>Ga0164310_10002403_pt1 | contig 10769 bp, 10 predicted proteins | sample GuaBasSedimGuay1_FD_121795 | JGI IMG/M metagenome (GOLD analysis project Ga0164310, IMG submission 121795) | Subseafloor sediment microbial communities from Guaymas Basin, Gulf of California, Mexico - Guay1, Core 4569-9, 0-3 cm | ecosystem: Environmental > Aquatic > Marine > Hydrothermal vents... | reverse complement strand
TTCATTATTATCTGCACTTTCTCTTCAAGACTTGGTCTTATAACCATACCTCCATCAGTTAGGAAGAGGAGTCTATCAAAACCTGGGATTTCCATCAAGATGACGTGAGAGAGGAGTCTTTCCGTTCTCAATCCCCATTCTTTGTTCAGAACAGCTTTCAAAAGAGTGGAGGTCTTTATGAGACCTTTCATTAAAAGATCCGCTTCCCCAGAAGATATGAGCTTTACAGAAACTTCTGCCGTCTCGTTTTCCGAGCGCGTTCCAACTATCTCGAAATTCATGTCCAAATTTTTCAGATTTATCTTTACATCATCTTCTTTTCCAACTAGGATTGCATCGCATAGTCCTTCTCTATACGCCCTTGCTATCGCTTTCAAAGCTTCGAAATCTTCAGCACCTGCAAGAACGATCTTTTTCAAACCTTTTTTTCTAATCTTTTCCAACAACTCTTCAAAACTTCTCAGCATCCTTTCACCCCTCACGTGTATCTGGCAATGTATGCCATGTGAACTATGGATAGGATCATATCGAAAACAACGGAGAAGTCTTCGTGGACAAATCGTACAGTCCTTCCATCAACTCTATCAACAAAAGGAAGTATTTCAACGGCATCTGCAAATGCGGTGTTCAGGAATTCTATGATGAGTTCTATTGGAGGCTCAAACCTGTACAAAGGTAAAGATTCCCTCGGTATTTCCAGAGCTTTTTTGACACCTTCCTTTATCTCCTTCTCCAACACCTTTGATGATTTCATGACGGCAGAGTATCTTCCAATACCCTTTTTCGTTGCGATCATGACAGCACCTTTCAGCTCTTCCTTCACTTCATTCAGAAGTGCTTCATCTCCAACGATCATGCATATGGGGACATTTAGATATCCCGCGTATCCAGCGTTTATAAGTGCCTCGCACATCTTCCTACCATTTATCGTTATGTTGTAGATGAGGGAACTCGAATAGGTGTGATCCATTATCCCTCCCATATTCCCAACACCGGCATGGTATCCGAAAAATATCACCCTGTCGTACGTTTCATCCAAATTGGCCATCATGTATTTTTTCCTTGGAGAACCGCTCACAAGTTCTATCCTCTCATCGATACTTGTGATTCTGTAAGGGATGTTCGATCCAAGAGCATGAGAATCGACTACCGTTACTTTTTCAACGTCCATCCCGGATTCAATAATTCCCTCCAGCAGCCATTTGAGTTGTTCCTCTAAAAGTGCCATCTTGTAAAATTTTTCATTCTCTGATACATCTTTCCACCTGTGTATTCCAGCAAGCCCTTCCATATCGACTGATATGTATATTTTCAATGCTATCACCCCCATCTATAGAGTATAGCAGCGATGATCTCGTTTTCATATCGAGGGCGTCTATGGAATATAATCTATCTTGCAAAGACAGATCAAGGAGGTGGAAGGATGAAGAATCTTCTGATCGTGTTATCCACGATATTCGTTTTGCTTTTAATAGGATGTGTATCGGAGCAAGTGGGAGGTCCAGGGGAGATAACCCCTGAAGCATCGACCATAGCTGAAGTTGTACAACAGCTAAAGGAAAATCCTGAGGATACTTTCCAGGTCACGATCATAGGTGTGGTCACATATGAATACGATAAGTACCTTTTCGTTCAAGATGAGACAGGTGCTATGAAAATCTATTATGGCTCAGGTGGCATCGACGAAGTCGTTGATATTGGAGATAAGGTGAGGGTTTCTGGTGAAGCGCAGTATTATTCCTATGGTCATGATTATGAGGTGGTACCTGAAGGTTTGGATGATGTAGAAATAGTTGAAGAGGATTATGGAGAACCCGAAGCCAGAGAATTGACCACGACTCCTACTGAAGATGATTATGGTTACTTGGTCACGTTCAGTGGAACCTGTACACAGATTGACACTCAATACAAGAATGTCACATTCAGTTTAGCCAGCACCGAAGTAACCGTCAAAAACTATGTAGAGTATCCTTTTGAAGTTGGAAAATACTATACTGTTAAAGGTGTCGTCATGTGGAATTATGACAGATACAAGGTCGTTCCTCGCAGTTCAGATGATATAGTTGAACACTGAGTAATTCATAAATTTTGTATTGAACCCGCCCAAAAGGGCGGGTTCGATTTACAAGGAGTGATGATATATGAAATACATCTTCAAATCTTTTCTAATAATTCTCTTTCTCTTTTTAACAGTTTCAGGTTGTCTGAGAGAGGAAACATCAGTCATAGTCTCACATGTTGTTGATGGAGATACGATCATCCTCAAAAATGGCGATAAGATAAGGTTGATAGGTGTCGATGCTCCAGAAATCCATGGAGATACTAAACCTGTGGGGGAATTCGGATGGGATGCGAAAGAATTTGTTGAAGACTTTTTAAAAACCAACGATTGGAAAATTTCTCTCGAATTCGATGAAGAAAGATATGATCGTTATGGTAGAATCTTAGCCTATGTTTATGGAAAAAATGGGATGTTGAATGAGCTTCTCCTCCAAAGAGGTCTTGCAAGGCCTCTTTTTTACGATAGCACCTCACGCTACGTGGATAGATTTGTGGATGCTTACACAAACGCTTTCTCGAATCGTATAGGGATATTCAGTAAATACGATTCCGCTCCGATTTTAACGCCTGATGATAATCTTTATGGTTTCCTGGGAAAGATAGTGTGGCTCAAAATGCTTGTGAACTTTGTTGGCAGAGATCAATATGGCAACTTTGAAATTAGAGGTGCTTGGAATGGGAAAGAAGCTCTTATAAGGATTAGAGCGGAGGAATACAAATATATATTCTTACCAGAAAACTTTGATGTGCTCTTGCTGAAAAACAAAATTGCTATGTTCTTTGGAGAACTATGGTGGTCTTATAACCAAAATATTCCGATGATTATCTTAAGAGCTCCTTTCGAAATCAAAATCATTCAATGATTTGAATGTCCTTCGGGGATCTCGGAAGAATTTCCCAAGTACCTTTGTAAGATTGAACTATTCCGGTAACCTTCACCTTTTGACCTATTTTAAGATCTAATTTTATCTCAGTTCCTTTCTTGATGTAAATTTTTATCGTTTCTTCCCCATCACTCACCACAAAGCTATACTTTCCGATACTCTTTATAATTCCTTCAACGCTAACCAGGGCTCCCTCGTATCTTTCGCCAATATCCTTTATCTTGACGGATAAGGGTTCTACCTTCTTCTCATTTATAATTTCTATACCGGACACAATTATCTCAGTTGTACCATAATACTCTTTTACACGCCCCTCAACCATGACGAAATCACCTTCCTTGACATCAAGGCCTTTTGGTGAATAGATCATAAGCCCATAATCCTTCCACATGATATAAGAGGTGTTCCTTCCCAAGATACCAGCATCAACCGTTACGACACCTTTGACCTTAACCACCTGACCTTCAACATCACTCTTCCCATCTCCATCCTCATCTTTTTGAACATCAGCCGGTGTGAGATACCCTCTTTTCTCAGCCTTTCTAACCTTTAGAACGGGTATTGGTATAGAAACATACCCTTTCCATTCCAAAAGAATTTTCTGAGCACCAGGCAGTTCACTGTGAAGATCACCTGTCCCAACTTTGAGAGTTAAATCCTTTAAGGAAACCTTCAAACCAAAAACTGGTCTTTCACCATCAGTGTAAAGAGAGGAATTGTATCTCATGAATGCTCCTAATTTGAGGTTTTCAAAGTTATATGCTATATCTCCATAAAATGCCCATTTTCTTGCTCTATACGCTGGATCTCCGAAAGCAAAGTCGACGTACCCAGATCCTTTCCAAACATACTGAAGGCTTGTTTCAAAATTCCCATATCTCAAGGAACACCCTGTTAATATAGAGGGGGAAGCAAGTTCACTGGTTTTAGCAGATATACCCAACCACGTTTTCATATCTCCAAATTTTTTGAAGTTCATCCTAGCGTCCGCTGAGATTTCAGAATGAAGGCCATCGTAGTAAATCCCTACTTGCCAGTTCTCTCTCTTCCCATTCGCGTATGCACAGAATCTCTTCCCTTTCAGATCGTATATGCTCCCTATTTTGAGCATCCTATTCTTGTAAGATACATCGACTCCGAAGATATCTGTTCTTATCCCCCCAACTCTCAATAACTCGTAAATCCTTGTATTATAATGCTTCGCTTTGAATTTACCTAAATCGAGATCGAATTTATCACCTTTGTACCAGATATAGTAATACCTTGGTTTCATGAACTTGAGGGATCCTATATTAAATGTTTCATGATCAAGAGTCATGTAATCCTCCAGTGATATTCCAAAATTGTTCGAAAATGATGCTTTAAGATAACAAATGGGGAATATATCGCTCTTTCCCGAGGATATGTCCAATGTGAAAAGTGCCAGTGTATCAAACGAGATTGGAAGAGACAAGCATATTGCTGCAAAAGTCAGAATAACTGCTACCAACCCTCGCATTGGAATCCCTCCCACCTGAAGATTCTTCAGCAACAGATATGTTAGCATACGAATATGTGCAGGTAAAAAATATTTGCTCTCATTACAGTATCATCTGGGTAAAGAAACAGTAGAGGGAGATACTATGGCAAGAATTGAAAGGGTCAGAAAAGCTTTTTAGAAGGAAACATAGAAGAAACCAGGAAAGCACATAAGGATGAGGCTATAAAAGAGGAATCATGGCACAGACGGAAGCTGGAAGATCACATAGAACCCGCTATATATGGTGCCACCGATGGGATAATAACAACGTTTGCAGTTGTGACAGATGTTGCCGGTGCGTTTTTGAGTCCAAAGATAGTACTGATACTCGGACTTGCGAATCTACTGGTAGATGGTTCTTCGATGGCCGCGGGAGATTACCTGTCGACGGAATCAAGGATTTATTACGAAAGATCCGAATGAAGAGAAAAGTAGAGAACCTTCTTGAAGTACTCTCGTTACCTTTTCATTGCTCGCCATAGCTGTCTCATACTGCTTCCAGTCCACATTCTGCTCCATTTCATTTCTTTCTTGCTGCCAATCATTTCTTGATAGCTTCTGTTATGGCAGGAATTACTTTGTTTTTGATAGTAGCCCTGGAAGAGATGGTAACGGAAATTAGATGGTGGAAAGGTGGATTCGAAATGTTGGTAATAGAGAGCATCTCAGCCTTGGTAGCCTATTCGTCGGATTCTTCCTTAGAAAGATTGCGGAGAGTGTGTGAAAAGTTTTACACATCACCAAGCGTTGGAAAGGCTATGTTAGCTTCTCAATGGGAGTATAGTATAATCTTTGGAGAATCACAGTAAAGAGGGAGGGAGAGCTATGAAACATCCAATACTTAAAGAAGCTGAGCAGAGGATGAAGAAAAGTCTTTCAAAAATTGAAGATGATCTTAGAAAGATGAGAACAGGAAGGCCATCTCCCGCAATATTGGAAGAGATAAAAGTTGATTATTATGGAGTACCTACACCGATAAATCAGCTGGCTACGATAAGCATTGCGGAAGAGAGAGCTTTGATAATAAAACCTTGGGACAAAAGCACTCTTTCAGCTATGGAAAAAGCAATCCTTGCATCGGATCTGGGTTTGAATCCGATGAATGATGGAAACGTTATAAAGCTCATTTTCCCAACACCCACGATGGAGCAAAGGCAAAAATGGGTTAAAAAAGCTAAAGAGATCGTTGAAGAAGGGAAAATAGCGGTGAGAAATATAAGAAGGGATGGCATGAAGAAAATAAAGGACATGGAAAAAGATGGCGAAATACCCGAAGATGATGCTAGGAGGTTGGAAAAAGAACTTCAAAAGTTAACAGACGATTATATAGAAAAGCTGGATGAACTCCTCGAGAAAAAGGAAAAGGAGATCATGGAGTTCTGATGAGAGTTCCAAATCACGTTGCGATAATAATGGATGGAAACGGTAGATGGGCTAGGAGAAAGGGATTACCTAGAGTGATAGGGCACAAAAAAGGTGCGGAGGTTGTGGAGAACGTTGTTAGATGGTCTGCAGAGTTCGGGATAAAATACTTAACTCTCTACACTTTCTCAACGGAGAATTGGAAGAGGCCAAAGGAAGAGGTTGAATACCTTTTCTCACTCCTTATTGAAAAGCTTGAAGCCAAAACATCAGAGCTTATCAAAGAAAACGTAAGGCTCAGATTCATGGGAAGATTAGAAGATCTCCCAGAGAAATTGAAAAACAAATGTAGAGAGACAGAAGAGGCGACAAAGTTGAACGATGGATTGAATCTCATAATCGCCTTGAATTACGGTGGAAGAGCAGAGATCGTAGATGCTGTCAGGAAGATTTTAAAAGAAGGAGCAACCGAAGTGAATGAAGAAAGCTTCAGGAAGTACCTGTACTTGCCGGATGTCCCAGATCCGGATTTGATAATAAGAACTTCTGGTGAGATGAGATTAAGCAACTTTCTTCTCTGGCAATCCGCGTACAGCGAACTCTATTTCACAGAGAAGCTCTGGCCGGATTTCACAAAAGATGATTTCACAAAAGCCCTGGAGGATTATTCGAAAAGGGAAAGAAGATTTGGGGGGGTAACATGAGAGATGATCTGAAAACACGTTTAATAACGGCTTTTTCCATACTTCCTTTTGTTATTTTATGTTTCATCAGTTACAAAAGCCTTGTTGGACTTGTCTCAGCTGTTGTTCTTCTTGCAGGATATGAACTTCTTTCCATGAAGTTCAAGGATTACATGAGGTTCTTCTACTTGGGATTGTTGGTTTCCTATCCGATACTTTACGGTTTGTTTTTTTTTAAGGAACCTTACATCGTGATATTGTCCCTTTTTCTGATCAGCTCAGTGGTGACGATAATCTATATCAAAGACACTTCAATTATTCTCGATAGAATTGTCTATCCTATATTTGGCTTGGTATACGTTCCGGGTGCTCTTTCATTTTTCATGCCCATTTATAAAGAGTTTGGGGCAGCTAACGCCCTTCTCACGTTAACGGCTGTCTGGATCTTCGACACTTCCGCATACTTCACCGGTATGAAATTTGGAAGAATCAGGATCTCTCCAAAGTACAGTCCTAAAAAGAGTTTGGAAGGTGTTCTGGGAGGGTTTCTCGGAACTTTTGTCTTTTCTGTGATTTACAAAATAATAGCCGAAAATTTCTTCAAGAGCTGGATCATACCTTACCAAGGACTTCTCTTCTTTTCATTAATCGTCTCAGTTATGGGAACTTTGGGAGACATCTTCGAATCCGCCATAAAAAGATCTTTCGGTTTGAAGGATTCTGGAAGTGTTCTACCTGGGCATGGAGGAATGCTTGATAGGATAGATGGTCTGCTGTTCGTCACGCCAGTTGTTTATATCATGCTCAAAGTCCTGAAAGGAGGGATTATGTGAGGTATATGAGTTCGGATGATATAAGGAGATCTTTCCTCGAATTTTTCGAGAAAAAAGGACATAAGATCCTTCCGAGTGCTTCCCTTATACCGGATGATCCTCAACTTCTATTCACAGTTGCTGGTATGGTACCTTTCAAACCCATATTTTGGGGAAAAGTGGAACCGGTTTACACCCGGATAGCAACCTGCCAGAAATGTTTGAGAACCGTTGATATAGAGAATGTTGGGAAAACCCCAAGGCACCACACTTTTTTCGAAATGCTTGGAAATTTCTCCTTCGGTGATTATTTCAAAGAGGAAGCCATAACATGGGCCTGGGAGTACGTAACTTGGGTTCTAGGAGTTCCCGAAGAAAAACTGTGGATATCGGTTTACGAAGAAGATGAAGAAGCTTACAGGATCTGGAGAGAGGTCGTTGGTGTTCCATCTAGCAGAATTGTGAAAATGGGAAAAGAAGACAATTTCTGGGGGCCAGCGGGACCTACCGGTCCCTGTGGGCCCGATACTGAGATATTCTATGACACAGGCATGAATGAGGGATGCCCTGAGGGGGAGGAATGCACTCCTGCGAATTCTGAAGGGAGATTCGTTGAGATATGGAACCTTGTTTTCACAGAATACTACCAGGATGAGAAAGGGAAGCTTCATCCACTTCCAAGGAAGAATATAGACACAGGGGCAGGCCTCGAAAGGATCGCTGCGATGATGCAGGGAGTGTACAGTAACTTCGAGACGGATCTTTTCAAACCAATCATAGGAGAGATTGAAAATGCAACAGGCGTTCAATATGGTCGAAGCAAAGAAAACGACATCTCCATAAGAGTCATCGCAGATCACATAAGAGCCATCACGTTTTTAATAAGTGATGGAGTTTTCCCATCGAACGAGGGAAGGGGATATGTGCTCAGAAGGATAATAAGGAGAGCCCTAAGGCATGGTGTGCTTCTCGGTATGAAAGGACCCTTCCTTTACAAACTGGTATCAGCGGTCGTTGAAAAAATGGGAAAGGTATACAGAGAAATCGTGGAAAAGAAGGAGCTGGTGAAAGAAGTTTTGAAGGAGGAAGAGGAAAGATTCCTGAAGACAGTGGAGCAGGGTTTGAACATTCTGGAAAAGATTATAGAAAGGTGTGAGGGTGTGATTTCAGGGGCAGATGCTTTCAAGTTATACGACACTTATGGTTTCCCCCTTGAACTCACGATGGAAATAGCGAAAGAAAGAAAGGTGAATGTAGATGTGGAAGGTTTTGAAAAGCTTATGAAAGAGCAAAAACAAAGAGCAAGAAAAGCTTTGGGAACAAGGGAGTTCTTCAAGAAAAGTGAGGTTTTCGATTATATTTCGAAAGAAGTGAAAACCGTTTTCACCGGCTATGAAAGATTGGAGGATGAAGGAAATGTATTCTATGTCCTGAGAGAAGGGGATATCGTGAATTCCCTTGAAGAAGGAGAAGAAGGAGAAGTCGTGATAGATAAAACGCCTTTCTATGCAGAAAAAGGAGGACAGGTCGCGGATACTGGAGAATTAAAGTGGAATGGCGGGAAAGCTCGTGTTGTGGACACCTTCGAGGCGGTAGAAGGTTTGATAGTTCACAGGGTGGTTGTGAATGAGGGTATCTTGAGGCCGAAAATGAAGGTAAAGCTCGTAGTGGATGAAGAGAGAAGAAAAGCTATCATGAGGAATCATACAGCCACACATCTTCTTCACGCGGCCCTGAGAAAAGTATTGGGAGAGCACGTGAAACAATCCGGATCCCTTGTTGAACCTTCTCGTCTAAGATTCGATTTCACACACTATAAGGCGTTATCTCCAGATGAGCTGGAGAGGGTAGAGGACATGGTGAACGATGTTATAATGCGTGCAATACCGGTTGAAGTTGAGTACAAAAGTTACGATGAAGCTGTTAAGGAAGGAGCAATCGCCTTGTTCAGCGAAAAGTATGGTGATGTCGTCAGAGTAGTGAAAATAGATGATTTCAGTGAGGAATTATGTGGAGGAACCCACGTTTCGAACACAGGAGAAATAGGCCTTTTCAGGATACTCTCAGAAAGTTCCATATCCGCTGGCGTTAGGAGAATAGAAGCTACCACCGGATTCAACGTTCTGAGAATTCTGCGGAGAGAGAATACCCTTTTGGACGAACTCAGAAGAATATTGGAAGCCAGTGAAGATCAATTGATAGATAAGGTTAAAAGTATGAAGGAAGAGGTCAAGAGGTTGGAAAAGAAGGTGAAGGACATATTGTCAGGAAAGGTATCAACAAGGGTGGAAGACGTTGTGAAGAACAAAAGGGAGATAAATGGTATACCGGTGTTCTATGAAATCTTTGAAGATGTTCCCATAGAATCCTTGAGAAACTTGGCCGATAACGTGGCAAAGGCTGTGAGAGATGGTGTGATTATACTGTTTTCGAAATCTCGAGGGAGAGTCTCGGTGATCATCAAAGTGTCTGGAAGCGCGAGAGAAAAGTTAAAAGCCAAAGATGTAGCCCAAAGAATCGCCAGATTCTTGGAAGGAGGAGGGGGAGGTAGAGAGGACTTCGCGCAAGCCGGGGGTAAAAAGCCTGAGAACATAATGAAGATCATGGAGAATCTCTACGATATTATCACCGGCAGGTGACTTTTTGGATGATAGCGATTGATGCTTCTGCTTTCAAGAAGATGTTGATCCTGTGTGACAAACTTTGTGGAACGGTTGAACCTTCTCTGAGATACATCAGTTTTTACCACAGAGATGGGCTCAGAATGATGACGAGTGATGGATGTGCTAGGTTAGAGATATTTGTGGGGGTCTCCAATCCCTTTTTTGGAGTTTACAACGTTCCCATAGATCTTCTGAAAGTGTTTCTATCAGACATCAAGGGAGAAGATGTTATCATGGATTTTGAAGAGCACTCCGTCATTTTCCGGACAGGTAACGAAATCATGAGGATAAAAACAAAGCCTCTGGAAAAACTACCTGAAAAAGTGGTATTTGAACGTCTCTGTTCTGTTGGGAAGAGCGATTTTGGAGATGCTGTAAATTTCACGAGTTCGATACTGGATGAAGGGGAGTTTCTTGGAATCCATTTAGAGGGAAATACGATAATAACGTATGGTTCAACCTCTGATTTACTAGCAGTTTATTTCGTTCCCACATTCTCTAAAAACACTTTTTCTATAAGGATTCCTTACACAACCGCAAGACACGTGTACAAATTTTTGGAACATTGTGATGATTTTGAACTCAACCTCGGAGATTTTTTTGGAGATCTGGTGATAAAACTTCAATACATGACTCTCGACATATGCGGTGAGATGGTGCCGAGAGAAGAGATTGAAAAGTTAAAAAAAATCATCAATGAGGAATCTTTGGACAGATTGGAAGCGCGCGTTGATATCTTCTCAAGATTCATAAGGAAGGCTTCTGGTATAACCACAAGAGGTATG
>Ga0164310_10002402_pt1 | contig 10770 bp, 8 predicted proteins | sample GuaBasSedimGuay1_FD_121795 | JGI IMG/M metagenome (GOLD analysis project Ga0164310, IMG submission 121795) | Subseafloor sediment microbial communities from Guaymas Basin, Gulf of California, Mexico - Guay1, Core 4569-9, 0-3 cm | ecosystem: Environmental > Aquatic > Marine > Hydrothermal vents >... | reverse complement strand
TTCCTGGAGAGGGATTGAAACTTGATCTCTCGAACATCGCCAAAACGGCAGTGCGCTCCGTCCGAAAGGGGGTAATTCCTGGAGAGGGATTGAAACACGCTCAATTCGCAGGCCCAGCCTTCTGGACAGGCATTCGGTCCGAAAGGGGGTAATTCCTGGAGAGGGATTGAAACTAATATCCCTTGGAGCTCGTGGAAGCTCTGGGACGAGACCCAATGAGCTCCTTCAGCAACCACTTTGTTTAAGTCCGAAAGAGGGTAATTCCTGGAGAGAGGTTGAAACGGAATAGTGCATAAAGAGCGAGCCCCTCGGACGGATAACTGTCCGGGGGGCTTTCTTATTCCCCACAGGGAACGACATATCTCACCTCTCCGGTAACATTATCATTTGACCTAAGCATAGCACCCGGTAACATTCTACGTGAGCGAAAACCAGGGTGTTGAAAAAGCGCCACGCTGTTCTTGCTCAAATGGTTCCCTCCGGCAAGGGCAGGTTAAAAAGCATTTTTTGAAGTGTTTTCTCGTGCGGGGGCTTCGCCCCCGCACGAGAAAACACACCCCTTTTTTCCATCCCTAGCCTGCGGAGTAGTTTCCAACCCCGGAGTTTTTCAACACCCTCGAAAACGGAGAGTGTTGAAAAAGTGCCATTCTCATTTTGTTTGATAAGCGTCCTTCGCTCAAGGCAGGTTAAAAAGGCTTTTTGAGGGTATTTTGTTGCACGGCGGCGAAGCCGCCGTGCAACAAAATACTACTCTTTTTTTCCTTTGTTCCCGGGGGCAGGTTTAACCCCGGAGTTTTTCAACACCCTCCGAAAACGCCAGTTGGCTTTCTGGTAGGGGATGTGGTAAAATTAAGTTATCAGATTATCCCAGATGGAGAGAGTGATGGCTGAGCTTTTTATGCTTGCCAACCGCTTCAGGCTCCTTAATCCCGTAAGGGAACTCAGGGCGGCCACCGTTTACGCCGCTCAAGACGTGGTTACAGGCCAGAGGTTCACGGCATATCTCTTCCGGGCTTCCCTATGCTCCGATAGCACCGTATACGACAAACTCCTCCAGAACCTCAGGGCCATCAGCGGGGTATCCCACCCTAATCTGGCGACCATTTACGCCCCTGGTTACGAGGGAGGCTATTGCTATATAATCTATGAGGAGGTTGAGGGACAACCCCTTTCGGAGATTATACGCCGGGAGGGACCGTTACCTCTGGATACAGCCCTAAATATCGCTGTGCAGATATGCGATGGGATAGATGCCCTCCACAAGGCGGGAATTACCAATGGCGGGGTTTCCCCCGACGATGTTATGGTAACAGGAGAGGGCCTGGTTAAGCTGCTGGGGGCCGGTGTCCCTTCCGCCATATACAGTATGGGGCCTTCCTACAGGATATGGCTAGACCCCCTGTATCTGGCTCCAGAGCAACTTCGAGGAGGGCATATCAATCCCGCTACAGATGTCTATGCCATTGGCCTTATCATCTATGAAATGCTCTGCGGAACTTATCCCTTCCAGAAGAATGATACCCTCCGGCTGGAACCTCTACCTATGCGAGCTTTTAACCGGGAAATCTCGCCCGAGCTGGAGCAAGTGGTCAAAACAGCCCTCCAACCCGAACCATCCCTGCGCTATCGAAATGCTCGTCAATTGAGTCAACTCCTGAAGAATAAGGTGGCCATCGCTCAACGCATACAACCAAGCCTGCTTGAAAGGAGGGAACCCTTGCCAGCGCCTGAGGAGGAAGAGCACATAGATTGGCTGGCCCTTGTGTTGGGGGCCATAGCGCTACTGGCTGTGGCAGGAATGGTAATCCTGTGGACAATCGTTTACAACAAGTACGCAGGGTTATTGTAAACAAAAAAGGCGACGGCTGAGCCGTCGCCTTTTTCCCCCTTGATGGTGGCTATTTCTTCTCCTGGGCTTCCTTCTCCTTGCGGGCCTTCTCTATTATGGCCTGGGCCAAGTGAGCCGGCACTTCCTCATAATGGGAGAATTCCATTGTGAAAACCCCTCGCCCCTGTGTCAAGGAGCGCAGTTCTGTGGCATAACGCTGCATCTCAGCCAGCGGGACCTGGGCTTTGATGATGGCCGTCCCTTTCTTTTGGTCCATCCCTAACACCCGTGCCCTCTTGGTATTGAGGTCGCCCAGCACATCACCCATAAACTGCTCGGGCACGGTGATAGTCACGTTCATAATGGGCTCCAATAGCACCGGCCCGGCTTGTTCCATCGCCTTCTTGAAGCCCAGGTGAGTGGCTATCTTGAAAGCGATTTCCGAGGAGTCCACCGGGTGGTAAGAGCCATCGTAGAGGACAGCCCGGATGTCCACCACCGGGAACCCCGCCAAGACGCCGCTCTGGATGGCCTCCTTGAGGCCCTTCTCCACAGCAGGGATGTACTGCTTCGGCACAGCCCCGCCGAAGATTTCCTCGGCGAACTCGAAGCCTGACCCCCGGGGAAGCGGCTCCAGCCTGAGCCACACGTCTCCGTATTGGCCCCGGCCCCCCGTTTGTTTCTTGTACTTGCCCTGGGCCTTGGCAACCTTGGTGATGGTCTCCCGATAAGGCACCTTCGGCAGAGAAGTTTCCACACTGACCCCAAACTTCTGCTGGAGCTTACGCACTGCGATGTCCACGTGGGATTCACCCATCCCCGAGAGGATGGTCTCACCGGTGGAGAGCTCCCGTCTGACCTGGAGGGTGGGGTCTTCTTCCACCAACCGGGCCAGGACGTTGCTCATCTTATCCAAGTCCGCTTTAGTCTTAGGCTTGACAGCCACTGAGAAGAGGGGTTCAGGGTATTTTATGCCGGGCAGCACCAGGGGATGCCCTTTATCACACAGGGTGTCTCCGGTCACTGTAGCACCCAGCTTGGCCACCGCTCCGATGTCACCGGGGTTAATCTGCTTGGTGGGAATCTGCTCCTTACCCCGGAGGAAGAAGAGCTGACCGATGCGCTCTTCCTCCCTGCTACGGGGGTTAAACACCCTAGAATCGGAAGCCATTACACCTGAATAGACACGGAGGTAGGTGAGCTTGCCCACATAGGGGTCAGCAAAGGTCTTGAAGACCAACGTGGCCAGGGGAGCACCCTCGTGGACTTCGAGGACTTCCTCCTCCCCGGTGGCGGGGTTCTTGGCCTTGACTTCCGCTTCCGCAGGGGATGGCAGGAAATCTATTATTGCATCCAGCAATTGGCGGGCCCCTATGTCCATCGTGGCCGCCCCACATAGGGCCAGAACAAACTTGCGGTTCTTAACCCCGAAGGCAAGCCCGCCTTTTATCTCCTCTTCGGTCAACTCTTCGCCTTCGAGGTATTTCATTATCAATTCATCATCGCTTTCGGCTGCCGCCTCCACCATCTTAATCCGGTATTCTTCGGCCAATTCCGCTAACTCGGCAGGGACATCCTCCTCCTTAGCCTCAGGGCCTATGAACGCTTTCATCCTCAGGAGGTCAACAACCCCGGTGAAACTGGACTGACTTCCCACGGGCAACTGAATGGGGATTACGGTGACCTCGAACTTCTCGGCGATTTCGTTAACCACCCGCAAGAAGTCAGCATTCTCCCGGTCCATCTTATTGATGAAAACCAAGCGAGGCAGATTCCGTTCGTCGGCATAGGACCACACCATTTCGGTGCCCACTTCCACCCCTGAAGCCGCATCCACCACAACTATGGCCCCTTCGCACACCCGGAGGGCGCCCAGAACCTCACCGACGAAATCCATATATCCTGGGGTATCCAAGACGTTGAGCTTGTGACCGTTCCACTCGCAGGGTAACACCGAGGTGTTGACGGACATCTTACGCCGCAGCTCTTCGGGGTCATAGTCGGAGACGGTGTTGCCTTCTTCCACTTTGCCCAGGCGTTTTATGGCCCCACTATCGTAGAGCATCGCTTCGGATAAAGAGGTCTTCCCGGCACTGCCATGAGCAATAAGGGCAACATTCCTTATCTGTTCAGGTCTGTAATCGTTCTTCATCCATCTACCTCCCAGGGAACTTTACGGAAAGGTATTTTAACCGTTGATAGCCTTTCTGTCAAGGGAAAAAACGAAACGGTGGCTTCCTTATGATAGCATAAGCTCAGGCAAAAGGCAAACGCAAGGGCGATTTGCATCACAGCGGCCTAGAGGTTATAATAGAAAGCGTTGGCTAACCACATTCTTTCAGGAATACTGCTATGGAGATTACCTGGTACGGCCATTCTTGTTTCAGGATAAGGGATAAAGGGGTAAGCATCGTAACTGACCCTTACGATGAATCCATCGGCTACTCCCTTCCTCCTCTCAAGGCAGACATCGTTACCGTGAGCCACCATCATCCTGGACACAGCAATTGGAAGAAGGTCAAGGGCAAACCCAAAGTATTGGATGGCCCCGGAGAATACGAGGTTAAAGGGGTTTTCATAACGGGCATTGCCACGTATCACGACCGCCGTAAGGGCAGGGACAGGGGCAAAAACGTGGTTTTCCTCTTTGAATTCGATGGTATGACCATCTGCCATCTGGGGGATTTGGGCCATATATTGAATGAGACCCAGGTGGAGGCCCTAACCAATGTAGATGTGCTGCTAATCCCTGTGGGCGGAGTTTCCACCCTCACCGCTTCCGAAGCCGCTGAGGTCATAAGGCTTTTGGAGCCTTCGATTGTTATTCCGATGCATTACCGAACCAAGGGGCTTGCCTTCAAGCTGAATTCGGTTACCAAGTTCTTCCAGGAGATGGGCATCTCTAAGCCTGAGACTTTGACAAGCCTTAAGTTGACCAAGCAGAACCTCCCTGCCGAAACCCGCATTTGCCTTTTAGAGCAGAGGCAGAAATAGGGCGAAGACACACCCTGCCCCTGCTGGGGCTTTACTTTGTGCGGTCTCGTTGCCACGTAAAAGATAATATCTTTCTGTGGAGTGAGAGCTATGGTCAAGCGGATCTCAGTTTTCATAGTGCTTATAGCTTTCCTTTGCGGGTGCACCACTGCCCCTTCGACCCCCTCCGGTTCAGCAGAAGAACTTATAGAATCTGCTAAAACCAAACTCGAAGCTGGCAACCTGAAGGGGGCTGTGGCGGACCTGGAGAAAGCCACCAGGATAGCCCCTGATTCCGCCGAAGCTCACTTCCTCCTGGGCAATGCATACACCAGGCTTGGCCGCTTCGACGAAGCCATCAAAGCCTATCAAAAGGTGCTCTCGCTGGACCCCGAGCATATCGGGGCTATGAGCAACCTGGGGGTGGTCTATTACAGCAAAGGGGAACTTGACAAAGCTGTGGAGCAATATAAGAAAGCCCTGGGGCTGGCCCCCGATGATGCTGAACTCCATTATCTCCTGGGGGCAGCTTACATCCAGCTCAACAACCTGGATGAAGCCCTTGAGGAGATGGAGAAGGCGAAGGAACTAAAGCCTTCCCTGCCGGAACCCTATTATGGTTTAGGGGTAATCTACAAATTGCGAGGGGAGAAGGAAAAAGCCATCGAAGCATTGGAACATTTCCTGGAGATAGGCCCCGGGCAGGACCCGAGAGCGACGGATGAAGCCAAAAAGCTGCTCAAAGAGCTCAAGGGAGGGGAGTGAATGGAATACCAGAAGACCGTGCTACCCAACAACCTCCGAGTGCTTAGCTCCCCGATGCCTCATACTCGTTCGGTGAGCATTGCTTTCTATATGGGGGTGGGTTCCCGTTATGAGGCTGAATCCGAAGGAGGTGCTTCGCACTTCATCGAGCACCTCCTTTTTAAGGGGACCCGGAAATGGCCCACAGCCCTTCACATCGCCTCAGCTGTGGAAGGAGTTGGAGGGCTCATAAACGGCAGCACCGGGCAGGAGGTCACCGTCTACTGGGCAAAGCTGGCCAAGCCTCACTGGAAGCTGGGATTTGAAATCCTCAGCGATATGCTCCTCAACCCTCTCTTCCGGGAAGAGGATGTGGAGAAGGAACGCCACGTCATCCTGGAGGAAATGAATATGCTGATGGACTCCCCGGAAGATTGGGTTTACATTATGGCCATCCACCTCCTCTGGCCTGGGCATCCCCTGGGACGGGAAATCATAGGGACCCGGGAGAGCCTCAGCAACTTAACCCGCCAACACCTCATTAATTATATGCGCCGCCATTACATCCCCTCTCAAGCGGTGATAAGCGTCGCCGGCGATATCAGCCATCAGGAGGTGCTGGATGCGGTATCGGAATACCTGGAGGAGTGGGTGGATGGCAGGGCTTTCTCCTATCTCCCTGCGCCCAACCACAGTGATGGCCCTTCTCAGGATTACCAAAAGCGCCAGACTGAGCAGGTACATATGGTTCTGAACTGGCGTGGCCTGCCCCTTAACCACCCTGACCGCTTTGCCCTCAGGGTTATGAACGCCATCTTGGGCGAGGGGATGAGCTCCCGCCTCTTTACGGAAATCCGGGAGAAGAGGGGGCTGGCCTACAGGATCCATTCTTACCTGGAATTCTTCCAGGACACAGGGGCAATGGGGATTTCGGCAGGGATAGCTCCATCCCGCTTCGATGAAGCCCTGTGCGCCATAGCCGAGCAGCTGGCCCGCCTGAAAGAGCAAGAAGTGCCCGAAGAAGAGCTTCGGAAGGCCAAGGAATTCATCAAAGGGAGGTTGCTGCTTCAGCTTGAAGATTCCTTCAGCGTGGCAGCCTGGCTGGGGCGGCAGGAACTCCTCCTCGGCCACATTTTAAGCGTGGATGAAGTCATAGAGGCCATCGAAGCCGTAACCCCCCAGGATGTAAGGAGGTTGGCGTGTGAATTGCTGAAGCCCTCCAACTTTAACCTAGCGGTTATAGGCCCCTTCGGTGAGGAAAAGGATTGGGTAAAGGTGTTTAACTTATAGGAGTGAGGAAAATGGTCAGAGAGCGCATCCTTCTGGTAGATGATGAAGAATCCGTGAGGAACCTGTGCAAGATAATCCTAGAACAAGAGGGGTACGAGGTCGAGCCAGTCCCTAACGGGTATGAAGCCATCAAGAAGGCCCGGGAAAAGCCCTTTGAACTCCTCCTGACCGACATCCGAATGCCAGGTTTGGATGGCATAGAGACCACCCAGGCTATCCGGGAGATTCAACCGGAAATCCTATGTGTGGTGATAACCGGCTACGGGCAGATGGATTTGGCCCTGCGGGCCATAAAGGTAGGAGTCCAGGGATTCCTGCTCAAGCCCTTTACCCCCGAGGAGCTGGTCAACACGGTATCCAAGGTTCTGGAAATCGAGAGGCTGCGCCGGGACAACCTGCGCCTCAAAGCGCTTCTGCCTCTCTTTGAACTTTCCAAAACCTTTATGAGCACCCTGGAGCTCCCCCGGCTGGAGGAGGAAATACTCCAGATTACCACCGAGAGCCTCGCCACCGATAGCAGTTGGCTGTACCTGGTGGATTCAGACACACTCCTCCATCTGCCTAAAGAGACTTCAATCATCCTGACCACTGAGCTTCAGACGAAGGTGATGATTGAAATCGAGGAAGCTAGGGAGGCTATCCTCTGGCAGTTGGCCGAGATTGCCGATACAGAGCTGGCGGAGTTAATGAGGAAAGCAGGCATAGGGCAGATGCTTGTGGCCCCCCTGAGGGTAGGAGAAAGGCTCCTGGGCTTCCTTGCCGCCCTTAAATCCACCCAGGCATCTCCCTTCCTGGCATCTGACCCCGATTTCATCACGATACTGGCAGGGCAAGCGGCTGTGGCTTTGGAGAACGCCCGGCTGTTTGAGGAAATCCAAAGGGCGTTCCGGGAACTCCAGGAACTGGATAAGATGAAGAGCAATTTCATCACCATTGTCTCCCACGAACTCCGCACCCCGCTTTCCCTGGTCATAGGTTATGCCTCCCTGCTGCTGGAAGAGGCCAAGGATCCGGAATCCAAGGAATACGCCCAGGTGATAATGCGCAACTCTATGCGGCTCTCCTCGTTGATCAACGATATGCTGGACCTGAAGAGGCTGGCTCAGAAAGCTATGACCGTTCAGGTCAGGGATGTGATTTTGCCCGAACTGATAGAGAGGGTCCTGGAGGGCTACAGGCCAATAGCCAGGGACAAGAACCAGAAGATTGAGGTGGAGATACCGTCCGGGCTGTTCAAAGTTCGAGCCGACCCGGCTAAGCTGGAGGTGGTCCTGAGCAACCTTGTCTCCAACGCCGTCAAATTCACACCTCCAGGAGGGGAGATAAAGATTGGCGTTGAAAATGGGGACAGGCCATTGATGTACGTGAAAGACAATGGCATTGGCATACCTCCTGAGGAACAGGAGAAGATTTTCTGGAGCTTTTACCAGGTGGAGGACCCCTTAACCCGCAAGCATGGAGGGCTGGGCCTTGGCCTCTCCATAGCCAAGGAACTGGTGGAACTGTGGGGCGGACGCATCTGGGTGGAAAGCGAAGTAGGCAAAGGCAGCACTTTCTGGTTCAGCCTTCCCTCCCAAAACGAGCCCAAAGAGGCCCCTAAGCCTCAGGATAAAGCCTGAGCCAAGGGGCTATCTGGTGTCCTCCACAACCTGGGGGGCAAAACGGTGTTTTTGAGATATAGAGGCTGTGCCCTGACGGGCTCATTCTTCAGCCCCGTAGGGGGCTTCATTGAACTGGCCCGGCGGTTCGGCCACCGGGTGGGTTGAGACGGAGGCCCCCTAACGGCCATCCAAGACCCAAAAGCAAAAGAGAGGAGTGGCAAATGGCGGAGGCGAGAGAGGCTAAACCTGTTCGCATAACCGATACCTCCTTTCGGGATGCCCACCAATCGCTGCTGGCTACCCGAATGCGTACCGAAGATATGCTCCCCATAGCCCCCAAGATGGACCAGGTGGGCTTCCATTCTATGGAAGTGTGGGGTGGGGCTACGTTTGATTCGGCAATGCGCTATCTGAACGAAGACCCCTGGGAGAGATTGAGGCTCCTGAAGGAGAAGCTTCCTAATACCCCTTTGCAGATGCTTCTCCGGGCTCAGAATGTGGTGGGCTATAAGCATTACCCTGATGACATCGTCGAAAGGTTCATCGTCCGAGCCAAGGCCAATGGCATAGACATCTTCCGCATTTTCGACGCCCTGAATGACCCCCGCAATATGGCTTGGGCTATGAAGATAGCCAAGAGGGAAGGAGCCCACGTCCAAGCGGCCATCTGTTACACCATCAGCCCCGTCCACACGATAGAGAAATACGTGGAGATGGCCAAAGAACTGGTTGATATGGGGGCTGATTCCATCTGCATCAAAGATATGGCGGGGCTCTTATCACCATACGTGGCTTACGAATTGGTGAGCCGCCTGAAGCAGGAAATCGAGGTGCCCATCCAGCTTCACACCCATTATACCAGCGGTATGGCTACGGCCACGGTGCTTAAAGCCATAGAAGCCGGGGTGGACATCGTGGACACGGCTATATCCTCCCTGGCTCTGGGCTCTTCCCAACCTCCTGTCGAAACACTGGTGGCCATATTGAAGGGCACCCCCCGGGACCCCGGGCTTGACCTGAAGCTTCTGAGCGAGATAGCCGAGTATTTCTCAAAGGTGCGGGAGAAATACAAGGCCTTTGAAGCCCCCCTCAGGGTGGATGTCAACGTCCTCAGGTACCAGATACCGGGGGGAATGCTTTCCAACCTGGTGGCCCAGCTCAAAGAGCAGAAAGCCCTCCACCTCCTCCCCAAAGTGCTGGAGGAAGTCCCACGGGTCCGGGAGGAGCTCGGTTACCCGCCCTTGGTAACCCCCACCAGCCAGATAGTAGGAACCCAGGCAGTGCTAAACGTGCTGTTCGGGGAGCGTTACAAAATCATCCCCCAGGAGGTCAAAGCCTACATCAAAGGGTTCTACGGACGCCCCCCTGCCCCCATAGACCCTAAGGTGAAGAAATTGGCCATAGGTGATGAAGAGCCGATAAACTGCCGCCCGGCTGACCTGATCCCCCCTGGCTTCGAGAAGGCGAAAGAGGAGATAGGCCCTCTGGCCAAGAGCGAAGAGGACATCCTCTCCTATGCTTTGTTCCCTCAGGTAGCCCGACCGTTTCTGGAGAGGCGAGCTAAAGGTACGGGCTTCAAGGAGGAAATCACCGCTGCCATCGCAGCTTTGCTCAACTTGCGGCGTAAGAAGAAGGTTGCACCTGCGCCGGTTGCTCAACCGAGACCTATGCAACCTGCCTTCTCCCCTTGGAAACTAGCCGGCAGGCCCGGCACAGGAGGATGGGTCCGATGGTAGAACGCTTCCGGCTGAAGGTGGACGACTTAACCTATGAAGTCGAAATAGACGGCGACAAAGTTATGGTAAACGGCCAGCCCTTTTACATCCAGATAAACGGCGACACAGTCCTGGTTGATGGCCGCCCTCACAAGGTTGAGCTCAAGGAGAACATAGCCTTAGTGGATGGCATAACCTATCGGTTTGAGCTTGTGGGGGAAGCGGCAAAACCAAAGGAGGCTCCCCCTCCCGAAAAAGCACCCGAAGGAGAAGGGGTCATCAAGGCCATAATGCCGGGTAAGATTATCGCCGTCAAGGTTAAAGAAGGGGACAGGGTTAACAAAGGTGATGTGGTGTGCATCCTGGAAGCTATGAAGATGGAGAACGAAATCCAAGCCCCTAAGCCTGGGGTCATAAAAGAAGTGCGGATTTCCCCAGGCGATGATGTGGAGATGAACCAGGTGCTTGTGGTTATCGAATGAGGGCATCAAGAGAATTTCTTGCACGGCGGCTTCGCCGCCGTGCAAGAAACCGCTCTTTTCCCTTAGCTCCCGGGGGCAGCTTTAACCCCGGAGTTTTTCAACCCCCTCAGTAATGGAGGTCCGTATGGCCCGGAGGA
>Ga0164310_10002401_pt1 | contig 10775 bp, 10 predicted proteins | sample GuaBasSedimGuay1_FD_121795 | JGI IMG/M metagenome (GOLD analysis project Ga0164310, IMG submission 121795) | Subseafloor sediment microbial communities from Guaymas Basin, Gulf of California, Mexico - Guay1, Core 4569-9, 0-3 cm | ecosystem: Environmental > Aquatic > Marine > Hydrothermal vents... | reverse complement strand
TTCCAGGATTGTGCGAAGTATTTCGGGATCATTTATCCCGAGTTTTTTCGCCATATCGACACTTTCTTCTGGATGCAATCTGATCTCGGCAAGTTCCAGCTCTGTCAAAGTGCCCTTCCTGTTGAGCAGGTGAGGCGAGATCTTCTTTTTTCCAAGGTCTAGCAGATAACCTGCGAGAAGAAGGTTTCGTCTTCGGGTTTCATTTAATTTGAAACAGTCAGCCAGTGCATAACATAAGACCGCTACCACAATCGCGTGCCCAATTGACCCATCTATGGCTTCCACGGGTAAAACCACGTTTTTCGGTATCTGAATAAATCCCTCGGAAAAGTTGTATTTCTGATAAAATTTTTCCGGAATAACAGTCCTGTCGTGGAGAGGATCTTTCAAACCGATCACTTCGAAAACCGCTAGCGGGGTTTTTTTACCCTTTAATGCAACTTTTTCATATCTGTCTTTAAACATGTTTGCGTCGGCATATGCCAGCTTTATATCAGGATTATCCGGATCAAGCGCGAGGGCTTGTTTAAAAAAACAACTAGCTTTGCTGGGTTCTTTTAATTCAAAATAGATCTTGCCGGCTTCAAAAAATGCATCTACGTCTCTGGGATTACTCTTAATTCTTTTTATTAACTTGGCAAGCTTTTCCCGAAGCTGTTCATAATCTGTGTCTTCTTCGTCTTCGTCGTTGAGGCGAACTCTTTTTACCCTGAAAAAACGATTGACTTCATAGTATGTTTCTTCGTCGATGTATATGCTACCGGGTTTGCATATCTCCTGTAAGCGAGCTGCAAGGTTCACCACTGAGCCGATTGCAGTGTATGTTTTTCTAAGATGTCCGATTACTCCCGTTATTGCATAGCCTGTGCTGATCCCGATTCTCATTTCCCAATCGACTTTAAGTTTTCTTATTGCTTCCTGGAGCTCGATAGCAGCAAGTATTGCTTGAAGTGGATGCATCACATAGTCCGATGGGATACCAAATTCGCAGAGTATCCCGTCGCCCAGATACTTATCAATAGTGCCGTTGTAATTATCTATAACGGGCTCTATTACTTTTAGGAACTCGTTTATTTCCCCCACTATCTCTTCTGGATGCCTGTCTTCTGAAAACAAAGTAAAATCTGCAATATCAGCGAAAAGAACGGAACATCTGCGCTTCTCGTTTCTCAATTTTCCTTCAAACATCAGGCGGGCAACTTCGGGTGCAAGAGTGGTGGAATAAACTTCTTCGATTTTATTCTGTAGATCTAAAATGGTGTTTTCTTTCTCGGCAAGAGAGGTTCTGTATTCGCGCAGTTGGCTCAGGTAATCTCCGATCTCTAGATTAAGGTCGCGAACCTGGTTCTCATACTCGTTGATGGTTTCTTGAAGTTCCTCTACGGTTTTGTCTTCCGTTTCAACCTTCTGGCGACAATTTATGGCGGTAATGGAGAGAAAAGTCGCAATGAAATACCAGATTCCAAGATATGCCAGTTTTAGCTCTTTTGGCATATTGCTAATGGTAGCATATGGTCCGAAAAATTGAGCTGCAACCAATCCGAACAGTAATGGGATTGGAAGAAGGAAGCTCTTTCTACCAAACCACCAGCAGGACAAAACCAGCGGAATATAGAAGAGTTCTATCAAGTATTTGGGGTCTATCTTAAATGGCGGACGATGAATCAAGAATATGATCGCTCCGACTATACTCACGAAACCAACAAATTGGGGTATGAGACTTTTCAAAGTTTTTCCGTGGGCTTCTCCGGAAAAGGAATCCCCCTTGATGCCACCGCGGGGAATCCATTTACTCTTTAGCGTGTTTATGATTTCACTCATGGTAATTCCAGCTACCTGTAAGCGTTTTTCCTGTTTAGATATAGATTTCTGGTGTTGAGCTCTTCTATGGGTGATAACACCTAGCCAAGATTTATATTCCAACAGAAATAAGTTACGCAAAATTCACGCCATAATTTTCATTTTTGGGAATTCTTGAAACGCCCCATGGTTAAGAGGAAAACAGGCTTTGTTAGATAAAAAAACAAAAAGACTGGTTTGAGGAAATATGGTGAAATCGCAAATATCTTGTCTAAGTGCGCACTTTTTATCTAATTATGTTCGAGGGAACCAAAAGCAATAATATACTTTAAACCCAGCGATGGTTTCTCCGTAAATTCCATATGTTACAATACTTTAATCTGATCACATAACCATAGTCTATTATCTCGATCAGTTAGCATCAGTAAGCAGTCGAGATCAATCTATTCTTTCTTTTTCTGCCGCACAGTTAACACCGAGCAGGGTGCTTTTCTCATCACCCGGTCTGCTGTGCTACCAAAAATTACATGGGCAAGTCCCGTGAGCCCGTGACTCCCCATAACTATCAGGTCGAAATCCTTTTCTTTCGCGAGCTTAACAATTTCCGTTGCCGGGTATCCGGGTATGATATGCACTTCGTAGTGCTGCTTTCCTTTGAGTCTACTGAGGTAGAGTTCCTCTATTCGCTCACCTGCGGCCTCGGTAGCGCTTTCCATGATCTTTACCCTCGAATCTTCAGGTACAAGTTCAATGGGAACACAGATTTCCTGATCGGGTACAAGCGTCAACCCCACAACTATGTGTACAATGTGAAGAGTCGCCCCGTACCTCCATGCAAGATCCTTGGCCAGCTCAAATGCAACGTTCGCGTTTTCGGAAAAGTCGGTACAATAAGCAATGTTTTTCAAAATATTTTCTCCCATGATCGCTCCTAAGACTTAATCTTCTTAAATAAACTTACAATGTTATCTCTTAATATCAATCTTTGTTCCTTCTCCGCTAACCCCAGGTCGTAGATTTTACCAATCTCTGAGTACGGGAAACCGAACGGATAATCGCTACCAAAAATAATCTTCTCAATCGAATATGTCTTTATATAGTACTTGATAGTGGAAGGATGCGCCAGGGCAGTATCTGCATATACGTTTGGTAACTCCCATATGCCTTCACGCTCCAGGGCTTCAAAGGATCCATTTAAAGCTCCAAGGTGAGGAATGATAATTGTTGCCTCCGGTGCGAGCTCTTTCACGAAACGAATGGTATTTTCAAGGCTCTCTTCCAGCACAATGGGCAGATTTTTCTCAGTTGCTTTTTCTATAAATTTTGTGCATTTAGGATCATCGTAATTGTATTCGGGCTCGTCTGGGTGCCTGTGCCATTTTATCCCGAAGTAACCTTTTTCCAGTTCCAATACCTTAAAATCATTCCACACGAAGTAATAGGGAAACACAGGTTTTCCCTCTTTGTAAAGTGAAAGCAGGTAGTCATTAGCAGATTGGCGTTTTCGTTTCCATTCCTGGGTGTCCTTGAAATATGGACTATAGCGGTCGTATATTTCTTCCACCGGTGCAAACATGCACGCGGCATCGATACGAGCATAGGTCATCAACGGATAAATGTTTTCAAAAGTGAGTTTTTCAAAATTCCTTCCACAGTGAATATGGGCATCTATTATCTTGATCTGTGAAAAATCCGGTAACAAGATCAAATCTCCTTGAAAACCTTTGCCAGCGATTCACCCGCAACATGTATACGCCATTCGTTCAGGTAACCAAACGGAGTAATTATAACCTCATAGTTGGTCCTCTCAAGTCTTTGCCGAACCTCCTCTACGACCTTGATGGCGATTTCCGGGGGCGCTTTGCTTGGTGACAGATGATTAAAAGAATGAAGAACCACAGATTTGGTTTTGAACTTTCCCGCCAGCCACTTGGCATTTTTTACGAACTTAGTTATTACCTTACTCATTCTTTCCATGTCAGAGGGTTCGGCATGAAAAAAGATGACCACTGTATTGATCACCTTTTTTTCAACTTCCACGTCATCAACTTCTTGGAGTACCTTCTGATAGGTTTTAAACCAGAACTCAGGGGCATAGAACATTAGCAGTTTCAAGCCGAACTCCTTTGCGCTCTAAAATCTTTTGATAGAGTAGAATTTTTTTGCTTAATTTTCCAGGAAAATTTCGTTACAAAAATATTCAGGCAAAAAATTTATGCTTGCATTTCTTCTAAATCACCCTTTAAATTATTGTGGGTTTTCTACAAACATATTTAGATTAAAGAAGGAGGCGTGGTATGAGAGTAGTAATAGGAGCTTGCGGGAGTTATATGGATGATGGCTATGGATGCCCTGGTGAGTGGAAATGCCTTACGGCTGCGGCTCAAAAGGACGGAGAGTTCGCCAATTATGACGGCGAAGTAAAGGTGGTGGGTTTTCTGACCTGCAACTGCCCGGGAAGGGCATTTGTAAGCAACCTTGCAATGATCAAGAAAAATACGGATTTTGATGCTGTTCATCTGAGCAGTTGCATGGTGGGTGCAAAACCGGGTTGTCCTTATCACGACATGGATGAGCTGGTTAAAATGATTGAAGAAAAGTGTGGCGTCAAGTGCATAAAGGGAACTCATAACTACGGATAACCAGGTATCATTCTGTTTCGGATCATGATCATCGGCGGAGGAGCGGGGCAGACCCCGTTCCATGCCAGCTTGACACGTGGAAGGATCTCGGGTCAGAGACCGCTAGCTGGTATGCGGCTCCATCTCGCTCTTGCATGAGAGCACTGAGATGTTGCTGGCAGCCGAGACCTTCCTATTGACATGTTGCGGACTATTCTATACTATTTTAAGTAAATGATGGGGATGTAGCTCAGTTGGGAGAGCGCAGCCTTCGCAAGGCTGAGGTCGCCGGTTCGATCCCGGTCATCTCCATCAAAAAAACCTGCCATCAGATCCTTGCCTACCTCTTCATGTATATTGCTTCTTCTAGGTTAGGAGCTATATGTGAAAGATACCGTCAGTATTCAGGCTCACTACTTGAAGAAAAGCCAGCCAAGAGGCTATAATAGGCGGTAACATGGAATAACGAGACTCTGCTTAGGAGGGGAATAAATAAAAGAGGATGCTTCAGATCAATTCCATACTTGCTGCATTTTTGGTTGTTTACATAGTCCATGAGCTGTTCGTGGTGCTTCTGGAAAAAATAAACGTTCGCCACCTCTTTAACCAAGAGGGGAGCGTGCCCCCGGAAGTTGAGGAATTCATTGATTCAGATAAATACAAAGAAATTGTTTCATATAGCGCAGAGAAGAGCCGTTTTGGAGTTGTTGAACAGGTAGCATCGGCGCTGGTTCTTTTGTTTTTGATCCTGTCCGGGTTTCTTCCCTGGCTGGACGAAGTTCTTCCGGGAAAAGGCATTTTTCACGGTTTACTTTTTTTGTTAGCTGTCATGTTCATTCTTTACCTTGTTGAAATCCCGTTTGACTACTACCATACATTCGGAATCGAGGAGAGATATGGTTTCAACAAGTGCACGTTGAATACGTGGATATCCGATCAGGCGAAAGGTTTTGTTATTTCGTTTATTCTCCTGTCATTGCTGGTTGGCGTGGTACTTTTTGTTATTGAAGCTTCACCGGAGCTCTGGTGGTTCTGGGCTTTTCTGGCAGTGTCAGTCATCCAGATACTCCTGACAGTGCTCTATCCTGTTCTGATTGCTCCTCTCTTTAACAAGTTTGAACCCTTGGAGGACGAAATTCTTAGCAAGAAAGTTAACGCATTGATGGGTAACAACGGGATACGCGTGAAAGGTATTTTTCAGATGGATGCAGGTAAGCGGAGCAGCCATACAAACGCGTATTTTACCGGGCTCGGAAAAACCAAGCGCATTGTTCTTTTTGACACGCTAATCGATACTCATCCTCACGAAGAAATTCTGGCGGTCCTGAGCCATGAAATCGGTCATTTCAAGAAAAAGCATATTCTGAAACAGTTGATCTTTTTTGAGATAACAATGCTTGCAGGCTCTTATTTGATATACAGAATCATTGGGTGGGATGCCATATACACTACATTCGGCTTTTCGGGGGTGAAACCTTATGTGGGGCTTCTTCTGATTGGTATTTTTGTCGGAAAACTCAGCTATTTTCTGAAACCGTTTTACATGGCCCTTTCAAGGAAGTTTGAAATAGATGCTGACGCGTTAGCCATCAAACTTATGGGAACCGGGAGGTTTTTAGCAAGAGCCCTTAAAAGAATGGCCGCGGATAACCTGGCAAATCTCACGCCGCATCCATTGTATGTGTGGTTCAATTATTCGCATCCTCCTATTGTTGAAAGGATCAGAACGCTTGAAGCCTCCAATGAGTAGGGGATAAACAACTTCTTTTCATGAAAATATTTCGCTTACTTACGGAATTTCTCTTGCATAGAAGCAAGGAGTATGTTAGTTACCTTTGATTTGAGTTATTACACACGTTTCCGGTTTCTTTTTGGTGCCTGTCCGGGATCGGGCGGGTTCATGGAAACGGAGGAAAAAACCAAAATTAAGGAGGAACATTTATGGCAATTATCACTATGAAGCAACTGCTGGAAGCTGGCGTTCATTTCGGGCATCAGACAAGACGCTGGAATCCGAAAATGAAACCGTTTATTTTCGGGGCTCGAAATGGAATCTACATTATCGACCTGCAACAGACGGTTAAGAGGTTCATCACAGCGTATAACTTTATCATCGACGTTGTGGCTTCAGGAGAATCTGTTCTCTTTGTTGGCACCAAGAAGCAGGCTCAAGAAACAATACGAGAAGAAAGTACTCGTTGCGGAATGTATTTTGTAAACCATCGCTGGCTCGGTGGCATGTTGACCAATTTCAAAACCATCAAGAAGAGTATTGATAAGCTCAAAGAACTGGAAGCGATGATGGAAGACGGGAGCATTCAGAGATTTCCCAAAAAAGAAATACTCAGAATGCAGCGAATAAAACAAAAGCTGGAACGTAACCTCGGTGGAATCAAAGACATGGAGCGGTTGCCGGGAGCTCTCTGGGTGGTAGACCCCAGGCGTGAAAAGATTGCCGTTCATGAAGCCAATAAGCTAAAAATACCCGTTGTGGCCATCGTCGATACCAACTGCGATCCTGATCCGATTGATTACATTATTCCGGGAAATGACGATGCCATAAGAGCTATCAGGCTTCTTACCTCAAAAATAGCAGATGCCTGCCTGCAGGGTAAGGCCAAGTATGAAGAAAAAATGCAGGCAGAAATGGATAAAGAACATGAAATGGAAGAAGAGGTTCCGGCCGGCGAACTGCTGATTAAGGAAGAAGGAGCACCGGCAGTTGAGATAATAAATCCGATCAAAGAATCGGAAGTTCCGGCTGAAGAAGAAGCTGCGAAGGAACCCGAAGTAACGGAAGCTCAACCCGTGAAAAGTCAACCTGAAACAACTCAAGCTGCTGAAAGCGAAGCATAGTACAGTTAGCGGGTTTACGCGGTTGCGTTGTAAAAGGCACGAAACAAAAATCTAAGAGGAGGTAGGAACGTTGGAAATCACTGCTGCTATGGTGAAAGAACTGAGAGATAAGACTAACGCCGGTATGATGGATTGTAAGAAGGCACTTCAGGAAACCGGTGGCGATATAAAGAAGGCTATTGATTACCTGCGTCAGAAGGGGCTGGCTGTGGCTCAGAAGAGAGCCGGTCGAACCACATCCGAGGGCATGGTACAATCCTATATCCACGCCGGGGGGCGCATTGGTGTGCTGGTTGAGGTCAACTGTGAAACAGACTTTACTGCAAAAAGTGAAGCTTTTCAGGAATTCGTAAAGAATCTTGCAATGCACATTGCCGCCACCAATCCCCTCGGAATTACCAGGGAAGACGTGCCTGAAGAGGTTGTGGAAAGAGAAAGAGAGATTTACAAGAAGCAGGCCCTGGATTCCGGTAAGCCCGAGCACATTGTGGAAAAGATCGTGACGGGAAAGATGGAAAAATTTTACAAGGAAAGTTGCCTGCTGGAACAGGCATACGTGAAAGACCCTGACATAACAGTACAAGATTACCTTAATGAACTAATTGGTAAAACCGGTGAAAACATAATCATCCGACGATATACAAGGTACCAATTAGGAGAGGATATTGAGCAATAGTGACACAGTTAACACAGGGGCAGCTGTTTACAAAAGGGTACTATTAAAGCTGAGTGGCGAAGCCCTAATGGGCTCAAGTTCGTTTGGTATTGATCTCAATGCGATTGAAGGCATTGCCGACGAGCTTGTCGAGGGCCAGAAGCTTGGTGTGCAGATAGCCCTGGTAATTGGGGGAGGAAATATATTCAGGGGAGTTTCCATTGCATCCAGGGGAATGGAACGAGCATCAGCCGATTATATGGGGATGCTCGCCACGGTCATCAACGCACTGGCCCTGCAGGACGCTATTGAAAAGAAGGGTCTTGCTACCAGGGTTCTTTCTGCAATTACCATGAGGGAAGTGGCCGAACCATATATACGGAGGCGTGCCCTGAGGCATCTGGAGAAGGGCAGGTTGGTAATTTTTGCCGCAGGTACAGGTAATCCTTATTTCAGCACTGACACTGCGGCAGCATTGCGTGCCATGGAGATAGGTGCAGAAATCCTATTGAAAGCTACCAAGGTTGACGGGGTTTATGACGGAGACCCCATGAAAGATTCCTTGGCCAGAAGATATGAAAAGGTTACCTACGGCACTATTCTGGAAAAACATCTCGGTGTTATGGATTCAACGGCTATTTCTCTCGCCAGGGATAATAATTTGCCAATTGTCGTATTTAATCTTTTCCAAAAGGGAAATATCAAGAGGGTACTGTGTGGTGAACCCATAGGAACTAGGGTGGAGGGAGATTAGCTATGGTTAATGAGGTGATGACAGAAACCAAAGATAAAATGAAAAAAAGTGTTGAAGTTCTCAAGAAATCATACCAGAGAGTGAGAACAGGTCGGGCTTCTCTTTCTCTTCTGGATGGTGTACGTGTGAAATACTATGGCACCCCTACACCACTGAAACAGGTTGCCTCGTTAACTATACCGGATCCCAAAACAATCATGATTCAACCCTGGGATCCTTCAGTGCTAGGAGAAATAGAAAAGGCTATCTTGAAATCGGAACTCGGTTTGACTCCTGCCAACGATGGCAAGGTCATCAGGATAAATATTCCGCCGCTTACGGAAGAGAGACGTAAAGAACTGGTGAAGCTGGTGAGAAAAATGGCGGAGGAAAGCCGGGTTGCCATCAGGAATATCAGGCGAGAAGCCAATGAAATGCTCAAAGAACTGAAGAAAGAAAAAGAAATTTCGGAAGATGAGATGCATCGGGCTCAGAACGAGGTCCAAAAGATTACGGATAAGTTCATAGAGCAGATAGACGAGATATGTGAAGAAAAAGAGAAAGAAATAATGGAAATATAAAACTGATAAGGGATATATAGCACTCGTTCCTTGAAGAATTAAGTCATATGGACCCATTAGATCAAATTGATCTTAATAAGCTCCCGCGTCACATTGCCATCATAATGGATGGCAATGGCCGATGGGCTCGCAGGCGTTTAATGAATCGTATCCACGGGCACAGGGAGGGTGCGAAATCAGTACGAGCAGTAGTAACAACTTGTCGTAAACTCAACATTCCGTATCTCACCCTCTATGCCTTTTCCAAAGAAAACTGGAGAAGACCGGCTCAGGAAATAAATGCACTGTGGGATCTGCTCCTGGAATACATAGACAGTCAGTTGCCCGAAATGCTGGAAAAAGGTATCAGGCTTAACACCATTGGGGATGAGGAGGGGCTGCCGGAGCGAGTTATCAAGGCTCTGGATTTTGCAAAAGAAAAAACGAGCAAAAACAAAGATATGGTTGTTAACCTTGCCATCAATTATGGAGGCAGACAGGAAATCATTGCCGGCATAAAGAAGCTTGTACAGGAGGTTATGAATAATCAGGTAAACCCCGACGATATAAACATGGAACTTTTCTCAGGTTATCTGTTTACCGGCAGACAACCGGATCCCGATCTGCTGATAAGAACCAGCGGCGAGTTCAGGATAAGTAACTTTTTGCTGTGGCAACTCGCCTACACGGAAATATACGTGACGCCAGTGCTCTGGCCTGATTTTCGCGAAAAAGAACTAATTGAGGCAATAAAAGATTATCAGAGGAGAGAACGTAGATTCGGGCGGACCAGTGATCAACTTCATACTCACCAGGCTGAGATTCCTGCCAGTTGATTCTTATGACCAGCGAAATTCACAAAAAACAGGTTGACCGTGAACACCTTCTCAGGTGGATTACATCAATTGTCCTGGCACCGCTACTAATCTTTGTGATAGGGGTAGCCAGTAAAATCTGGCTTATGCTTTTTGTAGTGGTTGCCACAGTAATAGCCAGCTGGGAATTGCATCGTATTCTGTTCCAGGATGAAAGCTCCAAATACCATCTTGATCCATTTGTTTTTTTCTCGCTCCTGGTGCCAGCTTTCGCGTATTACTATGGAATTCGGGGATTATTGGGGGGCATGTTACTAAACATACTGGCCTGCTTTTCCGAAGGCGTATCAATTTACGGTAAGAACGACAAAGCTTTAGAAAAGCTTGTTTTCCGAATATTTCATGTTATTTATATCCCTTACTGCCTAGCTCATATCATTTTACTGGATAGGGTGTGGATATTTTTTGTTCTGGTGGTTATTTTTGCCGGAGACTCAGGAGCATTCTATGCAGGCAGGAAATTTGGGAAAAGAAAACTATGTCCTGCTGTTAGCCCCGGCAAAACGGTGGAAGGAGCTATCGGGGGATTCTTGTCAAGCTTGATTCTGGGGCTGGCTTTTGGAATTATATTTATCGGCGGCAAGAACCCTTTTGAGTTTGTTCTTATCGCGGCAATATTAAACATAATAGGTCAGTTAGGCGACCTTGGAGAATCTCTTATTAAACGATCCAGAG
>Ga0164310_10002399_pt1 | contig 10780 bp, 9 predicted proteins | sample GuaBasSedimGuay1_FD_121795 | JGI IMG/M metagenome (GOLD analysis project Ga0164310, IMG submission 121795) | Subseafloor sediment microbial communities from Guaymas Basin, Gulf of California, Mexico - Guay1, Core 4569-9, 0-3 cm | ecosystem: Environmental > Aquatic > Marine > Hydrothermal vents >... | reverse complement strand
TCTTTCGGGATCGTGAGCATTGTGATTATAATAATAAAATCTAATAATATTATTAGAAACGTATATTATTTGGACACTATTTTACTAAGCAACATTCTATTTTTTTCGTAAAGAAAACTTGCACTTGAACTAAATTTGTGATAAATTGCTAGCGTTTTAATAGTTCTTATTTTCACTAACTCTAAAAAAGGGGGGTCTACCATGAGCTTATCGCGAAGAGATTTCCTTAAAATTTGCGGTACCTCCAGTGTTGCCTTAGGCTTTTCACAGATGATGGTACCGGGGATTGTGAATGCATTGGAGAAGGCACTCTCCGGGAATCCACCTGTGATCTGGATTCAGGGCTCTGGATGTTCTGGATGCTCGGTGTCTATTCTCAACGCAGTTCATCCAACTATCCAGGAAGTCCTCCTCAAAATCATCAGTCTCAAAGTCCATCCTACCGTGATGGCTGCCCAAGGCACAACCGTTTTAGAAGTCGCTGCAAACATTTCTAAACAATTCAAGGGTAAATTTTTCCTTGTAGTTGAAGGTTCAATACCAACTGCAGCAAATGGTAAATACTGCGTGGTTGGTGAACTTGGCGGCAAATCTGTGACCATGCTGGGTTGGACAAAGGATTTAGCTTCTAAAGCAAAGGCAGCAATAGCCGTCGGTAGCTGCGCAAGTTACGGCGGGATACCTGCAGCGCAACCCAATCCCACAAAAGCTCAATCTCTCATAGAAATACTCAACAAGGCTGATATTAAGACTCCCGTTATCAATATTCCTGGTTGCCCTCCTCACCCGGACTGGATGGTTGGAACGCTGGCTTACGTGCTGTTATACGGAATTCCTGAGCTCGATGAAAACAACAGACCCACTCTGTTTTATGGAACTCTAGTTCACGATCATTGCCCGTACAGGTCGTATTACGAAGAAGGGAAATTCGCCAAGTATTTCGGAGATGAAGGTTGCAGATACGAACTTGGTTGTAAAGGACCGGAGACTTACTGCGATACATGGAAGAGAAAATTCAATAATGGCACCAACTGGTGTGTTCAGAATGCCATCTGTATTGGATGCGTACAGCCAAAATTCTGGGACGAATTTTCACCCTTTTATGAAGCATTATAAGGAGGGACTGTAATGGCAAAGAAAATAACTATTGATCCTTTAACCAGGATAGAGGGTCACTTAAAAATAGAAGTAGATGTGGAAGGGGGGAAGGTCGTAAATGCCAAGAGTTCTGGCATGCTCTTCCGTGGTTTTGAATTGATTTTAAAAGGGCGAGATCCAAGGGATGCGCCTCAAATTACCCAGAGAATATGCGGTGTCTGCCCCACGGCCCATGGAACGGCTTCGGTGAGGTGCCTTGACATGGCATTTGGTATAAAACCTCCAACCAACGGCAGACTGGTTAGAAACTTAATCCTGGGTGCAAACTATATTCAATCGCATGTGTTGCACTTCTTTCATCTGGCAGCTCTTGACTACGTAAAAGGTCCAAATACCGCACCATTTGTTCCTAGATACGACGGACCTGGAATCTACAAGTTGAGCAAAGCGGTAAACAACAAGGCGGTTGAAGCCTACCTGAAGGCTCTGGACCTTAGAAGAAAAGCCCACGAAATGCTGGCCATATTTGGGGGTAAAGTGCCTCATGTACAAGCTTTGATTCCGGGAGGAGTTACTGAACCGATTAATGCCGATAAGATAATAAGGTTTTACTGGAGCCTACAGGAGCTTAAAGAGGCCGTAAATACGATCTACCTGCCAACAGTCTACCTGGTTGGCAAAGCATATGGAGAGTTATTTAAGGTTGGTAAAGGACACAAGAACGTTCTTTCTTACGGCGTGTTCCCAATGGATGACGATGACAAGACGTTCTTGCTCAAACAGGGTGTCTATACGAAAGGCAAAGACTATCCTCTGGATGTTAAGAAAATTACCGAGGAGATTAAATACTCTTGGTACAATGACAAAGAAGTTAAGAGGTATCCGGGGAACGGTTACACCAATGTAACACCAGATAAGAAAGGCGGATATTCCTTTATCAAGGCACCAAGGTACAACGGTTTGCCTCACGAAGTTGGCCCATTGGCCAGAATGTGGATAACAAATCCTGTGCTAAGCAAGCATGCCAATGCTTTTCTTGGAGTACCAAAATCCAAAGACGTCAGGATGAGGGACCTTGGAGACAAGGCCTTTTCAATTATAGGTAGACATGTAGCAAGAGCAGAGGAATGCTGGTATGTAATACTGGCAATGGAAAAATGGATAGACCAGCTTCAGCTCGGAAAGCCCGTCAACACACAATACAAAATTCCAAAACAGGCAGAGGGTTACGGTTTATCAGAGGCTCCCAGGGGCTCCGTAGGACACTGGATTTCCATAAAAGATGGTAAGATTGCCAATTATCAGATCGTTGCTCCAACAACCTGGAACGCAAGCCCTCGCGATAACAAGGAAACCAGGGGACCCATTGAGGAAGCCTTAATCGGGGCACCTGTGCCGGATATGAAAAATCCTGTAAACGTGGCGAGGGTCGTACGATCCTTTGATCCGTGACTGGCCTGTGCCGTGCACGTGTTGCACGCAGGATCTGAAGAAGTGATCAAAGTCCAGTAATTAACTGACCTCTCTTGTTTAGGGCTGCTGTTCGTTCAGTAGCCCTTTTTTTACGCAGGAAAATGAAAATGGCCAAAAACATCATTCTCGGAATTGGCAATCTTTTAATGAAAGATGACGGAATTGGAATCCACATTGTCAACAGGTTAAACGAGATTGATTTACCCAAGGGGATTGAAGCAATCGATGGAGCCACCTTCACCCTTGATCTCCTGCCCATTTTCCAGGAAGCTGAAAAAATTCTGATAGTAGACGCTGTAAAAGGGGGGGGACCACCCGGTAGTATTTACTATCTTACCCCTCAGAATCTGAAAGATGAAAAAAGTAGAATACTTTCGCTTCATCAGATTGGGTTCCTGGATGTGATTGAAACTGCAAAAGAATTAGGGTATTGTGCAGACATTAGAATTCTTGGAGTTGAACCACACGATATTTCCTGGGGTATGGAACTCTCAGATACACTTGATAAGAAGTTTGACGATATACTGGATGCCGTTCTGCACTACATGGACAAGTTTTTGCTCAACAATAGCAAAGAACTTAGTTAGGTAGAAGAATAAATCTATTTAAGACATGGAGCTGCTATGGAAGTAAAAGTAGTAAGGAATCTGTTGGAAGCAAATGAAAGAATTGCACAAGAAAACAAGGAGATGTTTGCAAATGAGGGAATTTACGTTGTGAACCTCATGAGTGCTCCCGGAGCTGGTAAAACCTCTCTTATCGAAAAAACCGTGGAAGCGCTTAAAGATAGATGGCAAATCGGCATAATTGAAGGTGACATAGCGACAGCCATAGACGCTGAGCGAATCATGTCACACGGTATCCCTGTAGTTCAAATTAACACGGGTAGTGCCTGTCATCTGGATGGTAACATGATACGAGATGCCCTGGGAGAAATTCCACTTTCTTCACTTGATCTCCTTATAGTGGAAAACGTGGGCAATCTGGTATGCCCTGCCGAATTTAATGTGGGTGAGGACGACAAAGCGATGATTCTTTCCACACCGGAAGGAAGTGATAAACCGGTTAAATACCCCCTGATGTTTCAGGAATCGTCGGTATTGGTCATAAACAAAATAGACTTGCTCCCCTATATTGACTGCGATATTAACGCAATGAAAAACAACGCCAAAAAAGTAAATCCTAAACTCGAGATACTCGAAATTTCATGCAAAACGGAAGAAGGCCTCGACAAATGGTTTGCATGGCTGAACAAGAAGATAGAGCAAAAAACAGCTCAGAAGAGATAATTCGCGTAGAAGTTGAAGTCTCGGGAATCGTCCAAGGCGTCGGATTCAGGCCTTTTATATACAAGCTTGCAAAAAATCTCGATTTGAAAGGAATTGTACTGAACAACGAAAGAGGCGTTAAGATCGATGTTGAAGGCACAAAAAGACACATAGCATCTTTTCTAGGAGCGCTTGATGCTCCTCCTCCCATTGCACAGGTTGAAGCGATAGAGACAAGACACCTGCCGTGCGCGGGCTATTCTGATTTTCAGATTGAAAGGAGCCAGAAAGCCGGTTCCACCTATACCTTTATTTCTCCAGACGTTGCAGTGTGTAAAGACTGCCTAAGGGAACTTTTCGATGAAACAGACCGTAGGTACAAATACCCATTCATAAACTGCACCAATTGCGGACCACGGTTTACCATTATAACGGACATACCCTATGATCGTCCCTACACTACTATGGCTTCTTTCGAGATGTGCGAAGAATGCCGCACTGAGTATAATGATCCATTGGACAGACGTTTTCATGCTCAACCCGTTGCATGTGCTCGGTGTGGTCCTCAAGTCACTCTACTGGACAATACCGGACAAGAGGTAAAGGTAGAAGATCCTGTCCGTAAAACCGCGGAATTACTTAAATCTGGGGCAATAGTGGCCATCAAGGGTCTTGGAGGTTTTCATCTTGCCTGCGACGCTTACAACAACACAGCAGTAAATAAACTAAGGCAGAGAAAGTATCGCGAGGACAAACCCTTTGCTCTGATGTGTAGGGATACCGATGTCGCCAGAAAACTTTGCGTCTTTGGTACTGAAATAGCTGCCCTTCTTAAAAGCCCGCAAAGCCCCATAGTTATTCTGCCGGCCAGAGAAGAAGCACCCGTGTCTGATTTTGTGGCTCCAGGCCATCACTTCCTGGGCATAATGCTTCCGTACACACCACTGCATCACCTTATTTTCTTCCATGGACCGGAGACCCTGGTAATGACCAGCGGAAATTTAAGCGACGAACCCATAGTATACAAAAACGATGAAGCTCTGGAGCGCCTCAGAAACATCGCTGATTATTTCCTGATTAATAACAGGGAGATCTATATAAGGTGTGATGATTCGGTGGTGAAACCTTTCAGGGGCGAGCAAACTTTTTTCAGGCGTGCAAGGGGCTATGTACCCTTCCCTGTCAGTCTCAGGCAGGGCAACACCCAGGTGCTGGCATGCGGAGGTGAACTCAAAAATACCTTCTGTGTTACCAAGGGTAGATATGCTTTTCTCAGTCATCATATAGGTGACCTTGAAAACTGGGAAACATATAAGGCTTTTGAAGAAGGAATTGAACATTTCAAGAAGCTTTTTGAGATATCCCCGGAAGTAGTGGCATATGATCTGCATCCCGATTACCTTTCCACACAATATGCGCTTTCGCTCGATATACCCAGGATAGGAGTTCAGCATCATTACGCTCACGCATTGAGTTGCATGGCTGAAAATCAACTTACAGGCCCTATTCTTGCCGTAATTATGGACGGTACCGGTTACGGGAACGACGGAACAATCTGGGGATGCGAATTTTTCAAAGTTCATTCGACTGGATTCGAAAGGCTTGGCCACCTGCAATACATACCACTTCCTGGAGGTGAAAGAGCAATCAAGGAGCCATGGAGAATTGCTGCCACATACCTGGAAAGAATTTTCGGTTCCGCCTGGATTGATCTTGAGCTTCCATTCTGCAAAAAGATTGACCTCGAAAAATGGGAAGCTTTAAGAAAAGGAATAGAACTAAACTATAATTCTCCTTTATGTTCAAGCGCAGGAAGGTTGTTTGACGCTGTAAGTGCTCTTCTGGGAATACGGCATACCATTAACTATGAAGGTCAGGCAGCCATTGAGCTTGAGCAGCTGGCTTCTTACGACAATAAGGTGTATCCTTATGAAATTATAGAGAAAGATGAAAAATTTGTTATAGATACCGATTCTACAATCAAGGCCATAACAGGAGACATCAAAAAAAAGGTTAATATTGAACTTATCTCCGGGCGCTTTCACTATACCATGGCGCAAATAATTCTGGATATGGCCACGAGGATGAGAGAATCAACCGGACTTTCTGAAATTATCCTTAGCGGTGGTGTATTCCAAAACCATTTTCTGCTGGAACTGACTTTTCAAAAACTGGAAAAAGATGGTTTCAAAATATATATCAACAGGAAAGTGCCGGCCAACGATGGTAGTATTTCGCTGGGACAGGCTTATTATGCGGTGTTAAATTGCGAGGAGTAACAAAATGTGCTTGGGTATACCCGGGAAAGTTGTGTCATTGGACAGAGAATCTGACGTGGCCGAAGTTGATTTTGGTGGTGTAAAACGAACGGTAAGTATGCATTTATGCCCTGAGGCTGAAGTGGGAGACTACGTGCTGGTACATGTAGGTTTTGCTATTCAGAAGCTTGAAGAAGAGGATGCCTTGGTTACTCTGGAATTATTCAAAGAAATTGGAGAGAAGATCCTTGAATCAGAAATCTAAAACAAGCGAGCCGGAAATAGCAGAGAAACTCCTCAGGGCAATTCGATCTTATGCTACCCAAAATTTCTCTTTCATGGAAGTTTGCGGAACTCACACAGTGGCGATATTCCGCTCAGGAATAAGAAGCGTCCTGCCAAAAAATCTGAGAATAATTTCCGGTCCAGGTTGCCCGGTCTGTGTTACACCGATGAAAGAAATTGATGAGGCAATTTACCTTGTAAAAAATAGCAACACAATTCTTGCCACCTTTGGCGACTTGATGAAGGTTCCGGGCAATGAATGTTCTCTTCTGGAGGCTCGTGCCAGAGGTGCTAAAGTTAAGATCATCCTTTCTCCTATGGATGCTGTTCAACTGGCGGAGCTGGAAAAAGGCTCAAAAGTAGTCCTGTTTGCTGTGGGCTTCGAAACAACGATTCCCGCAATTGCAGTGGCAATTAAGGAAGCCTTTCGGAGAGAACTTAAAAACTTTTTCGTATTGTCGTCGTTACGCCTTATTCCTCCGGCCATCGAAAGTCTTCTTAACAGCAAGAAAACAGCGATAGATGGCTTTATATTGCCCGGCCACGTAAGCGTAATAATAGGTACGAAGCCTTATCAATTTATTGCCGAGAAGTATAATACTCCTGGCGTTGTTACGGGTTTCGAACCTCTGGATATTTTACAGGGTTTAGTGCTGCTGTTGAGACAGAAAACAGAAAGTCGAAGCAAAATCGAAATCCAGTACCAGCGGGCTGTATCACCGGAAGGTAACAAAAAGGCCGTTGAAACCATGTACGAAGTTTTCGAGGTTACAGATTCTCAATGGAGAGGCATCGGTACAATTCCAAAAAGTGGCCTAGCTCTAAAAGATAAGTATTCTTCAATGGATGCAAGAAAGTTTTTTGATATACCGGAAATGTCAGCAGAAGAACCTGCGGGATGCATATGCGGAGAAATACTTCAGGGATTGAAATTACCACCGCAGTGCAAACTCTTCGGCAAAAGATGCACACCAGAGGACCCTGTGGGGCCGTGCATGGTTTCATCTGAAGGTAGTTGCGCAGCCTTTTACAAGTACGGAAAGTAACGGGTGGGAGCTGATATGACAAACGATAAGATTCTGCTTGCACACGGAGCAGGAGGCAAACTTAGCGCAGAATTGATTCAGAAAATATTTCTTCCTGTCTTTGACAACGAGATACTCAATGGGCTTGAAGACAGCGCAGTATTTGAGTGTGAAAGTGGCAAGCTGGATTTCACAACGGATTCCTTCGTGGTAAAGCCCCTGTTTTTCCCCGGCGGTGACATCGGCAGGCTTTCCATATGCGGAACCGTGAATGACCTTTCTGTGATGGGTGCGACTCCTTTATATCTTTCTGTGTCGTTTATAATAGAAGAGGGTTTTAGCTTAAATGATCTGGAAAAAATCGCCCATTCCATGAAAACTACGGCGAAGGAAGCGGGTATCTCCATCGTTGCCGGTGATACCAAAGTTGTTGAAAGAGGGGCTGCAGACAACCTCTATGTAACCACAGCTGGAGTGGGGAAAATAGCAGATGGGATTAATCTTTCCTGTTCAAACGCAGCACCTGGCCAGGTTGTGATCATAAATGGATACATTGGTGACCATGAAATGGCTGTTTTGCTGGCTCGCGGCGAATTTTCTCTTCACAGCGAAATCAAGAGCGACTGCGCTCCATTGAATGGTCTTGTTGAGGCAATACTCAAAACTTCAGGGAAAGTCAGTTGCATGAGAGATCCCACCAGAGGAGGCCTTGCCACGGTTCTTAACGAAGTTGCTGAAGCCTCTGGGGTTGGAATCATTGTTGATGAAGACTTGATTCCCGTTAGACAAGAAGTCAAAAGTATCTGCGATTTACTTGGTTTTGATCCGCTATACCTGGCAAATGAGGGGAAAATTGTAGTTTTTGCAGATGAGAACGATGCCGATATTATCATCTCAGCCATGAAAAAGCATCCCCTGGGGAAAAACACTGCCATTATTGGCAGGGTGGTTGAAGAACCCAAATGCAAGGTCCTATTAGAAACGAGGATAAAAGGACACAGGGTATTGGGACTTTTGAGTGGCGAACAATTCCCTCGCATATGTTAACCATCATCGTTCCCATCTTTACTGGAGCAACGAAATGAATTCTTACAGAGTGAAAAAAGGTTTAGTAATCGTTTACACAGGTGAAGGCAAAGGAAAAACGTCTGCTGCTCTGGGAGGCGTTTTAAGAGCCTTTGGGCACGGATTCAAAATCAAGGTTTTTCATTTCATCAAAAAAGACTCCGGTTCCGGCGAACAAAAGGTATTGAGACAACTGGGAATAGAAGTGGAAACGCTGGGAAAAGGGTTCACCTGGAACAGTGAAAACATAGAAGATGACATCAGACTGGCCCGAAATGGGTGGACAAAGGCGGCAAACGATATTCTTTCGGGGGATTATGATCTTATTGTTCTGGATGAATTAAATTATGTCCTGGATTATGCCTTTCTTGATTCCGAAATGATCATAGAGACACTTAGGAAGAAACCCCAGAATCTTCACGTAATTATCACCGGCAGGGGGGCTCCGGATAATTTGGTAGAATTTGCCGACCTGGTGACAGAGATGAAAATGGTCAAGCATCCATATCATTCTATGGGATTGAAAGCGCAAAAAGGGGTGGAATATTAGTATCTGTTACAATTACTCTGGAATATTAATGATACATAGTTACATTCTGTTTCCTATCACCTTTCTCATCCAGAGTATCCCTGATGATTTTCAGAAGATTTTTTAAACTAAAAGGTTTATTTATAAATCCCCTCGCACCATTTTCGAGTACCCGCCTCAGAGACTGGTTCATGGCAAACCCGCTGGCGATAATGACTTTTACCTCCGGGTTTAAATCGAGCAGTTTTTCCAGGCACTTGTCTCCGCCCATCCCGGGCATAATAAAATCTAGAACCACCAGGTCTATCTCGTTTTGATGTTCCCGGTAGATTCTTATACCGTCTTCTCCGTCTCTCGCCGTCAATACTTTATAACCGTAGCTAGTCAAAAGATCGACGCTCAGTTTTCTGACACTTTCTTCATCATCCACAACAAGCACAGTTTCATTACCTCGTGGGAATTCTTCATCATCCGTTCCTTCAAAATCTTCCGATACTTTGTGCACTTCCCTGTATGAAGGAAGATAGATTTTAAAGACAGTCCCCTTTCCCACTTCGCTATAACATACCAGGTGACCATCATGGTTTTCGACAATGCCATACACCATGGCCAAACCCAAGCCGGTTCCTTTACCCACTTCTTTGGTGGTAAAAAACGGATCAAATATTCTATCCTTAATTTCAGGATCCATTCCCGCGCCGGTATCCTCCACGGCAAGCATCACATACTCCCCGGGACTTAATTTCAGGTGTCTTTTACAATATTCATGATCAAGATAAACCACATCCGTCGTAATCGTCAGTACTCCACCCTCAGGCATGGCATCTCTGGCATTAACTGCAAGGTTCATAAGAACTTGTTCCACCTGGGATGGGTCTGCATTAATCAGGGTCAACTTGTCTGTCAATTCCGTTTTTATGTGAATCATCTTGGGGAGTGTACGGGCTAGGAGTTTTTCAACGGCCCTGATTTCCCTGTTAAGCTCTATCGGTTGTTTTTCGCTTCTCACTCGACGGCTAAAAGTAAGAAGCTGTTTGGTCAGATCTGAAGCTCGATTTGCAGCGTGTTCTATTTGTTTAAGATACTCCCTGTCTTCAGAATCTCTTGGCACTGTGAGGAGCATTATCTGGGTAAATCCTTTGACAGCAGTGAGAAGATTGTTGAAATCGTGAGCTATCCCGCCAGCCAGAGTTCCTATAGCTTCCATTTTTTGAGCCCTGAGCAACTGGGCTTGTAGGTTCTTTTTCTCTCTTAAGTCCCTTGCTACCACTATGGTCGCGTGATGCAGCCTGTCAGTATCATAAATTCTTTTCGCCGATAATTCTATTGGTATAAATTCCCCGGAACTAATTCTTGCAGTTATCTCTTTTTCTACGATTAACCCCTTTTCTTCCAGTTCCCTCAAAAGAGGCTGTACTTCAGTAGCTTCGGGCAGTAACTCAGAATAGTGTTTACCAACAACCTGGGTGGCACCGTAGCCGGAAATATCTTTAAATTTCTGGTTAACTCTTATGATATAACCATCCCTGTCCAGTATCATCAGGGCATCTACGGAATTTTCGATAATATTTTCCATCAGATTCTTTGTGGCAATTATCTCGCCCTCAATTTTCTTCTTGTCAGTTACGTCTCTAAGTACACATATAACCGACGCTTCTCCGGTTTTTTCGTCTTTGTATCGCCTGCAACTCGCCTCAAAATAGATATTTTTTCTGTCTTTTCTGTTAAGTTCAAACTCGAAGTTGTTTGCCTTCCCCTCCGAAGTAACCCGATCCAATA
>Ga0164310_10002397_pt1 | contig 10781 bp, 10 predicted proteins | sample GuaBasSedimGuay1_FD_121795 | JGI IMG/M metagenome (GOLD analysis project Ga0164310, IMG submission 121795) | Subseafloor sediment microbial communities from Guaymas Basin, Gulf of California, Mexico - Guay1, Core 4569-9, 0-3 cm | ecosystem: Environmental > Aquatic > Marine > Hydrothermal vents... | reverse complement strand
GAGGAAAGCAAGTTGTTAACCAATAATGTTAATTAATAATTGGCCCTTATTTCTGTTTTGACAAATTTTTCAGCGATAGATTTGAACGTATTTAATTCTGCAACTGAAAAGGATTTTTTCTTTTCGTATTCTGGGTTTATGCAGTTTTGTGGAACAAAGTTTTGTATTACAAATTTCTTGGCACCTTTGATATATTTCACTATCGCTTCAATATCTTCTTTGGTGTGGAGGCCAGGCACAGCAGTTGTTCTGAACTCATAAGCCACACCACTTTTTATTATAATGGAAATGCTTCTTTTTATCTTTTTTAATTTTTCATCTGTTATTTTAATTCCACACGCCTTGGAATATTTCTCTTTAGTTAGGGGAGATTTTATGTCCATAGCAATAAAGTCAACAAGATTTTGGCTAACGATCTCTTCTAATTTTTCAGGAAAACTTCCGTTTGTGTCTAATTTAACGAGATAGCCAAGTTCTTTAATTTTTTTAATGAAACTTACTAGGTCTGTTTGCAGGCATGGTTCGCCGCCGGTTATTTCAACAGCTTCGAGAAGGTTTTTTCTTTTTTTCAAAAAATCGAAAATCTCCCCTTCTTTTATGTGGTTTAGTTGCTTTATTTTTTTTTCAAGAACAAGCTGGCTGTTATGACAGAACGGACATCTGAAATTACAACCAATCGTAAAAATTATACATGATATTTTCCCGGGATAGTCTATCAAGGAAATCTTCTGAAGCCCTCCTATTAACATATTATCACATTTTTCAAAACCAGCTGAAATTAGGCAGGATTAGTTTTAGCTTCTTCAACCTGTTTATCAAAGGTTTTTCTGTCTTCGAATTCTGCCTGTTTGCCGTCATTCCACTGGCTGACTGGCCTTAGATATCCAACAACCCGCGAAAAAACTTCACATCTCGTTTTTGTCATTTTTATTCCCCTCCTTTCTAAATAACTAAAATAAAAATTAATTCTCTGTAGCACAAATTGGGCAGTAATAATGTTTTCCAGGTATATAGCCGTGTATAGGGCATATGCTAAATGTTGGTGTTATGGTAAAGTATGGAAGCCTGAAATTTTCTGCTATCTTTCTTATAAGATTTTTCGTAGCTTCTGGGGATGGCATGCTCTCGCCTATAAATCCATGCAAAACTGTCCCACCTGTATATTTACATTGTAGGTTATCCTGAAGTTTCAAAGCTTCAAAAATGTCATCCGTGTAGTCAACTGGCAGTTGTGTTGAATTTGTATAGTACGGTGCTGCACCTCTTCTATAATTTTCTTCATTTGCAACTATTATGTCCGGATAATTTTTTTTGTCAAGCCGCGCAAGCCTATGAGACGCCCCTTCTGCTGGTGTTGCCTCGAGGTTATATATATTTCCTGTTTCCTGTTGATAACTCTGGAGTTTATTTCTCATAAAGTCCAAAACCTTCTCAGCAAATTTTCTGCCTTTTTCGTCTGCTATATTTACGCCCATAAAATTGAGTAGTGCTTCGTTCATACCAATTAGTCCAATTGTCGAAAAGTGGTTTTTCCAATATTTCCCTGTTTTTTGTTTTATACTTCTCAAATAAAATTTGGAATACGGATACAGTCCCCTTTCAGTGAAATTTTCAATAATTTTTCTTTTGATTTCAAGGCTTTTTTTTGCCAGGTCCATATTTTTTTCAAGTTTCTCAAAAAACTCTTCTTCTGTTTTTGACATGTACCCTATTTTTGGCATGTTTATGGTTACCACGCCTATAGAACCTGTGAGCGGATTAGCACCAAACAGTCCGCCGCCCCTTTTTTTTAATTCTCTATTGTCTATTCTAAGCCGGCAACACATACTTCTTACGTCATCTGGCTTCATGTCACTATTTATAAAATTAGCAAAATATGGAACTCCGTACTTTGCAGTCATTTCCCAAAGTGGTTTATAGTCTTCTTTATCCCACTCAAAATTTTTCGTTATGTTATATGTTGGAATTGGGAATGTGAACACCCGGCCTTTTGCATCACCTTCTAGCATCATTTCAGCAAACGCCCTGTTTATCATATTCATCTCTTTCTGAAAGTCAGAGTAGGATTCTTTCTGTGGCTTTCCGCCAATTATTACTGGCTCGTTTTTCATGTAGCTTGGAACTTCCAAATCGAGCGTTATGTTTGTAAAAGGAGTGTTCCCTGTTATGAAGACTTTGCCATTTCTTCTTGCTATTACAGTCTCATTTTTTGTGTTTGGGCACCATATTATTCCATTATAGTTTACTTTTGTTATTTTCTGTATATACGTTTCCTTGTGTTTGATAAGTCTAAGGACATAAATATCTTTACTGCCGATTGTTGGCTTTCTTTTCAAGACAGTAAATCCGTACCCAGCGTTAACTGCTATGATTTGCAGTGCATCTAAAATTTCCAAATTCGTCGTCGCAATTTTGCAATTTTCGAACCCATCTGCCTTAAGGTAAGTTTGAATAAATAACTTGGACTGCCGTTCGTTCATATTTAATAAAATATCAGGTATAAAACTGATATTATCTCTGGTTCCAAACCATTTGTGAATTTTTCTGGAACTTTTTGCGTCAAGCCTAATTCTTGTGACTTTACCGTCAAGAGCAGCAGACTCATATTCAGAGTATTTTAGTTTGAAATGTTTCAGCAGTTTGATTATTTCTTTATAGTTCTTTTTGTTTTTTTCTTTCGACTGGTAAATGCTTATCCTGTAACAGCGTCTGTATTTTGTTGGTCTTTCTATTGTTCCTTCGCTTATAATCCATGCCATTAATTTTATTTGTTCATCACTGATTGTTGCCTCTTTGTTTGAATTTTTTCCAGCGATAGGAATAATAAAAGGTGATTTTAATTTCATGACGTCTTCTATTGGTTCAAGTATATATGCGCTGGTTTGAATTTTTTTTCTAACAACCCTATGTTTTGGTGATATTAATTGATCTTGTACATGATTTTTCAGATTATACATTATTCCCTTATAATGCTTTTTGAAAACTCTTCTGACACGCTGATTTTCTATTTTGCCTGTTTTTACATTAAATGTCTTTATTATACTCCCTCTTTTTATTTCGTCATATCTGGCCCAGCCTTCTGGTGTCAATATTTCCGTATCTTCTGATACACACTGAAACCCAACTCTTGTCGGCACATTTATGTTAAATAGAAATTCCTGCATCGCCTGCTTAACCTGTTTGTAGTTTAGATTGTCATAGCGAATAAATGGCGCAAGAAGCGTATCAAAATTTGAAAAAGCCTGTGCACCTGCTGCCTCGCCCTGCAGAGTATAGAAAAAATTTATTATCTGACCAAGTGCAACCCGCAGATGTTTTGCAGGTTTAGTTTCTATTTTTCCGCTCACACCTTTGAAGCCTGATAAGAGAAGGTCCTGCAAATCCCATCCTACGCAGTATGCACCAAATATTCCCAAATCATGAATATGAAAATCGCCGCTATTATATGCCTGTCTGATTTCTGGTGGATATATTTTATTCAGCCAATAGTTAGAAATAATTTTTGATGAGATATGAAAATTTAAGCCCTGCAGGGAATAAGTCATATTACTATTCTCACGCACGCGCCAGTCCTTTTCATCAAGATACTTATCAACAACACTGAGGTCGCCAACCATCCTTCTAAGTTCTCTCAGTTCTTTATGCTGTTGTCTGTATAATATGTATGCTTTGGCAGTTTTTGCGTGGCCGTTTTCTATTAAAACCTTTTCAACTATATCCTGTATTTCCTCAACTGTAGGTTCTCTGTTAATGCCATCATATTTTTTTTCTAATATTTCTACAACTTGGGCAGATAGTTTTTTAGATAACTCTTTATCTTTTCCACCAACTGCCTGTGCAGCTTTCCAAATGGCTTCTGTTATTTTATTCGGTTCAAAATCAACAATTCTTCCATCCCGCTTTTTGATTTTTTTTATCATTTTTTCACCCCTTTTAGTGAACTTATTTCGTTTTCAAACGATTCTATATCCTCAAAAGATCTATACACCGACGCAAATCTAATATAAGCAACTTTGTCAAGTTTCTTAAGTTTCTTTACAACCATTTCACCAATAACAGAACTTTCTATCTCCCTTTGTCCGGTTTTTCTGATATCCTTCTCAATCTTGTCAACCATTTTTTCTATTTTATCATAACCTATTGGCCGTTTTTCACATGCCTTTTTTATACCTGCCAATATTTTCTCCCTGTTAAATTCCTCTCTTCGTCCATCTTTTTTTATCACAACTATGTCTATAGAAGGTCTTTCATATGTTACGAAACGTTTGCCGCATTTTTCACACTCGCGGCGCCTTTTTATCGCACCCTCGACTTCCCTTGTTTCAAGAACTTTTGTCTCTTTATATGAGCAAAAAGGACACTTCGTAATTACCACCAAATAACACTATATATAGAATTTCAGACCACACCATACACTACATATAGTGATATAGAACAATATATTGTATACGCCAGTATATATAGATTTTTGTCTTACAGCATATATTTTTTGCAACAACTAAGATTTTTTTACAATTTCAGCATCTTTAAAAATATTAGAAGCATTTTCTTACTAATTAATTGTAAAGTGATAAATATGAATAAAAAAATAACAAGCGGACTTTCTCTGGCAGAGGCCGTGATAAACACCTCGTATATGGTAGAAAGCGAGCTTGGTCTGCGCGAATTAAAACAAATAAATTGGTATCATGACAAAATAAATGAAATAGCAGACGAGCTGAAAAAGAAGGTAAACAAATACAGAACAGTAGAAGATGTTATTACGAATTATATTTATTCCAACTATCCAGACGTAAGTTTTATTACACAGCACTTGGATAAAAGCGGATTCGAATATAGCAAAGAAAATAGTAGCTGTGTTGTTTGTGCTTCTCTGTTTCTTTCCTTGGCAGAAAAATTAGATTATGAATTGTTTGAGAACTCTTATTTAGCTAGCATGCACGATTTTTATGGCAACGGTCACTTGTTTATAAGGAAATATGAAAATGGGGCTAGTAAAAATATAGACTTTGCTATGGTTAGAAAAAGGCCATTCCCGACTACAAGGGATTACAGGCTATACAAAAAGGGTAAGAAAAAAATTATATTTCACACCGAAGCTAATAATCTTTCTTATCTTAGGACATATCACCAGTTTCCAACCACAGAAGAAAAAAAATTAATATTTGCCGAAATAGCAAATGAAGCTGGTTGGATAGCTTGGGATAAAAAAAGAATTGACGACGCCTTAAAATATTTGAATTATGCGCTGCGTTTTTCTTCCTTGCCTGATATATTTATTAATAAGATTGAACTGCTTTGCGAAGAAAATCAGATAGTTGATGCAATAGCATGTTGCAAAGAAGCAATAAAAATAGCAAAGAAGAATTACGATCCGATATGCATCAGCTACCTTGAAGAAGTCCTGGAAGATTTGAAACATGACAAGCGGGCGCCTGAGTGAAAAATAAGCGGCTCAGTAGGAAATCTCCCAGCTATATTCATCTAGGTACTCAAATATGTCTTCTTCGCTAAGGTCCGAGAGATGAGGATTTTCTTTCTTTACATAGTTTACAATCATCTTTTCTATATCCTCCTTAGTAAGGAATATATAATTTCCTTTACCTAGACATACAGACCCATAAGTTTTTCGAAAAAGAAGCCCTCTCTGTCCGAATTCTATATCTTCTGGGCGTATTTTCTCTATTTGTTCTGATTTATATGTCTTTTTTACTGTTTCATCCTTTTTCAACTCATCTGCTATTATCCTTTTTACTTCGTCTTCCTCAAATACTTTGTTGTAACCTATTTTCATATTTATCACCCAAAAAATTATACATATTTGACCAGAAAACCTTAAAAAACTGCCATTTATAGGTAACAAATAAAAATTATTTCGTTAAGAGTACGACCCTGCTTTCCTTTTTTTCATCTGTGATTTTATATGACGAATTCTGCTCAATAGCCTCAGCGAATTTCATTATTTCTTCATGCCGCGGCATGAACTTTAATCCAAGCCGCTCTCTGGAAAAGCCAACAGCCATGTATGCTTTCGCCTCTACAAATCTTGGATTGGTCTTTTCTATTATTTCAGCGTATTGTTCAGGCTTTATCATGTTTAACCCTTTAACAAGTGTCAGCCTTATAACAGAACGGTTAAACTGGCTGAGCATGGACAAGGATTTCTTTAATCTTGTCCACCCGTCAGATATTATCGGCTGACAGGTTTTTTTATATATTTCCTCGTCAGGTGCAGCTACTGTTATGTAAAGTTGGTATGGCTGGTGTTCCAAGAGCCTCTCGATCATTTCAGGTCTTGTGCCGTTTGTCACGAGAAACGATGTCATGCCTCTGCTGTTCACGAGGTCTACGAACTCCGGCAGCTTCGGATATAGGGTCGGCTCACCTGCTAAAGAGATAGCAACCTGGTTTGGATTCATGGCCTCTTTAAATTTTTTTTCGCTTACTTTTGGATTTCCCTTGAATCCCTGCAAGATTTCACGCTGGGCATTTATGCAATCATCCAATATTTGCTCTGGATCGTCTATTGGTCCTGCCCATTCAGGATATGTTATATTTGTGTCTCGCCAGCAAAATCGGCAGCGCTGGGTGCAAAAAGGAAGTGCTGGTGTCATCTGCAAACAGCGATGAGATGAAATTCCGTAGAATTTTTCCTTATAGCATACATTTCTGCCGCGCAATGATTCCCGTGTCCAGTTGCATATTTTTATTGCTGAATGCTTCGAAGGGCCTGCAAATCTGTACCCAATCTTCTCCAGTTTTTTTATCGTTTCTTCGTTAATTATCATAGAAGAAATAATTACTCAAATCTTTAAAAGAGTTTTTCATTAATTTCTAGTTATGTCTTTCAAGCAAAAACTCGCTGACAAAACAGGTCTGCCACTGAAAGCGCTGCCTTCTAGCTATCAGAGAATAGGAGATATAATACTAATCAAGCTTTTCGGCGAAGCTGCACGACAAAAGAAGAAAATAAGCGAAGCGATTTTAGAGATGTTCCCATACATAAAAACGGTTTGTGGTATAAAAGGAATTTCAGGCGAGTACAGAGAGCCAGTTGTAGAGCTAATAGCTGGAGATAAAAGCACTATCACGATTCATAAGGAGCACGGCTGTCTATTTAAACTGGATGTAAGAAAAATAATGTTTTCAAAAGGGAACTTATCAGAGCGTCGCCGACTTGTTGGTCAGGTTGGGCCGGGTGAGACAATAGTTGATATGTTTGCTGGAATTGGCTATTTTTCCATAGGCATAGCCAAGAATACAAAAGCCAAAAAAATTTATGCAATAGAGAAGAATCCAGTTTCTTTTGGCTATCTGAAAGAGAACATTTCCTTAAATAAAATAAAAAACATTAAGCCAATTTTAGGAGATTGCAGAGATGTAAAAATAAAAGAAAAGGCAGACAGAGTAATAATGGGCTATTTTCCCGGAACAGAGCGATTTCTCTCAACAGCTCTCTCTTTTCTAAAGGACAGTGGAATTATTCATTATCATAATATTTACAAAGAAAATGAACTATGGAAAAAACCATTTGAAGAACTAAAAAAAGCAGCTCATGAAAATTCAATAAAGGTCCTTAAAAAGAAAAAAGTCAAAAGCGTTGCGCCACATATGTATCATATAGTTATAGATTGTCTATGCGAAAGGAAAAAGTTATAAATAGTTTTCTTTCTCTACGATAGTTCTGAAGTGATTAACATGGATAAACTAAATATTGAGCTGGTTGTAACGGATTTTAATGGTGTTATTTATAAAAATCCCACAGAGACAGATTTATGGCAAAATTTGGGTTTAGAGTTAATTAAAGATGAGTTAAAGGAGCTCGACGTTTTCCAAGCTGCCAAATATACAAAAACAGGCATAAAACTGAAGAAATTGGTCCTCGACTATGAAAATGGTAAAATCGACTATGGAGAAATATTTGACATCTTTAATGAGGAAATCCTTTCTGGCTTGGATATAAAATATGTAAATAATTATATAACTAAAAAATATGTCAAATTGGGTAAGAAAAAAATTAATCGTAATTTTCTTGACGTAATAAAAGACATTAAAAATTATGGAAAGAAAACGGCAATCCTTTCAAGCGGCTGTCATGAAGGTATTGAAGCATTGCTTAGAGAGGTTGGGGCCGAGTATTTTGACGAAATTTGGGCAAATAAAATAAAAACAGATGAAAACGGGGTAATTGATAAATTTGAACTTAAAATATCTGATAACAACGGGTGTAAAAAGGGTAAGATATTGGAAGAGATGTTAGATAAGAAAGGTATTGATGAATGTAACACTGCATATATAGGGCACGGTCCAGAAGACAAAAGTGCATTGAAAATAGTCGGGCATCCAATTATTTACGGTAGTCCTGTGGATGAGTCACTTTTAGAAGAGTTTGACCATTCTGCATTTGTTCCAAAGGACGAGCAGGAGCTAAAGCGATATATTCTTGGATTATCTTCTTAATCACTTAAAAAGAAAAAGGACAGCACTGCCAAGAAGGCAGCGCTGTCGAGTTATGGGGTGTGGTCAGTATACCTATCTTATAATTTCTATACCAAGGTCTTTTTCCATAGCAGGTATTCCTTCTTCTGTGCGTTCTTCACACGGACCCAAGATATATGGAGACTTTACACCGGTAACAATAGTTATTACCTGTATCTTTCCTTCATACTCTGGCAGAACTCTTGCTCCCCATATAACCTGCGCTTCTGGGTCAAGGTGCTTTGAAACAGTTTCTCCTATTATATTTATTTCATCTAGTCGCATATCTTCGCCGCCTATGATTTGAATCAATGCTCCTGTTGCTCCTGAATAATCCACCTCAAGTAGCGGGTGGTTCAAAGCTTTTGCAACAGCTTCTTCTGCCCTGTGCTGCGAGTTTGAGCTGCCTACTCCAATAGCAGCTACTCCGCCAGACCTCATTACAGCTTTTACATCTGCATAGTCCAAGTTTACCAAGGAAGGTTGTGCTATGGTTTCAGTAATGCCTTTTATCATTGTTGAAATCAATTCGTCTGCCAGTGCAAACGCTTCTTTTAAAGGCATGTTGCCAGCAAGTTTTAGCAGTTTTTGATTTTCCATAACAATTACAGTATCGCAAACTTCTCTTAGTTGCATTAGTCCGTCTTCTGCTTTTCCTATTCTGGCACCCTCTATCTTAAATGGAAGTGTGACCGCAGCGATTACTATCGCTCCTTGCTCTTTTGCTATGCGCGCTATAACAGGCGCAGCTCCAGTTCCAGTTCCTCCTCCAAGTCCGCATGTTATAAACACAAGATCAGCATTTTTTAAAGCATCTTTCAATTCGCCTTTTGATTCTTCAGCTGCTTTTTTTCCTATATTTGGATAACCACCAGCGCCAAGACCTTTTGTAAGTTCTTTACCTATCAAAAGTTTTTGATCAGCCTTTGATATGTGCAAATGTTTGGCATCAGTATTCACGATAATTGTCTTTGCACCGTGAACTCCCATTTTTGTTAGTCGCGTTACACTGTTGTTACCAGCACCGCCAACGCCCATGACAACTATTTTGGCATTTTGCGACAGGTATTCATCTTCTATCTCATCTGATTCTTCTTTTGTTTCAGACGTCCAATTTTTTGTTTCTTCTGCGTCAAATGCAGACCGTATTAGATTTTCCATATCCACACCTTCCTATATTTTTTATTATATATTTTTTCAAACCGAAAGCCTTTTATAAAACTCCAGGTAATTTATACTACATAAGAGTCATTTTTGGAAAGAATGTCCAACTTTCCAGAAACAGTAATTCCACTCACAAAATTAAAATCAACTTGAAACCCAACACAAAACCGATTGTCCAGATCGGTAAAATCACGTTGTCCAGACGTGATGTGTCTTTTTCTGTAACCGTCTATAAAATTTACAAACAAATTACTATTTCTATTTTGTTTTAACCCCTTTATATAATTTTTGGTTGTGACAAGGTCAGACAAAATGTAAAATAATCAATTAAAATAAACTGAATTATATAATTTTTAGCCATTCAGGATTTATTCATCTTTATTAGCGAACATTCCTTTGCGAAAATCTAATATCAATTTCTTCTCAAAAGAACGATATTATCCATGCTTGATTTGGACAGACGTTTTGGATATCTGGATTTGGAAAAACCAGTAAACCAGCCAAGAAATTCAAACCTGTTGTTTAGCTTCAGAAGAGTTAAAAATTCTTGGGGAAAAATAAGTTTTCTGTCGCATTTTCTTTTCAAGAGCAATCTTTTTCCGCGATCATTTACTTCTAGCTTTAATTTTTCTGTTATTATTTGGTTCAGACTATCTTTCAATTCAACTCTGTAAGTTGTCTTGACTTTAATTCCGTCTTTTGACATAGTCCAGCTTTGCGGCTTAAAATTTAGCCAGTCCAATGTAAAGTTTTCAATCAAATATAATCCTCCTTTCCTTAGTGAGTGTGCTACTGAGTTTAGATGCTTTAAAAAATCCTCGTTGTTTTTAATATACCCAATTGTTCCCATCATAATAAATACAAAATCAGCCTTTTTCTTTATGTGAAAATCTATCATATCTGCTTTTACTGTTTCTATCTTTATTCCTTTTTCCTTTCCTTTTTGTTCTAAATATTTCAGCATTTTGGAGCTTGAATCTAGGCCAACTGCTTCGTATCCTCTTTTTGCAATTTCTCTTAACTGTAAACTTGGCCCGCAACCAATGTCAAGAAATCTTTTGACTTTTATCTTGCTAAATTTTTTTATAAACTTTTCAAATAAATCCACTTGCTTTTCTGCATTTACAAAACTAAATGCG
>Ga0164310_10002393_pt1 | contig 10787 bp, 6 predicted proteins | sample GuaBasSedimGuay1_FD_121795 | JGI IMG/M metagenome (GOLD analysis project Ga0164310, IMG submission 121795) | Subseafloor sediment microbial communities from Guaymas Basin, Gulf of California, Mexico - Guay1, Core 4569-9, 0-3 cm | ecosystem: Environmental > Aquatic > Marine > Hydrothermal vents >... | reverse complement strand
GTTAAAAAGGACTATGATGTGGTGGCTACGGGAACTGTTTCAAGTCCGTTTTATCGAAAAAGGAGCCGGTACCTCTGGAGATTATTGAAACTGGCGGATCGGTACAAGGTGTTTGTCGGACGGACTGAAACGATAAACGAATGTTATGACCTTATGTCCCGTGCTAAGATAGTCGTACATTGCGCCAGCATCCAGGGCGGAATCAATCTCAGGCCGTTTGAAGCGATCGCCAGCGGGGCCCTGCTTTTGCATGAGGAAGGCGATGGCGCCATAGCAGAATTTTTTAATCCGGGGAAAGATATTCTCCTTTTCTATAAACATAACTTCAATTAACTTATCCAATATTATCTAACACACGATGATGAAAGAGAGCGCATAATTTCACATGCGATAAAACGGAACAGGGGGCATGCCAGCATCTGCAAAAATCTTGCGAATGTCTTAGAAGAGATTGGAAAACAGAGGGTAACCACGACTCAGAGAAGTGCGGAAAAGATGTCGGAAGACGAGAGGCTAAATGCAGCCGGTATCTCAGCTTTTTATGCCAGAGATTACAGTCAAGCATCCTCCTGTTTTGCAAAGGCGATCCAACTTAATCCGGACAACCCCAAATTATATAATAATCTGGCGGTATGTCTTATGGTGAAAGCCGTTCTTAATAAGCAAAAGGATTCCACTATAAGGCCGCTGCTTCAGTCAGCTAACAAACCCGAGGGAGGCACGCCGATTTCTCAATTCAACCTGCTTTCCTATTATGCATACCTTGAACCGGAGCCTTATGAGTTTACAACCATTGCGCATAAATTGATTGACGATTTAACCGCTAAATATGGTGATCGCCCGGTGTTTGAAGGCGATGAATTATTCTTTTACTTGGAAGACCCTGTAGAAGGATTTCCAAACAGCTTCATATTCAGGATGGACCTTGAATTCTTGATGCTGAGCAATCCGACAAGAGGACCTCAGTACCAACGCAAGGTCTCCCAAACGCTCCTGTGGCGGACGTTGGAATATGTGGGTGACTACTATGAAAGAACCGGCGACGTGGAAAATGCTGTCAGCACCTATATGTTAGCCTTACAATATGGCCCGGATAACGAATACATCATGGAAAAGCTGGCAAAATTGCTTGTTCTTTGTGATCGAGTATCTGAGGCCGAGAATGTTCTTCATAATCTTCTGACTCTTTCGCCACTGCACGAAGGCGCTCATATGCTCCTGTCCGAAATTGAACTGGCCTTGAACCGGAAAGAGGCTCTCAGGGAAAGGGTCTGCAGGTTACTCCATTTCAAGGGTTTGAGGATGGAGAAGCAATTTCAGCGAATCCTGGATCAGATTGACTCCCAATCCCCTGCGCTTTTCGGCTCCCCGACAGGGGAAATGCTGATTACGACGGTTAAATAGAGGTGCCCAGCTGGCAGGCTCGGTAGGAGTTTTAAGTTGGAGGTTTTATGATAACGCTATGCATGGTTGTGAGAAATGAGGCTCAACTTTTAGGCGCATGCCTGAAACAGATCAACGATTTTGTTAATGAAATAGTGATTGTCGACCAATCGTCCACCGATGAGACGGTTGAGGTAGCGCGAAAGTTCACCAGCAGGGTTTATATTCGACCTCGAGCGGGCATCCCGGAGGCCGATAGGCAGTTCAGCATTGATAGGGCATCGCTTCCCTGGATTCTTATTCTGGACCCCGATGAAGTCTTGGACGATAGACTCAAAAACAATTTTCAACAACTCATGGATTCCGGTTACGAAGCCTTTTGGATTCCGAGGAAGAATTTTATTGATGGCAAATATTATGGCAATGCCGGTGACGATCTCCAGTTGAGGTTTTTCAAGAAAGACGCGGTGAGATGGCCTCCTGTAGTACATGCCTATCCAATCTTGAATACAGACAAAGTGGGAAGGGTAAACGATGGATTCATTATTCATTCAAGGAGCTTTGAAAGGCTTAAAAAGGCCCACTGCGAGAGGAATCGATTTGTAGATGAGAGGGTGAGAAGGAGGGAAACCAGATTCATAGAGGATGTTGAAAAGTGGCTCCACCAGGCCGGTCAGCAAGAAACCTTTACAGGACAGGACCTGACCGCTGACATGGTGGGTACACCGGGAGTAACTTTTGACCTTGCAACTACCCTGAGAGAATTTGAAGCTTCGGGCGAATCCATGTCAGACGAGGAGGCAACTTACCGTTTTTTGTATGAATTATCCAAATAGGGTCGGGAAGCACTTGCAAGGTGGTTGCCGGTAAATTCTTTGTCTTATTTGACAACCAAAAGGAGGGGATACAACAGGTTGAACATATTGATCATTCAAATCCTGAGGCTGGGAGACGCATTGCAATTGACCCCAATCATAGAAGCGATCAAGAGGTCTGTTCCTGGGGCTCGGATAAGTGTCCTGACCTCCCTGCTTGGCAAAGAAGTCTTTGAAAGGCAGGAAGGAGTAGATCATGTTTTTGTACTCCATAAGCGGGAGCTTATGGATCTCTTGCGCTCCTCCGATCCTCAGGCGCCAAAGGCCGCTCTTGATCTTGTTCGTATGGACATGGCCCCGGTCCTCTCACAAGAATGGGACTGGGTTATCAATTTCAGCTTTTCCATCCCCTCTGCACTTCTCGCCTTTCTTGCCCATGGAAAACGGTATTCAGGGTTCTATGCAACCGAGGACAGGAAATACCTGTCCCGGGACAAGTGGTTTGCATATTGCCTGTCAGCCTTTCCAAACAGGAAATACAGCCTTTTCAACTGGGTTGACATCAACAGGAACATAGTGGGTGTCAAAGGTTTCACAAAAAAGCCGCTCTTTCCCCTCCGTGATAATGAAATCGAATGGGCAGACGAGAAACTTGGAGATTTTCAATCAAACCATCGGGACCTTATAGGGATACATCCCGGAGCAAGCGGGGCGCATAAGAGATGGCCGCTGGGAAACTTCATCAGGCTGGCTTCAAAGTTGGCCGATGAATATGGGTATGGAATTATCGTCTTTGGAGACAAATCAGAACAGGATCTTGGCAAAACTCTTAAGAAAGCACTTCCCTCCAACGTCATGGACATGACCGGCCGCGCGAGCCTGCCGGAGACAGCCGCATTGATGGCCCGCTGCTCTCTGATGGTTTGCAATGACAGCGGTCCCATGCACCTTGCGGCAGCAGTTGGAACCCCAATCATTTCTCTATTCTTTTCCACACATTTTATGGAGACCGGGCCGTACGGGGAGAATCACATTGTGCTTTATCCCGATATCGAATGCTTCCCCTGTCTCGGCACTGCGGCATGCCCCCACAGAAAATGCCTTGAATCCATTCGGGTTGAGGCAGTGGAGAAGGTGATAGCAAACTGGGATGAAATACAGAAAGGGGCGGGGGTGTTGCCCTCCGACTGGGACCATTCCGTGAAAGTGAATCGCTCCAGATTCGACCCTTGGGGGTATCTGGAATGGATTCCTGCGGTTAAAAGGACTATTGAACCGGAGGCATTGATCAAGCTGGCTTTGAAGTCAGGCATGCTCAGAAGTTTCGCGGAAGAGCAGTTAGCGGAGCCCGAGAAAAAGCGGTATATCATGGATATCCTGAAGCTCTATTTGCCTCCCAGAGATATTGAAACGTGCAAAAGTCGATTGCAAAGTTTCAGGGGCGAGCTGGCCGATCTCAAGCTTCTCCTGCTGGAGACCCGGGCCCTCTGCATGGAGCTCGGCAACTGGTTTCTCAGCGAGGGCCCTAATTCGGATAGGATCCGAGAACTCGGGGAAAGGCTTGAGGAAAAAGAAAATGATCTTTCGGAACATGGGTTATCTTCACCAGTGGGTCTGATTGCAAGGCTCATTGAGATACGAAGAAACAACATAGATGAAAGGAATTTCTTAGGGTTGGTCAACCAGAGCATAAATCTCTACAACGAATCCATTGATCTCGCAACTGCAATGGAAGCAGAGGCATTTTCAATGATTGAGCTTGGCCAGTCCCTTTATGCTCACTATTTGAAAAAAAACGAAGAGCCGCGTTTGTCAAATTCAGTTAGTCCTGGTATTCGTTCCCGCACAAAGAGGTCCCGGACTGGTACTCCGGTAATCTATGTTACAGGCGCCAATGCGGCCTATTTCCCTTCCCTCTGTATCCTCTTACGGTCCTTTGAAAAAACCTGTCCCCGGGAGGCCCTTTATGTCTGCGACTTCGGTCTATCGTCTTTCCAGACGTCATTTCTAAAGGGAAGAGGATGCCTGCTTGAACGGCCTCATCAAATCCCGGAGGGGATACATCCCTTCTATTACAAGGCCTGCCTGTCTCGCTACGTAAAGGAGCTTAACCCTGATACCATTGTGTGGATAGACAGCGACTGTCTTGTGGTGGGACCCTTCTCGGTCCGTGTGGACGAGCTGATACAGTCCCACACAAGTGGGACAGATTTTCTTGCTGTATCTCCTGATGGTACCCAATCAATCCAATATTTCATCAAAAAATTTAAGACTGCTTCCCCTAATGCGGATGGCTTGTTGAGATTAATGAAGCAATATTCTCTGAGTCTGGATAAACCGTATTTGAATAGCGGTGTTTTTATCTTGAGGTGCCGTTCGTTTCTTGAGAAATGGACGGATTTGGTTTTTCAGGAGGATCGGCAAATACTTTTTGAGCAAAACATTTTTAATTTTCTTGCATACCAACAGCCTCTTGAACTGGATCTCCTCGACAACAGGATCTGGAATGTGCACGGTTTTGACCTCAATTTGCTCAGAATCCATGGAAATGATCACTCCGACAAAAGTGTTACCCTGAACGGTAATCCGGTGCTGATCGTTCATGCCACGTCTGAGAACAGGGATGAAGCATTTGCAGAAAAAGTTACTGTAGATCAGGATGGCCTGAAAATAGAAGGTGTTCTTAAATTTATAAAAAACGAGGATATTCTCGGACTCCAGGTCCAACTCCTGAGCGAGTTCTTGAAGAACAACATGGATCTTTTATCGGGCTTCAGGGACCTGGAAGCAATAAATCAGACAGATTCTTGTTGTAGTACCTTCGCGGCACCGGGATTCGGATTTTAGGGACTTTGAAAACCCAATACCAGACACCCCTGAAGACATGACAATGAGAAATAAGAAACAAGGGAATCGAGGCAGAGATCCCGGAAGAATTGACTCTGGACCTTGTAAAGATGATGATCCAAGGATCTCCCTTTGTATGATCGTGAAAAACGAGGAAGAGTTTCTGGGAAAGTGTCTTGTAAGTGTTTACGGATATGTTGATGAAATCATCATTGTAGATACCGGCTCCGAGGATAAGACCGTTGAAATTGCAAAAGGGTTCACCGATAGAGTCTATCATCATCCCTGGGAAAACAATTTCAGCAAGGCAAGAAACCAGGCCCTCCAGTACGCTACATGTGATTGGATTTTCCAGATAGACGCCGACGAGGAATTGCTTCCAGGGAGCGGGGAGGAACTTTTAAGGGCTGTAAGAGAGGCAGGAGATGCTGATATTATCTTTGTGTCCATACTGAGTACATATGCAAAAGGGACCAGGGTTGCCTCCCACAACTTCGAGAGATTGTTTCGCAACAATGGCATCATTCACTATGAGGGTGCGGTGCACAATCGTGTTGTGGGGGGCGTCAAGCCGAAATTCTCGAAAATTCGTTTGATCCATCACGGTTATGATGTCGACGATACAAAGTCCAAATCCAAATTTGAACGAACTACGAATATTCTAAAGGCTGAGATCGAGAAAAACCCCCGAAACCCACTGTATCATCATTATCTTGGCGTATCCTACCTTTCAAGGGAGATGAATGAAGAAGCCGCAAGGGAAGCCGAGCTTGCCATCGAGCTTTTGGAGGAGCTTGGAGACTATGATCCTATCTATCTATGGGCTCATTTTATAGCCTCAATGGCCCATTATAGGCTCAACGATTTCGACAGAGCCCGGTTTTTTGCCAAAAAGGCGCTCAGCGTATCTTCCGGTCATCTGGATTCCCTCTATATGCTGACGGCTGTGGCCGCTGAAAAAGGCGAGTGGGAAAATGTTCTCTTCTATTCAAAAAAGTTTTCTCACCTGCTGGAACTTTACGAAAGGCACCCCGAGAAGGCCGGCATACTCGTAAACAACAGCATGAAAGAATCATCCATCGTCTTTTCCCTGGTAGGCCACGCCTATTATTCTTTAAAAGATACCGCCAGGATGAGGGCGTGGTATGACAAGGCCATCGAATACTCAGAGGGAAACGGCAAGATACCTCTGAGCATTGGCGTCTTTCACCTTGACAGGACAGGAAACCTTGGCCTCGCGGAGGACTACCTAACCCTTGCCCTGAAACAAGCACCGGATGATCCCGATGTGTGGTATTCCTTGGCAAAGCTTCACAATAAGACCGGATCACCGGGCAAAGAAAAGGAATGCCTCGAGCGGCTTTTCAGAAACGGTACGAGGGACCCGGTGGTAATAAACAGGCTAATCACTCTGTGTGTCGAGCGCGGTGATCTCGCTCTGGGCCTGGAGGCGGCGGAACAGGCACACAGGGAAAACCCCGACAGCTATTTCGTGCTTGGCAGCCTTGCGCGTATTTACAGGGAAAAGGGGCAGATCGGAAAGGCACTTGAATATTATTTGAAAGCCCTGGAAAGGGCCCCTAACATACCTGAAGTCTGGCTCGAGGTTGGGGATCTTTGCATTGAAATGGGAAAATTGGAAGACGCCAAGATATTTGTTGAAAAGGCCCTTTCAATCGCTCCCGACCGGTTCGAGGTTATGTTGAAGCTATGCGAGGTCGACATCAAAAGACACGATCCGATGGAACTTGTTTCTCATTTAAACTGCTTGCTCGAAAAGCTGGGGTCGGAAAAACAAAAAACCATAGAAAGTATTGATGATCTTTTGGAAGTTCTTTTAGAAGTATTATCAGCGTTTAAAAACGACACAACTCTGGCATCCAATGCAAACCGGGTTGTTGAGTTGTTTAAATCCGAGTTTTATCCATTTCCATCCTCAGATCACTCTTTCCAATCCGGCAATCAGGAATTTGAACATACGCACCAATAGAAGTTTAGGCCGATTTTCCCTGGAGACGCTTGAGAGAAACCTCCAGGCCCTAACTCTGGTGAACCCGAGCCTTGTTGAGAGAATAACCTGGCCGGTTGACGGATCCCACGTAAGGCAGAGACCTGACGGCAGGATGCTGATTGTTACCTTAAAATAAATGAAATTTTTTGCGGCGCGTCGCACCATACATTTCAGGACCCCTGTATTCGGAGAGGGCGTTCTCCGGGAAGGGGAGATATATTACTCTTACAGCCAGTTCGCGAGAGAAGCTGTCCAGAATGGAATTGGAGAAATTGTTTCCCCTGGTGAAATCCCATTCATTACCATGACAAGGGCGCACCTGCGCCTTGCAGGCAAGGAGATCAAAAAGATCTTGTTGCTTTTTGCAGGCGGACTGGGTGATGCGGTAATACTCGGAATGGTGCTGCCTTCCATAGAGAAGGCATTAACTATGAGCTTTGACATATGTTGCTCCGAGGAAAAGTGGCGGTATATATTAATGCCTATGGGTCTGAATGGGTCGTGGGTTCCCTACCCCCCATCCATGCCCGCGCTTAGATGCTATGATGCCGTGCTTACGGACATAACTCGGTTCTTCTATACACGGGAAGGGATATCGACCTCCCCCCTCCTTCAATTGTGTAAGGGGTTCGGCCTGGACCCGAACCACCTTGTCCCTCCAAGCTACCGGATTGACGATGCGATAAGGAATAGGATGAGGCTGCCGGATACCTCAGGTTTGAGAGCGGGGGTAAATTTCGATTCAAATGGTGCCGTTAAGTCTTACCCGGTCCGCATGCAACCCCGCTTGCTGAGTGAATTTGAAAGCAGCGGATTCGAGATCTTCCTTTTTGGGGTCCGTTCTGCGGGAGAGGACCTCATTGATGCAAATGTCGCGCATGATCTCAGGGGTCGAACCACAATCCCAGAGCTTGCGGCGCTGCTGGAACAAATGGATGTTGTTGTAGGAGTGGACTCTTTTGTGGCCAATCTCGCCAACGCCTTGGGTATTCCCGTTATAGTATTGCTGTCCACGACATCCCCCTCTTTCTTTTCCATGCACAGACATATTACGTGCCTGGTGAGCGGGCTGGATTGCTCCCCCTGCTTTGAGGTTTTCGATCATTGCCCCAAGGGAAACAAGGAATGCCAGGCGTTTTACCACCCAAGCATTTCTCCCCGGGTTGTCGTGACATCCGCAATGAAACGCCTTTCCCGGATATATGCAGAAGCATTGCACCAGAGACGGGCGGCGTCTAAAGGCCCCTTCCTGAAACAGAGAGAATCGGTCCAATGAAGGAAGTCATGGAGGGTAAAAAGCGTAACCCGAAAATCTCCGCCTGTATGATTGTCAGGAACGAGGAAAACTTTCTCCCGCGGTGCCTGCACAGCATCCGGGATTACGTGGATGAAATCGTGATAGTTGATACAGGCTCCACGGATCGGACGGTACGGATCGCAGAATCGTTCGGGGCGAGGGTTTATCATCATCCCTGGGAAGATCACTTCAGCAAGCACCGGAATCAGTCTCTTGGCTATGCAAAGGGGGACTGGATTCTTTATATTGATGCCGATGAAGAGATGATCAAGGGCAGCGGCGAAACTTTGAGGCGGGGCGTCTGTGAGGCCCCTGAAAAGATCGATGCCATTGCGGTTGTAATGGAATGTGTGTTTGATCAGGGAAAATCAAGGGCCTATAACAATGCAATCAGGGTATTCAGAAACAGGAAGGAGATATTTTTCAAAGGCCGCGTCCACAATTACCTGGTAGGCATCAAGAACGTGATCTGCTGTCCCATCCATATTTTCCACCATGGCTATAATCTAGACCAGGAAGGGAGATCCCGCAAATTTGAGAGGACTACCAGGCTCCTCAAGAAGGATATAGCAGATGACCCCCTTGACCCAAGGCCCCATCATTTTCTTGCAGCATCTTATCTTTCTGAAGGCATGCACGAGGAAGCTCTGGAGGAGGCCCGAAAGGCCATCTCATTGTTTGAGAGGAAGAATGGATCCGCCAACCACAATTATTACTGGTCTCTTTACATCGCCGCCACGGCAGCACTCCGGATGAGAAGGAAAGATGAGGCCAGGAGGCTTGCTGAAAAAGGGGCAAGGCTGTGCCCTAACCACCTTGATTCCCATTATATCCTGTGCCTGGCAGCCTATGAAGACCGGGACCGGCACGCCTTTGAGAATCATTTGAGGAACTTCCTGGCAGCCAAGGAGTCCTTTGTCAGGAATCCTGAACACTTCGGGGAAATGGTCCACAACACCATAGGGTCTCAATGGCAACTACACCTCCTCATGGCCTTTCTCTTTTTCGATGAGGCGATGGAGGGCCGTGCGCAGGAGGAGATAAAGGCCGCTTTGGGCTGCTGCCCGGATCCTGCTGCGCTTCATTCCACCCTCGGTGCCCACTTCCTGAGGACAGGGAGGTTACGGGACTCGGAGTATCATCTTTTGAAGGCATCGGAGCTAAGGCCGGATGATGGGACCATACAGAAGTCCCTCGCCTGCCTGTACGAAAAGCTCGGCAGAAATGAGGAACGAGCTTTGAGGCTCCAAAAAGCCACTCAAATAGATCCGGGGGATTTTCAGGCATGGTTTGATCTCGGCTTCTTACACCTGAACGGCCGACAACTGAATGAAGCCGAGAGGGCCTTCAGAAGGGCTCAAGAAATCGACCCCATGAATCCGGAGCCGATCATTAACAGGGCGGTATGCCTGAATGAAATGGGGCGGTTTGAACAGGCTTCAAAGATATTGGAACAGATTCGTCCCTCCGCACGTGATACCCGGAAGCTGGTGCTTATCAACCTGGCCATCTCCCATATGGGAATGAAGCGCCTCGGAGAGGCGGCTGAGGCCCTACGTGAGGTGGAACGGCTTGATAGTGAGTCCCTGGAGGTTCCCGTCCTCCTGGCCCTGATTCATCTTGAAAAGGGTGATGTGGAAGCATGCGTCATGGATTGCGACAGGATCTATACCCTCCTGAACATGAAGCGGAATATTATCGTCAACTGCATGGAAGACCTGGCATATCTATACCTTTCCGCAGGCATGGTGCTTGTCAGGACCCCGGAAAGGACAAGTCTGGCCAGGATCTGTTTTGATATCAGCCTGACCCTGTCCAATAACAGCCCCCCCTTGATTGCTGAAATTGGCGTCGCATTGATGGATATAGGGCAAATCAAGGATGGGGCCAGGATCTTGAAAAGCGCCCTCCTTCTGGCCCCTTCGGATCAGAAGATCAGAAAGGTAGTCGAAGAGACCATCCTTCCTGAAACGGATCTTGATCGCCCCGCTTAGTGTCACCTGTGGTTGAAGAAAAAGGTAACAATAACTAATTCGGCCCGGAGTTGAGAGGCCATGAGTCAACGTTTCTGAAAGCGATTCGGGAAAAAAGGCTAAAGTCGCCTCCTCCTTTTGTCGATATGCAAGTCAACCAGGTAATAATCGAGGAAAGGAGGTGAGTCTGTTTGTTTCATGGACCTGATGGCAAGGATGCCTCAGGTGAGGATTCAGTAAATTCTTTTCGATGTTAATCAAGGAGGATTGAACCATGGGATTGAGAATTCAAAATAACATAACAGCATTGAATGCGCACAGGAACCTTGGTATCACTGACAGCGCTCTGGCCAAATCCCTGGAGCGTCTGTCATCCGGCTACAGGATCAACAAGGCGGCCGATGATGCAGCCGGGATGTCGATTTCTCAGGCTTTCCGGGCGGATATAGCCAGTTTCAAGG
>Ga0164310_10002392_pt1 | contig 10787 bp, 8 predicted proteins | sample GuaBasSedimGuay1_FD_121795 | JGI IMG/M metagenome (GOLD analysis project Ga0164310, IMG submission 121795) | Subseafloor sediment microbial communities from Guaymas Basin, Gulf of California, Mexico - Guay1, Core 4569-9, 0-3 cm | ecosystem: Environmental > Aquatic > Marine > Hydrothermal vents >... | reverse complement strand
TTCAGACCTCGGAGGTCTCGGAAGGTGACATTGGCAGCAAAATTGCTTAGATTGCGCCCGTTTTTACCGGCAAAGGCGCTCTCGAGAGACCTCCGAGGTCTTGTTGTCGTAATATTTTGGGTCTACTGAGGCTGGTAAAGCGAGACGCTGGGTACACCAGGGGGACTCGCTTTTTAGGCCAAAATTCCTGTTTGCACTCTCTCCCCTTGTGTGTTAGAATGGCCAGGTGTATCAAAGTACACCAACACACATATCTTCTCAACAAGTCGGGGGACGTCGGTCTCAGAATATTGAGATGATACCAATACACTGATCTCTAATGCCACTTCCCCTTGCTCTCGCTATTGCTCTACCGCTGCTGGGCGCATTAGGGCTACTGGGGCTATCTCTCATACCCCGCTTTTGTCCCTATGCTCGTTACGTCGCTCTGGCAGCGGCCGGCTTTACCACTATCCTGATTTTGGTGTTCAGGTGGCTGGCCCCTGTAAGGTTTATCCCCTCTTTGTGGGAACCTGTTTCCCTGTTTGGCGCCACATTGATCTTGCAGAGCGATGCCATTATGCAGCCATTGGCTTTCGTACTGGCATTGACAACCTGCAGTGCGCTCCTGGCGACGCTTGGCCGCGCGGATGAATTACCCTCTCGTCTCGCGGCCACAATATTAGCTCTGCTTTCCGCTGGCCTTGTTGCCTTGTGGGCAGCCAATCCACTCACCATGATCGCCGGATGGGCCATCTATGACCTACTCCAAGCTGTGGGGTGCATCACGGCCGAAGGCTCGACGCGAGCGGCTGTTCGGGGGCTTGTCATGGGCAGTCTGGCGACACTGCTCTTGTGGGCGGGGACGATGCTCTCCTACGAAGGAACAAGCAGCGAACTGTGGTCGTTGATGGAGCCTGGTCAAGCCCAACTGACGCTGTGGGCGGCGGCCGGCATCCTGCGGTTGTGGGCCTATCCATTTCACTTGGCGGCCCCTGATGATCTTGCTATTACTTCTCCTGTTGTCATCCCTCTTCTGCTTGGGCCTATCACGGGCTGGGGGCTGTGGCTTCGTCTTGCCTCGGCCAATGGCGGCGCTATCCCCGGCGGCGCGTGGATACTGATCTTGGCAGCAGCTACCCTGGCCCTGGGCGGATTTTTTGCCTGGTCTTGCAAGACCGCCCGCTCTGCGCTGCCGTGGATCGGCATGGGGGCGACCGGGATAGTGCTATTGGCTGCCCAACTAGCCAAGGGGAGTGCCGTGACGGTCATCTCGGCGGGCAGCGCGGCCTGGGTGCTGGGAATAGCATTGCTTTTTCTAAACGATGGCCTGCAACAAGAATCGCCGTGGTGGAACCTCCCGGCGCTGTTTGGAGCTATGGCGCTGTTGGGGATGCCGCTCACGCTGGGCTTTGTGGCCGGGGCGACTTGTATAGGAGAAATCGCGCGAGCGGGACAGTTGGGGTGGGGAGTCGCCTTTTTCGTTGGGAACCTCTTTTTGCTTTCCGCGCTGGTGCGCCGCCTGCTACTGCCGGCTTCTTTCCCCTTTCCCAAGCAGCGCTGGGTGATTTTAGTGCGCCTGGTTGGACAAGGGCTGCCGGCTCTGTTGTTGATCGTAGCGGGCCTTTACCCACCGCTACTTATCGGTGATGCCCAACCTCCCTCAATAGCCACGTTGTTCGCGCTGCCGGGCTTGGGAGGCTGGCTACTGTGGGCGGTCTCGCTCGCCGGCGGGGGCGTGCTCGCCTGGCAGGATGGGAATCTGCGCCCCAGAATGACCCTGCTGCTCAGCGCGGCCCACGACCTTTTGCGCCTCGATTGGTGCTACGATGCGGTGCTGGGGGCACTGGAGCGGGGATTGAGCGTGCTCCAGGCCGCCGACGAGGTAGTAGGCGGCGCGGGCGCGTTTTTGTGGTCGTGGCTGCTGTTTCTCATTATCTTACTGGCATGGGGCGGTAAGTAATGCCGACGTTGGTAGACCTACTGGAACGCGTTTCCTTCCTGGCCGCCATGCCCGCCGTGGCTGGTATATTTGTCACAGCCGGGATATTGGTCGTCAGCCGAGACTGGCGCATAAACTCGTTGGCCCTCACCGTACAATATTTCTTTGTGGTGCTGCTATTGAGCCGGCTGATCCGGCTGGAGGTGGCGGCAGTCAAAGGGTTGATCGGATGGCTGATTTGTATGGTGTTTTACCTGACCGAGCGCCGAGTGAGCACGCTCGAACAACCTTCACCTGTCGAAGAAAGCACGATGGCTTTGCGGCGCTGGAGCCGCTGGATCATCTCCGCCCAAGCGTCGTTTTACTTGTTGGCGGGGATACTGATCTCTGTGGCGGCCTACACCGCCGCGTTGCGCATTCCCCTACCAGAAGTCCCCGGCGACATCACACTGGCCTGTTATCTACTGGCTGGACTTGGATTGTTACTCGTTGGGTTGAGCGACAATCCAATGCAGGTGGGGCTGGGGTTACTGACCTTTCTTTCTGGTTTTGAACTATTCTACGTCGCCCTGGAGCCAAGCCTGGCCATAGCTGGGCTGCTGGGAGCCGTTAGCTTTCTCATCGCGCTGGCCGCCGCTTACTTGAGAACCGCCCAGATCGCCGCCAGTCGGGAGGCAGTGTCGTGATATCGGGCGCTCTCTTGTTGCTGATCCTCCCGCTGGTGATGGCGGGTGTGGTGTACGGCTTGCTCCGCTGGGCGTCACTTTCGGCGTTGCTGTCCGTTGGTACAGCGTTGGTGCTGGGTATCGCGGCCGTGGCGTTGCCATTGGATCAGCCCGTGCAGCTTTGGGGTAGCCGCCAGATCGAGATGGGCGAGGCAGTGACCTTTCTCGGCCGCGAGTTGGTGCTGGAGCAAGCCGACCGGATGGCAATGGCAGTCCTATTTTTCACAGCCGCCGGCGTCTTTTTCCTGGCGTGGCGTTTCGCGCCACATTCCCTGCTCCTCCCGATGGGCCTGGGACTGCTCAGTCTGCTATCTGGGGCGCTGCTGATCCGGCCCCTCATCTATGCCGCTCTGCTCGTCGAGATTGCGGCCGCTCTCTCTGTCTTTGCGCTACAGTCGGAAAAAGGCCCTCCCACTAAAGGCGGGCTGCGCTACCTGACGTTCACCACGCTGGCCCTGCCCGGCCTGCTGGTCATCCACTGGCTGCTGGAGCGCTACACACTGACGCCAGACGAGACAGAACTACTCAGCATGGCCGCCATCCTGCTGGCCGTCTCTTTTGCGTTACTGCTGGGCGTCGTACCTTTTCACACCTGGGTATCAACCATCACCAACGATAGCGTCCCTCTGGCAAGCGCCTTTGTTCTCACCATCAGCAATGGAACAATCTGGTTCTTGTTACTCGACTTTTTGGAAACCTATCCGTGGCTCAGCAATCATCCTCGCTTTGTCCCCATCGTTGCTACTGGGGGTCTGGCGATGGTCATCGTGGGGGCGCTGCTGGCGCCGGCCCAACGCAAGCCGGGATCGCTGATGGGATACGGCGCGTTAGTGGATAGCGGGGCGGCGCTCCTCGCGCTGGCGATGAACAGTGAATCTGGACTGACCCTGGTTATTTTATCATTGCTGGCGCGACCTTTTGGCCTGATCTTGATGGCGGCCGGTTTGAGCGGCCTGCGGACACACAGCGGAGGAGATGATAGTTTTGACGCGCTGCGCGGAATAGGCTGGAAAGCGCCCTGGAGCACGGCGGCGTTCGTCTTTGGAGGGCTTTCGGTCGCGGGGTTGCCGATCAGTGCGGGCTTTATCTGGCGCTGGCCTCTCTGCCGCGCGCTGGCGTCATCCAATCAAAGCTCCGTGTTGCTGCTCTTGCTGGCGGGAGTGGGCGTAATGGCGGGCGTGTGGCGGACGCTGTCCACTCTCCTGATACGCCCCCGCTCGCCACAAGATCGCAGCGTCATTTCCCGGTCCTCCTCTGAGGGCTGGCTGACGGCGGCGGTCGTGATCGTGGCGATTATGCTCTGCGTCGGGGCCGGTCTTTTCCCTCAGTATTTGGCGCCGCTGGCGGCCAGCCTGGCCAAGACATATACTTTCTTTACCCCTTGAGTAAATTGGCGATGGACCTGTTTGAGCACAGCTGCCAGGAACAGATCCGCAGCAAAGCGCCGCTGGCGGCCCGCATGCGCCCTCGCACCCTGGATGAATTCGTTGGCCAGGGGCACATCGTCGGCGAGGGCCGGTTGCTGCGCCGCGCCATCGCGGCCGACCGGCTCTTTTCCTCCCTCATCTTTTGGGGACCGCCGGGCGCCGGCAAGACGACGCTGGCGACCATTGTCGCAAACACGACCGCCGGCCATTTTGAGGTCATCAGCGCAGTGCTGGCGGGCGTGGCCGATTTGCGACGCGTCATCAAGGAAGCCCGTGATCGGCGCGTGATGTACGGTCCAAGCAAAGCGACGCGCACCATTATGCTCGTGGACGAGATCCATCGCTGGAACCGGGCACAGCAAGACGCGCTGCTGCCCCACGTCGAGGATGGCGCCATTACCCTCATCGGCGCGACGACCGAGAATCCCTATTTCGAGGTCATTGCCCCCCTGGTCTCCCGCTCCCGCGTTTTTCAGTTCAAACCGCTCACCGACGACGACGTGACGGCGATCCTGCAGAACGGATTGGCTGATTCTGAGCGCGGCTATGGCGCCCGCAACGTCCGGCTCGACGAGGACGCACTGGTTCACCTGGTGCGCGTCGCCGGCGGTGACGCCCGAGCCGCGCTCAATGCGCTGGAACTGGCCGTAGAGAGCACCCCGCCGGACAAAGAAGGCGTCATCCACATCACACTGGCCGTGGCCGAAGATTCGATCCAGCAGCGCGCGTTGCGCTACGACAAGCAGGGCGACAATCATTATGACACCATCTCTGCCTTTATCAAATCAGTGCGCGGCAGCGACCCCGACGCCGCGCTCTACTGGCTGGCCAAGCTGGTGGCCGCCGGAGAGGATCCACGTTTCATCCTGCGCCGGCTCTATATCCTGGCGGCGGAGGATATCGGTTTGGCTGACCCAAATGGAATCGTGGTCGTCAATGCTTGCGCTCAGGCCTTTGAGTGGGTGGGTATGCCGGAGGGACAATATCACTTGGCGATGGCGACGCTCTATCTGGCGACCGCGTCCAAGTCCAACTCGGCAGGCGCATATTGGCAGGCGCTGACGGAAGTCAAGGAGCGCGACGCCGGGCCGGCGCCGATCTATCTGCGTGACAAGGGCGATGTCTTTCACGGCAAGCTGCGCGAGCACTACCAACGCGCGCTGGGTGAACATGAAGCGTACAAGTATCCCCACGACTATCCCGAGGGATGGGTGGAGCAGCGTTATTTGCCAGAGGGAGTTGAGGCGGGGTGGTTCCGCCCCAAGGGGCGCGGCTACGAGCGGGACATTATCGAGCGATTGAAAAATCAACGAAAGAACGTGAAAAGGAAAGGGTTCACGTGACGCCAAGCCGCCACATCTACTGAGCGGAAGCAAAGACTTTACAAACTGATTACTTTGCGTTATAATCCAGTCCCCCATCTCAGCTTGTTGTGCTGTGGGGCGTTTCTTTTTGTTTCTCTACCGGATATTTTTGCCAAGTTTCTGTTACACAGAGATTCACGGAGGATTCACAGAGACGCACAGAGATTCTTTGAAGGAATCTGCCAGTACGAAGCGGCTCTTTGGTCAAATTATCCAACTTTCAACTTCTCAGTGTATCTCTGCCTTCTCTGCGCTCTCTGTGTAACTGATTTTGGCCTCTTTGAAAAAGTGTCCGGTAGTGAACTTTTTGTATGTTTTCTGGAGAGAACAAAACAGGCGTTTGACTATTTCCGTCAAGACAAAACGAGGGGCGGGGGCGCTCAATCTTGACAAAGCCAAGTCAAATGCTCATCATAACAAGGACATTTGTATGAGTGAGCAATCACAATCAACTTTTTTAACCTCAGAAGGGTACCAAAGACTGGAACAAGAATTAGAACACCTGCGCAAAGTCAGGCGACAGGAAGTTGCCCGCCGCTTGCACGCAGCATTGGCGGAGGGCGACCTGATAGAGAATGCAGAGTTGGAGGATGCGCGCAACGAGCAATCTTTTGTCGAAGGACGTATCCTGATGTTGCAGAGGATGCTGGGTAGCGCGGTTATCATCGAGGAAGAAGGCCCCCGTGAGACGGTAGGGCTGGGCAGCCGCGTCATCGTGACGGAGGGGAATGGGCAACGCGAAGCTTATCACATCGTAGGTTCAGCCGAGGCGGATCCAACCAAAGGTTTGATTTCCAACGCATCTCCCCTGGGGCATGCACTGATGGGACGCAAGGTAGGAGAAACAGCCGAGGTCAATGCTCCTGCCGGGGTGCTGGTATTCAAGATTGTGGAGATTCAGTAACTTGACCATCCTGAGAGGCCCAGTGAGGTATAGAGCGCCCACGCAGAACCCCACGAGGTGGTCAGCGTGGGCGCTTTTGCAATCAACACGAGGAGCGAGATGGAACTTGCGGAACTAGAGCGTCAGCGTGTGGAAAAGCTGGAACGGCTGCGCGCCGGGGGAATCACTCCGTATCCGCGCCGCGTCAAGCGCACTCACACCATAGCCCAAGCGTTAGCCGCGCTCAAAGCGGCCGAGGAATCCGGCGCACAAGGCCCTCAGGTTGCCGTGACCGGACGGCTGCGCAGTATGCGCGTGATGGGGAAAATCGCTTTCGCGCACATTGAGGACGGAAGCGGCGCCATTCAACTGTTCTTGCGCATCCAAAACGTGGGTCAAGAAACCTACGAGATGTTCAAGCGAGACTTTGATCTGGGCGATTTCGTCGGCGCGGAGGGCGCACTGACGCGCACTCGCACTGGAGAGAGCAGCGTGCTCGTGGAGCGGGTGGATATGCTGTCCAAGTCAGTCAGCCCGCTGCCGGTGATCAAGGAGAAAGAGGAGGATGGCGAGCGCGTGCGCTACTCTGCCTTTTCCGATATCGAAGAGCGCTACCGCCAGCGATACGCCGACCTGGCCAGCAATCCAGAGGTGCGCGAGATATTCCGCGTGCGCGCCCGCACACTCAGCGCCCTGCGCCGCTTTTTTGACGAGCACGACTTTCTGCAAGTCGAAACGCCCATCCTCCAACCGATCTATGGCGGCGCGGCGGCGCGGCCCTTTGTCACCTATCACCAACAACTGCATCAGGACCTATACCTGCGCATCTCCTTTGAGCTATACCTCAAGCGGCTGCTGGTGGGGATGTACGATCGAGTCTACGAGATCGGGCGCGACTTTCGCAACGAGGGAATCTCTCCAAAACACAACCCAGAGTTCACCCAACTAGAATTCTACGCCGCCTACTGGGACTATGGAGACGTGATGACGTTCTGCGAGCAGATGGTGGCGACCGTCGCCAAAGAGGTGACGGGCAGTCCGGTAGTCCACTATCAGGGCCACGAAATTGACCTCCGCCCTCCCTGGCGGCGGGTCACGCTGCGCGATATTTCTCTCGAGGTGACGGGCATTGACTATTTTCAATACCCCACCGCCGAGGCGTTAGCCGCCGCGATGCAGGCCCAGGGGCTGCCGACGAAACCCGGCGCGACCTGGGGCTATCTGATTGATAAGGGACTGTTGGGGGCAGTCGAGCCGACGTTGACCCAGCCGACTTTTGTGATGGACTACCCCCGCGACATCTCCCCGCTGGCCAAAACCAAGCCCAACGACCCGACGCACGTTGAGCGTTTTGAGTTCTTTATCGCCGGTTTGGAGATGGGCAACGCCTTTACTGAGTTGAATGACCCCTTCGATCAGGAACAGCGATTCCTGGAAATGGGGCGGCTCTACGCGCCCGATAACGAAGAAGCCCACCCAATGGACGATGACTATTTGCGAGCGATGAAATACGGTATGCCGCCCAACGGGGGATTCGGAATGGGCGTGGATCGCTTGGTGATGCTCTTGACCGATCAATCTACCATCGCGAGGTCATTCTCTTTCCTCAATTGCGTGCAAAAGAGTGAGCCAATATTCAGCCACGCCCCAATTTACACTTTGTTCCTATGGGTTGCCTATTGACTACCTGGCAAATTTCCTGTACAATGGTAGTAGGATAGGGGTTGGAATCAAGTATCGGGGCGGGGGGGTGTGAGGTCAAGATGAATCGCTGGCGATCTTTTATAACGGCAATCATAATTGTCGTTGCTCTCTTGGGCAACGTATCTGCCGCCTATTCGCAGCAACTCCCGCAACAGTCTTCGAACTGTGAGTATTTCACCGAGACCCGCCATTGGGTGTGTGGTGAATTTCTCGATTTTTACAATACGCGAGGCGGACTGGAGACGTTCGGCTTTCCTCTCTCGAGCGCGTTTGACGATCCCGCGCGGGGACTGCGGGTACAATATTTTCAGCATGCCCGGATGGAGCTCCATCCCACCAACCCCGATCCGTACAAAGTGTTGCTGGGCCTGCTGGTTGACGAGTTGGGCTACCGCTTCCCTGCGGCTCGCCCGGAACAGATTCCCGCGTTCAGTAGTTCTTTCCACCACTACTTCTCCGAGACCGGGCACGTCGTCTCCTATGCCTTCCTCGATTATTTCCGTGAGGCAGGAGGGTTAGATATCTTTGGCTACCCTCGTTCCGAGTTTATGTACGAGAACGGATACATCGTCCAATACTTCCAGCGGGCGCGGATGGAATGGCATCCTGAGAATCCCTCTGGCCCTCAGATGCGCCTGACCAACCTGGGAGAGATTTACATCGAGCGCTTCAATGTTCCCAGGGAATACCTGCAAGCGGAACCTGCTCAAAATCGCGTCCAGGGTGGAGGGACTGAGGGTGGGGGGCAACAAGAGCCAGAACTCTCGGTCACGAAACTAAACGTCAGCGCCTCGGTACGATATGCCATCACCGGGCGGCAGGGCACTCAGACCGTCTTTGTCTATGTGAATGACCAACAGCATCGACCAGTCAGAGGGGCGGACGTCAAAATGGTTGTTCATTATCAATCGGGCGACCAACGGTACGATTTCGAGCCTACCAACGATAGCGGATTCACAAAGCGCAGCTTCGAGATTCAGTCGTCGCCGCCGGGGCAGAAAGTGGTGATTGACGTGACGGTTACATACAGCGATTTTACATCCACGACGCAAACTTTCTTTCTGCCGTGGTTGTAGAGAATCCGCCAAACTCTAAAGGTTTTCTTCAAATGTAAAAGCCCGGGTAGTGGTTATATGTTGACTGATGATGCTCCACCAAATGGTATTCGGTGTCGAAAAAATGACCAGGAGGAGCACCATCATCATGATCCAGAGTGTCATTACGCATCGCTGCACGAAATGTAACAGCATCAAGATAGTCAGGAACGGCACAGACTACAAAGGCAAGCAGAAGTTTCATTTTCCATCTTTACCTTTAGCCCGCTGAAGGCAGGCTCGGTCTGAAACCGCGTGCAGCAATTCCCGTTATGGGGAAAATGTTCAGATGTAGCCGCGATTTCCATATCGCGCAGCCCGTTTTACGCAACATAATGTACGCGATTTGGAAATCGTGGCTACATTGCTCAAAATCGGCTATGGTTCTCGTTTGGGCCAGATGTAGGGCAAGTTGCCAGGATGCAATTTGTCAAATTGCGCTACGGGTGACCGAACGACGATCAAGGCGTTACTACTCGGGCTCCCTGTGATGCGTCATTCCGAGCGAGCGCAGCGAGTCGAGGAATCTCTACTTGCGATGACAAGTGTGGTCCCGACAGGAGATTCCTCGACTCCTTTCGGTCGCTCGGAATGACGATGGCTGAGCAGTAACCTCAAGGCTTCAAAAGAGAAACCGCCCCGTGATTTGGCTCACGGGGCGGCTGCATTTTACCCTCGCTGTAGAGGTATCTTTTTGGGATGGTTCACCCGGCCGTGAAAAGTGCCGAGATGTTTGCGGCTGCTCAGCCTCGGCGCCGCCCCGCTTTTTCTCGTAACGGAAATTACTGGCACGAGTTGCTCCTTTGCCCGATCAATTTTTATCCTTTGTTGCGCATCTCCCCAAAGCAAGTATAATCAGGACACGCCAATATGAGCACCTCTGCTTTACGCATCCGCATCTTTGGCTCGCTCGAACTGACCAAAGAGGGCAAGCATCTCTTTACACCTTCCTCCCCCACGGCTCGCTCGCTGCTGGCTTATCTTGTTCTGCGTCACGATCAGCCCATTTCCCGCGACCGCTTGACGGGTATCTTTTGGCCGGAGCGAACCGACGCCCGCGCCCGCCGCGCACTCTCTCAGGCGCTGTGGCAGATCCGTTCCGCGCTCGGCTCCGCCGCCGACCGGCTGGCAGCGGAGCGGGATGCCGTCACTTTTGTATTCCGTCCTGGCGACTGGCTAGACGTGGAAGAGTTTGAGAGCAAAACGCAAGAGGCAGGAAGCAAGGAGCAGGGAACAGGAGGCCGAAGGTGGACCGGCGATTCTTGCCTCCTGCTTCTTGATTCTTGCATCCAGTTGTACCGCGCCGATTTTTTGCAAGAGTGCTACGACGACTGGGCGCTCCTGGAGCGGGAGCGATTGCGAGAGCTATACCTGAGCGCGCTGGAGCAGTTGATCACGTTGAGCAAGCAGCAGGGCAACTATAAGCAAGCGCTCGCCTACGCTCAACGGTTAGCCGCCGCCGACCCGCTGCGAGAAGCGGCCCACCGGGAACTGATGCGCCTCTACCATCTCCTGGATCGCCCCCAGGCCGCACTGGAGCAATTCGCCGCGTTACGCGATCTACTGGCGCGGGAACTAGATATTCCGCCCACCCCCGCCACACTTGCCCTCTACCGGGAGATCGCCGCCGCGCTGGAGGAGGCCGGGCCTTCCCACCTCCCCGTTGCAC
>Ga0164310_10002391_pt1 | contig 10790 bp, 7 predicted proteins | sample GuaBasSedimGuay1_FD_121795 | JGI IMG/M metagenome (GOLD analysis project Ga0164310, IMG submission 121795) | Subseafloor sediment microbial communities from Guaymas Basin, Gulf of California, Mexico - Guay1, Core 4569-9, 0-3 cm | ecosystem: Environmental > Aquatic > Marine > Hydrothermal vents >... | reverse complement strand
TTCCTGGATTTGCCTTCTTTTTTCTTCCAGCTTTGCCACCTCGTCAAGAAGCTTGAGTACTTCATTTTTTCTAACGCTCACTTCATCCTGAGTGTACTCATCTTCCATATCCCGCAGGACTTCTTTCAGGCTAATCCTCTCTTCCTGCAAATCTTCTTTTAATTTTATGATTTCCCTTATGCCTATTGACGTTTCGAGAATAGCGTCCAGAACTTCCTGCTCACCTTGCTCAATCCTCTTCGCAATCTCAACTTCGCCTTCCCTGTTCAGCAGGGAAACCATGCCCATTTCCCGGAGATACATCTTCACCGGATCCGCAGCCTTTTCTTTGTAATCGAGATCATCTTTAAGGACATCGCTTTCAACAGCACTCTTTTCATCCGCAACAAGCTGCTTGTTTTCCGGGCTGTAGTCTTCCGGACGCTCCACAACTTCTATGTCCATCTCTTCGAAAATGGCCAGTATATCTTCAATCCTTTCAGGACTGACCATATCTTTGGGCAAAACCTGATTCAACTCATCGTAGGTCAGGAAACCTTTTTCTTTCCCGATATTGATGAGTTTTTTAAGTTTTTCGGCCCCGAGTTTTTTTGACATAGGCTCTTCTCCCCTTAATCCATATATAATTTCACTACGTGTACAAAAAAGAAAAACAGATCCCCTCCTGGAGCTCCACCTGTCGATTTTCCAATATGTTGAGGCTTTTCAAGGCAAGGTGCAATCGGAAGATTTCTGACCATTTATGTATTCTGTTTTCTCCTTTGAAAGTAAAACCTATTTATTATATTCTATTCTCAGAAACAGATCAACATTAAAAAAACCCCTCGAACTTATTAAGGAGTTCTTTCAGCTTCGTCACATCGCCCTTTGCTTCGGCATCACTGATCTGCGAGAGTATTTCCTTTTTCTTTTCCTCGATTACCCTTTCTTCCAGTGCACCTATTTTGTTCTTCAAGTGCGTCAAAGCTTCGCTCTCCGTGTTCCAGCACTGAGAAGACACCCATAAATCAACCACCTGGCTCTCGCAACCTTGATCTGCTGTCTCATGAAGGAGTTCTTCTATTCCGAAAGATCCCTGTTTCCGCCAAATTTCGATAACCGCCTCAAGAATTTTTCTCAGGGTAGTGCTTCCAAAAAGTGAAAGGAGCTTTTCAGCATCAATTTGCGATAAAAACCCAGGATTATGGAGGAGTACTTTCAAGATACTCTCTTCGAGAGGACACACTTCTTCGATACCACCAGCATCATCACTTTTAAAACCATTTCGCCGATATTTCCCTCTGCCTGCCCCGGATTTCAGTTCTTTGAACCTCTGGGAAATCGCGCTTTCGGAAATACCGGTTTTTTCAGCGATTTTACTTATGTATACTCCACGAACCACGGGGTTGGAGACGTCTTTAATCACTGGTAAGAGTTCGTCTATTAACCGAGCCCTAGATTCAAGGGTATCATCATAGGAAGCAACCTTCTGCTCAATATAAAATTCCGTAAGCTCCAGAGCCTCATCAAGCAAATCTCTAAAACTTTCAGCACCGTATTTTTGCACATAGTCATCAGGATCAAGATTATCCGGAAGCACCACACATCTTGCCGGAAATTGTTCCAGCAGGAACAGTTCAAGAGACCTACTGGCCGCCTTAACGCCCGATTCATCTCCGTCAAATACTAACACAGCCTCCTCAGCAATCCTTTCCAGTAATCTTACGTGTTGACGGGTAAGAGCGGTACCCAACGTTGCAACAACGCTACGAATACCACTGGCATGCAGCCTCAATAAATCCAGATATCCCTCAACCACTAGGACACTCTTATCACTTCTGCAGGCTTCTCGTGCAATATGGTAACAGTACAATACTCTGCCCTTATGATATATGGGCGTTTCAGGACTGTTCATATACTTGGGTGGGATATTGTTATCAAGAGTCCTTCCCCCAAAAGCTATTATCTGTCCTCGGGAATTTCTAATGGGGAACATCAATCGGTGGCGAAAACGGTCCCGGTACAATCCCTTTTTATGTTCAACGATTAACCCTGCTTTCAATGCCAGTTGAACCGGTACGTTACGAGAGCTCAAAAACTTTAAGAGAGAATCCCACTTATTTAAAGCATATCCCAATTTTTGTTCCCGGACAATAGCAGGAGGGATATCACGTTCTTTCAAGTAGACTCTGGCGGGAAGTCCATGGGCTTCTTCAACAAGGGTCTTATGGTAAAACTCAGCAGCTATCTTATTTACCTGCAACAGTTCTTCACGTATATCTTTTTCTTTGCTTACTTTCTCATGGTCGTACTTTTTGAGCTCTATACCATACCTGTCTGCCAGTTCCTGAAGTGCTTCATAATAAGAACAATTTCTATACAACTTTATAAACGTGACTACATCACCACCCGCTTTGCATCCAAAACAGTAGAAGAAGCCCTTTGCTTCATTCACTGTAAACGAAGGATCTTTATCCGCGTGGAATGGACACAGACCAACATAATTGCGCCCGGCCTTTTTCAGCCGGACAAACGTGGATATCACATCCACGATGTTTGCGGCTCGTCTTACTTCTGCTGCCTGTTCTCTTAAATTAGACATGGAGTAAACACATAAAAAAAGAATATTATCCTTTTAGTTCCACGACAGTTACGCCTCGCCCACCCTGTCTCAATTCTGGAAAGTAAAAATTGGAAACCTGAGGATTAGAATCGAGATATGAGTGAATTCCTGCGCGGAGTCTTCCGGTTCCATGGCCATGAATTACAGTTATTTCATCGATCCCAGCGAGTATGGCTGAGTCAATAACCTTGTCCAGCTCCTCGATTGCCTCTTCCACTGTTTTTCCAACCACGTTGACTTCCCTGGTAACGTTGGACGGAACTGGAAAACGCAAACAATTATCATGCTTCTGGACTGTTTTTCTAAAGGTACTTTTTGAGGAGTGAGGTACTAGGTCTGCTGGTGGAACCTTTATCTGCAGGTTTCCCACTTGAACTTCTGCAATCTTTTTATCGCGGGATATACGTACGAGTTTTCCAATTTTCTTGCATGAAATAATCTTTACCTGCTCTCCGACTTCCACCTGCCCCCTTAGCCTGTCTTCTTTTAAACTGACAGTTTCATGGGGTTTCAATTCCTGTGTGGTTCTGTGCTTGATCACCCCAATGTCATGCTTTATTCTCGGAGCATTCCGCAGACCTTCTTTTCTCAGCTGAGTAAGAAGCTTTCGAAATTCCCTTTCTGCCTGATTAATAATTTTTCTGGCTTTCTCCGATGCATCAAGCAAAACCTTATTTTTTTCGCGCACCAGTCGCTCATGTTCCTCTTCAAGTCTCTCTTTTAACAGCTTTACGGATCTCTTCTCGTTTTCTAGTTCATCTTTGATCGCCGCAGTGGCTCGTTGAAGAGCTTCCAGTTCACCAAGCACACGGTTTCCTTCCAGTTCGTTCTTTTTGAGAAAATTCTTGGCTTTCTCCAATATGAACCCGGGAAAACCATGGTGCATTGCTATGTCGAAAGCATTACTCGTACCCGATAATCCAAATTGGAGTCGGAACGTAGGCTGCCCCGTGGCTTCGTCAAAACTAACAGAGACATTTTCAACCTCCGGTGTTATTGCAGCATAAGCTTTCAACATATGGAAATGAGTCGTAACAAGAGTCCAGATGCCCTGTTCTTTCAAGTGTTCCAGGATAGCAAGGGCGAGCGCAGCCCCCTCTGTAGGATCGGTGCCAGTCCCAAGTTCATCCAGCAACACCAGCGAATCCGATGTTACAGATTCCAGAATGACTCTCAAGTTTTGTACCCTTGCAGAGAAGGTGCTGAGATGCGTCTGAATATCCTGTTCATCACCTATATCGACAAATATCCCTTCAAAGACTCTGAACAGGCTACCTTCCTTCACAGGCACCGGTATTCCGCTCTGGTTCATCAAGGAAAGAAGCCCCACAGTTTTCAGGGTAACAGTTTTTCCGCCGGCATTTGGACCACTGATTATCAACGTATGACAAGCGGGAGTTAGAACCAGAGAAATAGGAACTGGCTTTGGTACTTTTAGCCCGGGTTTGAGAGGCAAAATCAGTTTCTTCTTGAAAGAATCCGGCATAAGCTCTGATCCCTGTTGGGCAAGGTACTGGAGAAGCAAAAGGGGGTGATAAGCATCATTGAGTTTAAAATCCGTATTTGAAAGTTCAGGGACAATCCCGTTGATTATCTTTCCCAACCGGGCTTTTGCACGGATACAATCGATTTTTCCAAGAAGCTCCAGGTTGGCCTCAATTTGTTCCGAATTTTCCCTCACTTCATTGCTCAGGTTAGCGAGTATTCTTCTTTCTTCTGCTTTCTCGGCTTGATGAAGCTCGTTCCACTCGTTGTTTAGAGAGACCAGCTCTAGCGGCTCCAGGTATACAGTGGCACCACTCTGTGATGCATCATGAATTATTCCTTTTATAACTCCCTTGGATTCTGCCCTTACCGGAACCACAAATCTGTTATTCCTCACGGAAATAACACGATCCTGAAAAATGTGAGCTATCCCTTTGCGCTCGAATAAAGAACCAAAATTCGCATTGATTTTTTCCCGAAGGGTATGAAGCTTTTTTCTGATTTTTTGAAGCTCAGGGCTTGCCGAATCTTTAATGGTCCCCCAATCGCTGACTGACTCGTTTATTTTTCTGTAAAGCTCTTCAAGCGGGACAAGCCCGGAAAACAGTTCTCTCACATTAGGATAGTACTTGTCACATTTATTCTTCCACCTGTAAAGAAGTGATACGGTATGGATGGTTTTCTTTATCTCAAGCAAAGCATTTGCATCCAGCGTAGCGCCCCGGACCTGAAGCGTTTTCAAGTGCGGCCGAATATCATGTACCGACGAAAGTGGGAGCGCGCCTTCGGCACTTTCCAGTTCGCCGATTTCTTTAACCTGGCGATGGCTTATGGTTATTAGCTCAACATTAGCACTAGGTGTTGTTTTCAGACACTCGTCACGCCCCAGTGGTGACACAGCCAGATCAGCTAACAAATCAAGTATTGTCTGATATTCGAGACAGCGAAGAGAATGAGGGTTCATGATGTTGATGATAGTTGTGCGCGTACCATCTGGTTCACTACTTTACCATCGGCACGTCCCGCAATCCGGGGCATAATTGCTTTCATTACCTTGCCCAGATCTTTCACGCTCGTGGCACCTACTTCTTTTATGGTTTCTGTTACCAGTTTTTCCAGTTCTTCTTCGGAAAGCTGTTGAGGCATATACGCCTGCAATATTTCAAGCTCTTGCTCTTCTTTTTGGACAAGATCTTCCCTGCCACCCTTCCTGTATTGCTCTATGGAATCTTTTCTCTGCTTAATCTGATTGGACACAATCTGGAGTACTTCCCGTTCTTCAAGTTCTCTTCTCAGTTCCTTCTCCTTATTCTTCACCGCGGTAAGAATCAGGCGAAGTGCCCCCAGCCTTATGCTATCTTTGGCCTTCATGGCCTCTTTCAAATCAGAATGAATTTGATCCAGCAATGACATCAGCTTAGCTCCTCTCTTTTTCTTCCCCTCTTTCTGCCGCAGCAGATAAAAATTTGCACCTATTTCATTTATTTGTTACGAGGCTACCAGTAGACGTGGCAAACGTTATCTGTAATTCTAATTTGTTTCGCTGGTAAGTCAATAAGCTTACCGCACAAATTTACCACTCGTACAAGACTTCCCAATGATTATGGAAAGAAGGATCAAACTGGCTATATCTGAAAACCATGGTTTTCCCTTTTCCGGGTGCATTGCTGAAATTTTCTTTCCAATAACGGATGTGTATTGCTGGCACGAGATCACCTTCATAGGTTTCAGCCCCGGGGATCTCAGATTTTGGAAGCCACACTTCTTTTTCTTCGATAATCTTCCAGACCGTATTATACTTTTTGCTTCTGACTCTCTCGCCTACCCTGGGCAATTCAAGCTTTTCCCTGAGATCTTTAAACTTATAAGGAGACAGTTCTCCGTGATCAAGCACTTTTTCACCATAGATCATTATTCCGATGGCACCAAGAGGAGCGGTAAGCAAGATTGAAAGAACGGCTATTGCCAGTATCAGTTCCCCAGATGCAACACCGGCAGCCAGCGGCACCGCTCCAATCGCCGCTTGAACTGTGGCCTTAGGAATATAAGCTATCACACAAAAGATCTTATCCCTGAAGTTAAGCCCGCTGCCAATGAGAGACAGGTATGTGCCCACACTTCTGAAGATAAGACCTATAAGTACGACAAGTGTCCCGGTAAGACCGGCTTTCCAGGCAACATGTACGTTTACCTGGGCGCCAACGAGGACAAACAACAGCAACTCTGCAAAAACCCAGAGCTTTTTTAATTTTTGGGAGATCATGTGAGCAATGGGTTCAGACTTTTCCAGTATTATAAACCCGATAGCCATTACTCCCAGTAAACTAGCTATAGGTACCCATTTTTCGCATACATCTTCAAGCCATGTGAGGAGGATCGAAACACCCAGCACCGCGAGAGTCTTCTTGGGCGGGCGCCAGTCGTATTTCTGAAACAATTTGTACAGGAAATAACCCGGAATTATACCCACAAGAATGCCAAGAGTTATTGAAACGGGGATTTTTGCAAGGCTTGATAGTATGCTTACTTCTCCTCCTCCATACATCCCCAAAAATATAGTAAAGATTACAATCACGAAAACATCATCCACCGAAGATGCAGCCAGGATCAAGGTAGGAATCCCCTTCTTTGCGCCCCTTCCCCTATCCATAAAATCTATCATGAGCGGCACTACAACCGCAGGAGATACGGCACCAAGAATGGACCCCAGGATAGCGGCTTCGAGATAACTAATGTGAAGGAGAGGAGGTGCAACGAGTACTACCCCTACAATTTCAAACACTGCAGGTATGCATGCCATAGTGAGAGCTGCTTTACCAACCCTGTTGAGGGTATCCTTGTGGAGCTCGAAACCGGCTCTCAGCAGTATCACAATCAGAGCAATCTTCCTGAAATCACCGGAAACATCCATCATTTCCGGCTGCATGAGACCAAATACATATGGTCCGCAGAGGATTCCAACTATAAGCATTCCCACCAACCCGGGAAGCTTCAGTTTTCTGAAAAGATAGTCAGCACTTAAGCCTAAAACGATTATGAGCGCTAAACTTACTGCCATACCAGCTCCTGATTGGATCCTGAATTCTTAACCAGACACAACCTCATAACAAGTTTTTAAAGTTTTAGCTTTTTACACTCTTTCGAGTCAACAGGCAATACCAAGCTTCGCATGGATTTAAAAACTTCATTCGCGGTTGGGCATTAGCAAGGACATGCCAGGTTGCATCACAATTTTTTTTCACGTCAAATAAACCAGTAAAAACAGCATTAAAAATCCATTGTTTTTTGAAAGATAGTTGATATACTCCTATGTTTATTATAAAAGAGTCTAATCGGAGATAATTCTTCGGTTGAGGGAAAAAGTAGGTGCTTGCCAATGAAGATTGGAGTTCTTTCAGATACTCATTTGAGCGAACTAACGCCTGAATTTGTAAAGGTTGTTGAAGAATATTTTAGTGATGTCGATGCTGTAATTCATGCCGGAGATATTGTTGGCTATCCGGTTTACAGTTATCTTGAACAGTTTCCCCTGTACGCCGTGAGAGGCAACATGGATAGCCCCGCTTTGCAAGACATTCTGGACGCTAAAATTTTCTTCACCCTAGATAAGCTGAAAATAGGGGTAACCCACGGATGGGGTATTTGTTATCCCATTGAAGAAAACATCTTGAAAGAATTTCCACAAGCAAACATTGTGGTTTACGGGCATACTCACAGGCCGCTGATAAAACATCTGCCGGACGGCAGGTTACTTTTTAATCCCGGTTCCTTGAAAGGTAACCGGCCCAAGTATCCTCCCAGTGTTGGATTGATTCACATTAACGGTGATACGACAGTAAAAGCTGAAATTATTTACTTGACGGGTTGATGCTATGAAGAATCTCTGGGCTCCGTGGCGAATGGAATACATCCTGGGTGAAAGGGAAAATTATTGCATCTTTTGTCCACCACCCCCTGACGCAGATGATAGTGAACGACTTATACTGTTTAGAGGTAAGCATTGCATGGTGGTGATGAATAGATATCCTTACAATAATGGACACCTGTTAGTTGCCCCCTGGCGTCATTTGCCTTCGCTGGAAGGGCTGAGCGACGAGGAATTGCTTGAACTCACCAAATTGGTGAGAAGCTGTATAAGGATAATAAAAAAGGTTATGAATCCCGATGGTTTTAATGTGGGACTCAATCTTGGAAAAGTGGCAGGTGCAGGAATGGCAGACCACCTCCACTATCACGTGGTTCCAAGATGGAATGGTGATACGAGTTTTATCACGGTGCTCGGAGAAGTCAGGACGATTCCCGAGCATTTGCAACAAACGTATCGAAAGTTGAAACCTTATTTCGAGGAGGGAGAATTTAATGAGGCTCTTTAAATTAATTATTTTCTTGTTGGTAGTAGGCATTATAGCTTTATTTGCTTACCAAAACATGGCAACTTTCAGCGCTTCGCACAACTTTTTTCTGGACTTGAAAGTTAGGGCTCCCATCGAATGGTCGCTGAAAGTTTATGAAATCTTGCTCATCAGTATAGGAATTGGCTTTTTCATCGGGATTGTTCTTCTGCTGAAACCCTGGCTTGGTACTCGAAAGACACTTTCCAAGGTTAGAAAGGAAAAGGAAACGCTTCAGGAGAAACTCGAGTCTTACCAGGGATTTCCAACACCAACAGAGGGGAAACCGGCTGCCGAGCAAGAAGCTACTGAAAAACCCGAAGAACGGGTAATTATTCCGCCTGCTCCCGAACAAACCCGGGAAGAAACTTCCCCACCGGCTGATAAGGTCTCAGAGGAAAGCAAGGGAACAGAGGAGAAGCCGGAGGAACCGGCTGCTGAAACAGAGGCAAGCGATGCTGAAGAAAAGAGCAGCCAAGAAACTTCAAAAGAAACGCAGAAATAGTTTGATCGAAAACCGATTAAAACCGACAATTTTCTTTAGTTATTCCGAATTACCACCAGCCAGCACTGGTGGTATTTCATTTTTAGAAAGCAATCATAAGCAGTGAAGTATGAAGCCATGGCTGATAGTGGCGAAGGGAAATCCATTCAAAAGATCACCGCTTCTCTAACTCCGATGATGCAACAGTATCTGGAGTTAAAGGAGAAATACCAAGGCACACTTCTCTTTTACAGAATGGGAGATTTTTACGAAATGTTCTTCGAGGATGCTGAACTGGCATCCAGAATTCTTGGCATAACGCTCACTTCCCGCGACAAACAGGCCGAAAATCCCATCCCGATGTGCGGTGTCCCCTACCACGCTGCTGAAAATTATATTTCTAAGCTACTCGAGGCCGGACACAAGGTTGCAATTTGTGAACAGGTTGAAGATCCCAAGAAAGCGAAGGGGCTTGTAAAAAGAGAAGTTGTTCGTGTTCTGACGCCAGGGCTGGTTACCAGCGATGAAAACCTGGAAGCCAAGAACTCGAACTACCTTGCCGCTATCTTTCCAGACAAAAAGAGGGATTCTTTTGGACTGTCGTATCTTGACATCACCACCGCCGAGTTTAAAGTCACCGAATTAATCTCGGCAGACGAGCTTATCGACGAACTAGCTCGCATTTCACCAAAAGAACTTCTTGTTCCGGATAACATTTCCGATTGGTTCAAAAAAAACAGTGGAAAAATAGTAAACTGCTATGTCAATTACATAGATGATGACTATTTTGATTATAATTCCTGTTACGAAAGATTAACCGAGCACTTCAAGGTTAGGAGCCTGGCCGCCTTCGGCTGTGATGACATGGCTCAGGGAGTATGTGCAGCAGGGGCACTACTGGAATACCTTTCTGAAAATCATCAGGAGAATAATTCTCATCTCAATAGCCTTGTCACCTACTTCCGCAACGACTACATGATTCTCGACGACGTCACCCTTAGAAATCTCGAAATCTTTTACTCTCCAGCCTTCCAGAGCTCCAAGGGTACGCTGCTGGAAATTATTGACCGGACGATTACAGCCATGGGAGGAAGGCTTCTGAGACAGTGGCTAAGGTTTCCTCTCCAGGATGTAAAACAAATAACGGCAAGATACAAACTGGTTGAGAACCTCATAAAAGAAGAATTCTTGCGACTCCAGATACGTGAAGAACTTAAACATATACTCGATATTGAAAGGCTTAACAGCCGAATAGCCATGAGAATGGCAACTCCCCGAGATCTCTCGGCGCTTCGAGCATCCTTCCGCTACATGCCGTCTTTATATAACCTGCTCAAATCACTGCCAGAATCTTCGTTACATAACCAGCTTATGTCCGATTTTGACACCCTTGAAGACCTAACAGAACTTCTTAACAATGCGCTGGTGGAAGAACCTCCCTTAACCATTACAGAGGGCGCAGTTATTCAAAAAGGTTATCACGAAGAACTGGATAGAATCAGAGCCATTGCGTGGGACGCAAAAAGCTGGATGGCACAATATGAGGCAAAAGAACGAGAAAGAACAGGAATCTCAAATCTCAAAGTACGATACAACAAAGTCTTCGGATATTTTATTGAAGTCTCAAAGGCTAACCTTGAACTTGTGCCTGACCATTACGTTAGAAAACAGACGCTGGTTAATGCCGAACGCTTTATTACTGACGAGCTAAAAAATTATGAGACTGCCATTTTTGACTCTGAAGAGAAAAGGATAGAACTTGAACAACAACTGGTTGAAGAGCTCAGAGAAGAAATTTCAAAACATGACGAAAGAATAAAGAAAGTAG
>Ga0164310_10002390_pt1 | contig 10791 bp, 1 predicted proteins | sample GuaBasSedimGuay1_FD_121795 | JGI IMG/M metagenome (GOLD analysis project Ga0164310, IMG submission 121795) | Subseafloor sediment microbial communities from Guaymas Basin, Gulf of California, Mexico - Guay1, Core 4569-9, 0-3 cm | ecosystem: Environmental > Aquatic > Marine > Hydrothermal vents >... | reverse complement strand
TCTGAACTTTGGTGTCTCAGCCTCAGATGCTGACGGCACTGACCCGACACTGACAACTTCAACCCTTCCCACCGGCGCTACGTTCAGTGATCTTGGTGGCGGTACCGGTACATTCGACTGGACCCCTGACTTCACTCAGTCCGGCTCATACCCTGTCACTTTCTACGCTACTGATGGCGTTGATACAGATTCCGAACTGGTGACGATCACTGTCAACAACATCAACCGGGCACCGGTATTAGCTTCGGTAGGCGATCGATCGATTGACGAGAACTCTAATCTGAACTTTGGTGTCTCAGCCTCAGATGCTGACGGCACTGACCCGACACTGACAACTTCAACTCTGCCGACCGGCGCCATGTTCACTGATCTTGGTGACGGCACCGGTACATTTGACTGGACTCCGGACTTTTTCCAGTCCGGCTCTTACCCGGTGACGTTCTATGCCGGTGACGGCGTCGATACAGATTCTGAACTGGTGACGATCACAGTCAACAACGTCAACCAAGCACCGGTACTGGCCACCATCGGCCCGCTGTTTGTCATCGAAGGTGACAATCTGAACGAACTCATAACGGCCAGTGACCTGGACGGTACGCCACTGACGATGTCCTCGTCTGCTCTGCCGCCGAACGCCACCTTCACTGACAATGGCGATGGCACGGCCACGTTGGATTTCAATCCGAGCTACACGCAGGCAAGCATATACAGCGTTACGTTCTACGTGGATGACGGTGTCGAAACAGATTCTGAACTTGTCTTCATAACAGTCAACGAAGCCGGTAACCAGGAACCCGTTCTGGTGGCCATAGGTGCTCAGTCAGTGAACGAAGGCGAAACACTTATTGTCAACGCGTCGGCCAGTGATCCTGATGCAACAACTCCGTCTTTGTCAACTTCAGCGCTGCCGCCTAATGCTTCGTTCCTTGATAACGGTGACGGCACCGGTGATTTGACTTTCTCACCGAACTTCACCCAGGCCGGTGGCTATGATATTGCATTCTACGCCTCTGATGGTGCCTTGGTAGACTCTGAGATTGTGTCAATAACGGTGCTCGATCCCGGCAACCAGGAACCGGTCCTGGCGGCTATCGGAGCCCAGAGTACTACCGAGAACATACCGCTGGCCATTCCTGTCTCGGCGACAGACCCTGACGGCACTACGCCGGTTCTGACGACATCAACCCTGCCCGGTACAGCCGTATTCCTCGATAATGGCAACGGCACCGGAAGTTTTGACTGGACACCGGGCTTCACGGATGCCGGTGGCTACGATGTCACGTTCTACGTCTCTGACGGCGCCCTGGTGGACTCTGAGATTGTGACCATTACTGTTCTGGAGGCAGGCAACCAGGAACCGATCCTGGCAGCCATAGGCGCGCAGAACACCACTGAGAATATCCCGTTGAGTGTTGCTGTCTCGGCCACCGACCCCGATGTAACAACTCCGGTACTGTCTACTTCGACACTACCATTCGGTGCTTTGTTTACTGACAACGGCAACGGCACCGGCAGTCTTGACTGGACACCGGACTTCTCGCAGCAGGGTGTGTACAACATTACATTCTACGCTGACGATGGCGCCCTTACTGATTCGGAGATAGTTGCCATAACAGTGCTTGACGCGGGTAACCAGACACCGATTCTGGCATTCATTGGACCGCGGTCAACTTATGAGGACGTAAACCTGAGTTTCACTATCACCGCCGCTGACCCGGACAGCACAACTCCGACACTGTCGGCAGTTAACCTTCCGCTCAACGCGAGTTTCTTCAACAACGGCGATGGCACCGGTGATTTCAGCTTCACGCCTGATTTCACGCAGGAAGGATTCTTTGACGTCACGTTCATTGCCGATGACGGGCTATTGGCTGATTCGGAAATCGTCACGATTACGGTGACTGCGACCAACCAGATTCCGATAGCAGACGCCGGTCTTGACCAGATAAACATGCCTGCCGGGCAGCAAGTGCAGCTTGATGGTACCGGTTCGTACGATCCGGACAGTTCCCCTCTCACATACAGTTGGTTGCAGATATCCGGCGTGGCAGTTCTGCTTTCGAGCGCAACTGATTCGATGCCGACTTTTACACCGACCGCCGTTGATGTCTACGACTTTGAGTTGATAGTCAACGATGGCACCGATCCTTCCGTGCCTGACACCGTGAGCATCTCAGTAATCAGTGGAGCCCCGCCAGTGGCCATCGGTGATATGAGTATTCAAATCGTCGGTGACGCCATTCAACTCGATTGGAGCGCCATCACGGTGGATACGACAGGTCTTCCGACCACTCTTGACCGCTACGTGATCTATCGAGGAACCTCGGCCTTCTTTACGCCGCTGCCAACTGATTCTATAGGCGTGACGGTCCCGGCTACCCTGACATTTACTGACAATGACATCAATGGCGCAGATGTCGTCGGTGATACCCTGGTTCAGTACTTTTATGTTGTAAGGTCATTCGATTTCCTCGGAAATGGCTCGGATGTTTCAAATCGTGTTGGTGAATATGATTATCAACTGGTCACTACAGCGACCAGCAACTACAGCCTGGTCTGCGTGCCATTTGCCAACAGCGGCATTGTCGATGCCGACGGGCTGATAAACGCTATCGGCTCCGGTAACATCTATACGGTCAACAACTACGTGGCCGCTTCGCAAAGCTTTGAATCACGCTTCGCCGCCGGGTTCGGCACCAACTTCACGGTGATCCCGGGCGGCATATACCAGGTAAACGCTGCCGTTGATACTATTTTCTCTATCGCCGGCGGTGTGCCCGATCCAGGAACAATCAGCTACCCGATCATTACGACAGCAACCACGAGCTATAACTTCATCATGATACCGTTTGATCGTGAAGCTGACTTTAGCGTTGCTCAGGACATTATAGATAACATCCCGGGTGTGTTGAACACCCTCAACCATTTCGTAGCCTCTTCGCAGAACTACGAATCACGGTTTGCGGCCGGGTTTGGCACGAACTTCAGCGTGCAGGCCGGCAAACCATATCAGGCCAATGCGGCCACCCCGGGGACGTTTCCCGCACCCTAAGAGGATGGATAGATGAGAAACTGCAGGAAAATATTTGAGTTCGACATAAATGGAGGTACCGCTGTGCGGTTAACGAACAGAAAACTCTCAAGCATACGTCTGCTAGGATTGGTGCTGATCCTGATGTTCGGTCTGTCAACATCGGCATTTGCCCAGGGGTCGATCACAGGTACTGTGAACAACTCCGATATGTCCGTTCCGGCAGACGGACTGGTCAGTTTTGTCGGTTTCCTGGATGATACCGACGAAGAGATCCGCATCGAGACGTGTGTCGGTGCCGGCTATCAGTCTGGTAACTGGTTTGATGATTTCCAGAACTACCAGACGGAGGCAGCCGGTAATCCGTATGACTACCTGTTCTACAATGCTACGAACATGGAAGGTTTCCAGCTCTCGGGCGCAATCCCGAGTGGTTCCTTCCAGGTAGAGAACATCATGCTGGCGCCTGTCCCATGGTCCGCTGCGCCTGTCGGTTTGGGTGGCGTCTCAGTCTCACCTTCGACGGTGATATTAGACTGGCATGGTGTGGCAGGTCTGACGTACCACGTTTACCGAAGAACAGCGCCTTCTACAGGTTCTTTGTTCAGGATCGATGATCCTTCCGGCCTGCTGACCAACCCCGGTGTTCCCGATAGTTTCTTTGTGGACGTCACGGTGGACGGTGTAAGTACGTACGACTACCTGATTATCGCCGAAGATCCTTCCGGTAACCTCTCACCGCATTCTACGGTGTTTACGATTAACTCTGGCATTATCAGCCCGCCGGTTGTGGCTTCGATAGCACCCAATACGGGAACTTCCAACGGCGGCACGCCGGTTGATGTTCTCGGTTCTGGTTTTGACCCTGCCGGTGCAACCGTCATGTTCGGGGCGACAGGAGTCCCGGCCACGTTCATCACGCCATTCCACCTAACAGCTACGTCACCATTAGGCACAATGGGTGCTTCAGTTGATATCTCTGCGGTTAATACTGCTTCCGGTCTTGGCTCAAATATACTCACGGGCGGGTTTACATACTCTCCCAATGCCACACCAGTTCTTGCTTCCATTGGAGTGCAACAGACAACGGAAGGTATACCGCTTATTTTTGCAGTCTCCGCCAGCGATTCCGACGGTGACACTCCCATCCTGACAACTTCAGTCTTGCCGGGCAGTGCGGTCTTTGTTGACAGTGCCAACGGCATGGGCTCTTTCGACTGGACACCCCTCTATACAGAAGACGGTATCTATACGGTGACTTTCTTCGCCACTGATGCCATCGATCCGCTGGCCGTTGACTCTGAGATTGTCACCATAACGGTGCTTGAGTCAGGCAACCATGCCCCGGTGATGGTAGCTGTAAACGATACCAGTGTTGCTGAAAATGCGGTTCTTAACCTGACAATTGCGGCTTCAGATGTGGACGGCGAGATTCCATCCCTTTCGGTAGCGAATCCACCGACGAACCACACTTTCACCGATCAACTCGACGGCACTGCTGATTTCAGTTTCACGCCTGATTTCACTCAGGCAGGTGTCTATGATGTCATCTTCAAGGCAGTAGACGCGGCTCTTGATGTTGACTCGATCATTGTACAGATTACAGTCACGGATGTGAATCAGCTTCCGGAGCTTGCAACCATTGGCAGTCAGGGCGGCACCGAGGACATTTACTTCAGTTTCCTTGTTTCCGCAACTGACCTTGACGGTACCACACCAAGCCTGACTACAACGACCCTTCCCGGTACGGCCATATTCACGGACAGTCTTAACGGTAACGGCCTGTTCGAATGGACGCCGTTGTTTACTGATGCCGGTATTCATACAGTTACATTCTATGCCGCCGACGCCGACTACCCGCTGGAAGTCGATTCGGAAGTCGTCACAATTACGATCGCGGACGCCGGAAACCAGGCACCCGAACTGGATAGTATCGGTGTGCAGTTCGTGGCTGAAGGCGATAGCCTTGGTCTGGTGATCACCGCCTCGGACCCGGATGCTACCATTCCGATCATAACAGCGGAGAATCTGCCGCTTAACGCGACTTTCACTGACCTTCTCGACGGTACCGCCAGTTTCGACTTCAATCCAGACTTTACCCAGGCCGGGCCTTATACCGTTACTTTCATTGCAAGTGATGGTATTCTGGCGGACAGCGAGTTTGTTGACATCACTGTCACGGACGGTGGAAATATCGCTCCGGTCATTAGCGCCATCAGCGATACAACGATCGACGAGGGCGGTACATTGGTGCTTGCCGTCACCGCCTCGGATCCTGACGGTGGAGCAGTTTTTCCTGCGCTGTCAATCAGCACGACTCTTGATAATTATGATTTCACTGATGATGGCAACGGTAATGGAACCTTGACCTACACCCCGGACTTCTACGACGCCGGAGTCGACTCCGTTACTCTCTTCGCTACCGACTATGGCGCTCCGCAACAGACATCAAGCGTCACTATCGCAATCACTACCGTTGACATTAACCAGGTTCCGGTGATTGACTCAATAGGTCCCTTTGGCGTACAGTTGGGTGACTCGCTGGTATTTAGTGTAACGGCGACAGATCCAACAGATCCCGATACGCTACACCGAGTATTTCTGTCTGCAATCGGGTTGCCCGCCAATTCCGATTTCACAGACAACGGTGATGGCACCGGAACGTTCGGGTTTTTGCCGGATGTCTCCCAGGTTGGCCTTGTATCGGTCAGCTTCTTGGCGGTAGATCAGGGTGTTCCGCAACTATCGTCCACGCTCGATGTTGATATCAATGTTGTAACGGTGAACATTCCTCCCGTGATTGATTCCATCGGTCCTCAGATCATCACCGAAGGTGATCAGTTGACCATTAATATTACAGCGAGTGACCCTGACGGCCCGGCACCAGTGATTGACACTGCCAATGCGCCCGAATACAGCACGTTCATCGACTATGGCGACGGCACTGCCGATTACATTTTCGCACCTGACTACCTCGGCGGAACACGCCTGACATCGGTGAAAATTACCGCCTATGATGGCATCGCCCTTGTCAGCGAATTGGTGCTCATACAGATCAACGACGCCGGCAACCAGGTCCCGGTTTTCGAGGTCGCTCAAGTAATTCCGGTGCTGATTGAGGGTGATACACTAAACCTGCAAGTTACCGCCTATGATCCGGACGGTTCCGAAGTCTTCATGTTCGCCGATTCGGCGACCATGCCGGTGAACGGATCGTTTGTGGACAGCGGCGGCGGCGTGGGTGCCATAACCTTTATGCCTGACTATTCTCAGTCAGGTTCGCACGACTTCACTATCATAACTTACGACGGACCAGTGGACGATCCCGCAACGCTATCAGTAACCAGTATAGTCAACATCAACGTGACTGACGCCGGAAATCAGATACCAGTTTTGGATTCTATTGGCAGCTTCGCAATTGACGAAGGCGAGCCTCTCACGTTCTCTGTGACGGCTGCTGATGCCGATGGAACAATGCCCCACCTGACCACGTCAGTTCTTCCGGCCAACGCCGGATTCACTGATAATCTCGACGGGACCGGTGATTTCAACTTTACACCGGACATGACCCAGGCCGGTACACATTTCATAACGTTCTATGCGGCGGATGACAGTCTGGGAATCGACTCCGAGGTTGTTGAGATCGTGGTCGCCGACGTTAATCAGCTTCCGTTTGTGTTCACTTCCGGTAGCGCTACCGTCAACGAAGGTGAAACTCTGCTATATGAGGTCGAGTCGTTCGATGCCGATGGTACGTATCCCTATCTCGACTGCTTTCTCTCGGGACAGGACTCGCTGGGCACAAACATGTCATTCGTCGATAATCGCGATGGCACCGGTGTGTTGACTTTTACTCCTGATTATACGCAGGGAGGACCACCCAGCAACCCGGCAACCTACTTTGTAGTCTTCAGAGCTACTGACGAAAGCTATCCTGAGGTCTCGCAAACCTCTCCAACTGTGACGATTGATGTCGTCAATATGAATCAGCCTCCGGAACTGGTCTTTCCGGATGGTGCTGGGCCATTCACTGCCAACGAGGGAGATACAGTATCCTTCCAGGTGGTAGTATTGGATCCTGATGGGACTAGTCCTGCCAGCCTGACGGCACTGAATATGCCGGCCACCAACGCCACCTTCACGGTCCTGACAGCATCAGGTTATTTTGACTTCTATCCGGATTTCACTCAATCTGGCAGTTACCTGATAAGATTCATTGCTGTTGATCCGGAAGCTGCCGCTGATACTCAGGATGTTCAGATCGACATTATTGAAGTTGGCAACCAGTCGCCACGCTTCAGTCACCGACCTCCGGATACTGTTCAGATCCCTCTGGGTCAGGAATACAGCATACCCGTTGAGTCATTCGATCCGGATCTCGACTCGATTTCCCTGGTGGCATATCCCGTCATTGAGGGTGCCAGTTGGGTTGATTACGGTGACGGCACTGGCCTTTACACGATTGAGGCAGACTCCATCCATCTTGAGTCTGTAGTGGAGATTACGTTCATAGCCACTGATCACCCGTCACTGGCCACGGATTCTCTCATAACTCATTCAATTGTAGTGTCTTTCCTCAGGGGTGATGTTGACAATAGCACTACTTATTCACTAAACGATGTTGACTGGCTGGTTGGATACCTCTTCCGCGAGGGTCCACCGCCAGAGGTTGAAATCTCCGCCGATGTGGATGCCGATGGACTGGTAAACGGTGCTGACATATCATACCTGATCTACTTCCTCTATTTTCACGGAAGCGCCCCACCGCCACCCTGATCCGACGTTGAACCAACAATACTGACAAGGCTATTGAGGCCACCCTTTCTTAGGGTGGCCTCTTTGTGTCGTGCGCCCGACAAGCCCCCCAACTCAACCTGTTGATTTCTATGGCCTTACGCTAGTGGTAAGAAATGTAATCAAGATAGCAGCAGTCCTGTTAGCGTCTTGCTGAACCGAAATGGGGCCTTACGGTAGAAGCTGGTATCATTTGCATCCATAGTCCTCAGCGAATAGTCTGCGCTTTCGTTGAGTCTCATCAGAAATCAGCCCGGATCGGTATTCAGGGGCGCAATTTTGGCGTTTGTAAGGCCGCGAATCCTGCGTTGGATTTCCACCCGCCCGGATCACACAGACGCTTTCCGTCAAACCGCTTCGAATCGCACGCAGCATCGGATGATCTGACAGAACGAATCCCCAAAAACACTTGACAAATATGGTGTCTGGTATTAACTTAGAGCCACGAAAGGGTCCTCTCCTTATATAGGAATTGGAACTGTAAAAGAAACATTGACAAGCCATGAGGTTCTACTAAGTACCCTCCTCGCATGATGGTGCGAAAAAAAACAACTTGAGTTGTTGGATTAATTCGTAAGCCTCGCACTATGCACAGGTCGATGGGTTAGCATCCTCGGTGAGTAACTACAGCGTGATCTTGAACGAATCAGAATATAATTTTGCTTTATTGGATACGTGGTTAGTTCGCTGTCAACATATTTGGCGGCAAACACAAAACTTGCATTATTGCCAACTAACGGGACGGTATGTCTCGCCTTGAGAAGGGAGGTGGATTTACAGAAGAGAGTAACGTCAGTGCGGTCGGTGTCTATTTAGTTATCTGGCCGTGCATGATAAGGTCAATTGTATAATTTGATGGACTTCACCCCCGAGAGGGGAAGTCGAGAACTTTAAGTGTTCGAAAGGGAAAGAGCATGACAAGAAAAGCACTATCCATTGTGTTCCTTAGTGTGCTGTTGTCGGTTGCTCTAAGCTTGTCCGCTTTTGCCGTTGCGCCGCTTCAGGCCAACAACAACGGCAGTTCGCAAGTGGACAAAGTAGAGGAATTCAATACTCCTCGCTTTGAGCAACTGGACCGGCGGGTTCAACCATTGGAACTCGTGGATGAAAGACGCATCGCGTCACAGCGGCGCGCACCTTTAGGTGCGGCCTCTGCCACGCCAGGTATTGGCGAGGGTTACGCATGCGACGCGTCGTTTAATGACCGTCAGGAAAGATGGGGATCTCATTACGGTTCACATATTGAAGCGTCTAGCTTTGCTGGTAATATGTACGTTCATTTCACGTACTATGACCAGAGTGACACTGTTGATTTTCCGGATACTCATATCGGTTACAACATATATGATCCGCAGGTTGCCCCTGCATTCCAGTGGCCACACGGCCAGTTTGCAGGCGGTGATTTCCAGAGTTCTACGGTTGACTCTGCCTGGGGTCAGGTTCCCAATATTGCGATTAACCCTGCCAACGGCTATGTGGTGGCGGGTATGTACGACTATGGAAAATATGGCGATGCCCCTCTTAATCACGCCATTTACTGGCAAACAGCTGAAGAGAGTGCTGATTTTACCCATGATACCATTCCGTTGGTTATCACTGAGTTGAACGATTTCACTCCTGGCACTGGTGATGTGTTCATTACGCCGGAAGTGGCGGTAATGGAAATGGGCGGCACACGCTACACTCATGTAGTCGGTGGCTCTGGGGCTTTTTATTCCGTTGGTTTAACTCAGCCTAACCATGCCCTCTCACACTACTACACTACTAGCGAAGATGGCAGTGGGCTCGGATGGACCGATGGTGGTCAAATTGGTTTTAGCCATCACTGGAACTACGCCATGGCTATTGAGCCTGGTAGTGGTACCAAGATCGGTGTAGTCTGGATCAACCACTCACCTTCTGGTATAGCCAACGACAACGTGATGGATACCGACGTGTACTTCAGTGAGAAGGATATGGCTGTTGATCCCGGAAATACAGGCTGGTCAACAGTACTTAATCTGACCTCTTGGGATCGTATGGCTGGCCCGACCTACTCGGCGTTGATTAACATTGATTGCTGTTATGATAATGATGGTTATATCCATGTAATCAACGATGCCCAGTGGGTTCCGACTGATCCCGATGGCACCGGTCGTTTTGACTGGTCCCGGTTCAGTGCCGGCATCATCCACTCAACCAACCACCCCAGTTCTGTCTGGCATGCCGTTGTTGGTGATGGCAACTACGGACAGGTTCCGAATACCCTCATCTGTGGGTTTAGTGGTGGTTTAGCCGAGTGGTATGTTAACCATGCTTCGATTTCATTGTGTGCAGATCCCCTCGGTGTGGATCACCTGTACGTAACATGGAACCAGGTCCACCCCGACATTACTAATCAGGCGACTGATCAGCAAGCTATCATTGATGCTTCCCGCGACTGTAGTAACGAAGAAGGTCCGACCGCTCGTGAACACAACGCGAACCTCGAGATGTTCATGTCGGTCTCGACCAGTACTGTCGGTGATCTGTGGGATGCTCCACTGAATCTGTCTGATACCCAGACTCCGGAATGCGAAGGCGATGCCGGTGGTTTAGTGGGTCTCTGCGGAAATGAGTGGTTCCCGAACACGTCGATGTACGGGTTCGACGAAGCCGGCCTTGCCGATATTGACTACAATGCCGCGGTGACGCACTCGAACGTAAGATTGTCCAGCTACACTGGAACTCGCTTCCTCTTCCTCCAGTATCTGGATGATGAGTATCCGGGCCAGGCCTGGTATCTTGATAACGAAGTGCTCACGCGGAACGACCTGAAATGGTTCAAAATACCGTGTGTACCTCACGAAGAGAACTGTCAGCTCACAGTCCAGGGTCCCGATCTTCAGGATTGGCCGAATCTCTGGATGAAGCCTGGTGATCCTCAGGAGAGCTTCCTCTTCGAGACTACCAACAGAGGTAACGTTGTCTGTGCCATTACTCTTGGC
>Ga0164310_10002389_pt1 | contig 10791 bp, 6 predicted proteins | sample GuaBasSedimGuay1_FD_121795 | JGI IMG/M metagenome (GOLD analysis project Ga0164310, IMG submission 121795) | Subseafloor sediment microbial communities from Guaymas Basin, Gulf of California, Mexico - Guay1, Core 4569-9, 0-3 cm | ecosystem: Environmental > Aquatic > Marine > Hydrothermal vents >... | reverse complement strand
GATGGCGGCGACCTATCGATCATGATAGATTTGCTATTCATCAATCTGGATCCGATCGGATGTCCTCAGGAAGCCGATGTCGATCTCTCCGGTCATCCGGAACCGTTGCAGTCGGATATCGATGGTGCCGATCTGTCACTGTTGATTGATCACCTGTTTATCAATCTCAATCCCCTGCCACCCTGTCCGTAGGCTATCCTGTTCCCTGTTACCGACCTTTGGAACTGTAGATAACCACCCGGTGCGTTCATATTTGCAGTGATTCAATAAAAACTTATATTCTTCCGCCAATGGGAAGCGCTTTTTCGACTCGTAACGTATTGTTCGGTAACGGGATGGGGTTGTGGTCGAGAGGGTCTGTTCGGGATATTGTCCAATCCCCGCGTAAAGCCAAGGAAGTGTTGACGATCTGCCGATCCTTGTTATATATGATTAGCAGGTAACGTACTCGACATCAGGATTATTCTTGCGTACTGTTCTGACTATACTCACCATCTTGGTGCTGCCAATGTTATTGGGCGGTTCTGCTGAAGCAGCGACTTTGCAAATCGAAGCCGTTGCGGATGCCCACGCTGGATTTGTGACTGAAGTATCAGTAGCGTTTCAGAATCCGGCTCCCGCTTTGGAGCTAGGCGCGTTCACGCTGCTGATTCAACATCATCCGTTGCTCATTCTGCAGAGTGCCGCCATGGGCCAAACACTTCAGGACTGCGAATGGGAGCATTTCACATACAATCAGCAATCAAGTAACCGCATTGAGATCTTCGCTGTGGCCGATATTGCCAATGGTCCCCATCATCCGAGTTGCCAAGCAATAGCCTCAGGTGAAGTAGTCACATTGATATTTACTGTCAGTATGAGTCTGCCTCTCGATGAACAGTTTCTCCCAATCGAGTGGATCTGGTACGGCTGTGGCGACAACTCGCTGTCATCGACTGATGGCAGTACGCTGTTCATCTCTGATAGCGTGTACTCATTCGACGGTACCTCCTACACGAACATAACCGCCAGCTCAACTTTTCCGACTCTGACAGGCGCCCCGGCGCAGTGCAGCGGGGGTGTTCGGCAGGTCGATTTCTACTGCGGAGGTGTTCATGCCTGGTCTATTGACACCGAACCACCGGTGGCGGAGTGTCCGGGTAACATCACGGTGGGCAACGACCCCGGATTATGCAGCGCTGTTGTTACATACGCCGCCACAGTGAGTGACAACCGTCCTGGGGCAACGATCTATTGTGATCCGCCATCAGGGTCAGACTTTAGTTTAGGCCAGACACAAGTGTTCTGCTATGCCGACGACATGGCCGGTAACGCTGATACCTGCGATTTCATCGTGACCGTGAATGACACAGAGTATCCCCAACTGCAATGTCCCAACAACATCCTTACGAATGCCGCACCCGGAGAGTGTGGAGCAGTTGTAACATTTGATCCCGTCGGTACGGATAACTGTCTGGGAACAAGTGTCGTCACTTTTCCGTCATCAGGATCATTTTTCGAGGTTGGTATTACCGACGTCGCCGTTATCCTTACGGATGCCGGGGGAAACTACGACGGTTGTTTTTTTGAGGTTATCGTTATTGACAATCAGAAACCAGTTGTCGATTGCCCCTCTGACATTACAGTAGACAACGATCCGGGCGAGTGTGGCGCGGTGGTGATGTTCGCAATTGACGTCGCAGACAATTGCTCAGACGTGCAAGCCAGTTCAATTCCCGCGTCGGGAAGTTTCTTTGGTATCGGAACGACCAGCGTTGAGATTGTCGCTGTTGACTTGGCCGGAAATGCTGACACCTGTTGGTTTAATGTTACTGTCAATGATACGGAACCGCCCACAGTGTCATGTCCGGCGGATATTGAAGTACTCAACGACTTTGGTCAGTACGGCGCTGTTGTTGAGTATGAAGTCAGCGCATCTGATAACTGTCCCGGTGTCACCATGGACATTGATCCTCCGTCCGGCTCGATGTTCGACGTTGGAACTACGCCAGTGCAGTTTATCGCAACGGACGAGTCGATGCTTGCCGATACCTGCACATTCACTGTCACTGTGCTCTTGAATGATCCGGATAATGATGGCTTTCCCGACTGGGACGACAACTGTCCCAACATACCCAATCATGAGCAGGAGGACACGGACGAAGACGGTATCGGCGACGTCTGTGATAAGTGCACCGACACCGATGATGACGGCTACGGTGATCCCGGCTTTGTGGCCAACAGTTGCCCGCAGGATAACTGCCCGGATGATTTCAATCCCTTCCAATCGGATGTCGACTGCGATGGTATCGGTGATGTCTGCGACGAGTGCACTGATACGGACAACGACGGCTATGGCAATCCCGGATTTCCGCAAAACATCTGCCCAACCGACAATTGCCCCGATGTTCCGAACCCGGAACAGAACGACACCGACAGTGATCAGATCGGTGATGCCTGCGATAGTTGCACGGACACCGATGGTGATGGCTTCGGTGATCCCGGCTTTGCGGCGAACACTTGTCCGCAGGATAACTGTCCGGATGACTTCAACCCGTCACAGACGGACTCGGACAACGACGGTACCGGAGACGCCTGTTGCTGCCTGCCGTCTACCGTAGGGGATATGGACCAGTCGGGACAGCCGGTACCTTTCAATGTTGATGGTGGCGACCTGTCGATCATGATAGATCTGCTGTTTATCAGTCTGGACCCGATCGGATGTCCTCAAGAGGGTGATATCAATCTCTCCGGTCATCCGGAACCGCAGCAGTCGGATATCGACGGTGCCGATTTGTCGCTGATGATCGATCACCTGTTCATCAGTCTCAATCCCCTGCCACCCTGTCCGTAGGCTATTCTTTCACGATTAGCGTGCCGTTCTCGTCGAAGCGTACGGGGTCACCTTTCTCGAATTTCTGACCCTCGATAGTTGCGTCCTCGGACAGCGTGCAGAAACTCAGTTGACCATTGTCATAGAAGCGGGTGGCGTCACCACCCCCGAAAAGCGACGACATGAAGCGGAATTTTGCGCATGGGATACCCTGGATAACCTCATCGCGCGCCAGCCAGGCGGTCTTCAACTGCCCGTTGGGATGAAATCCCGTCATGAAACCATGGCTCTCACCTCGACACAGGTGACCCTGGATTTCCGTGTCCTGCTGCAAGAAACACCAGTCAAGGGCGCCGTCCCTGGTGAGATGGACAACGGTACCTGCGGGCAGCGGCTGTCCCGAGAGCGTGTCCAGACGCGCCAGCGTGCACGATTGCAATTTCCCGTCCCGGTAATAATCAAAAGGACCGACTGCGGCGATCCCCTCGATTTCCGTGTACTCTTTTGAAACCTGATCGACTGTCTGTTTGTTATCCTCGGACTCTGATCCGATTTCAATGGAGGTGAACAACACTATCAAAAAGAGACCAATTGCAGCCAGTACAATCGCACGCACCGACTTCGACAACTCTGCTCCTGCTTCACTATCTTCCGGGCGACTACTGAGAAACAGAGATACCGCGGCCAGGAGTATTACCAACACTGCAAACGTCATTGCCGAACCGACCGGCCGGAACTGGTACAGTTTGAAACTGAATACTATGGCCAGGGCAATCACGGTCAGCACCGCAGCTATGGCGCGTGGAAAACGACGCGCTACAAAACCCAGTGAAGCGAATAGCAAGCCCAGGAAGCCAATCAAAAGCCCAGGGGTACTGAATCCGGCTGATGCCAGGGCAAACAGCGTAATAACCACGCCGACCGCGACCACGATCACTACCCCTGTTCTGCGAAGCTCGCCGATCATCAATAGCCCAACAACAGCCCGAGCCGCAATGCCGATTCCAATAAGTGTGTAGAATTCATCTGCTGTTTCTCCGTTAGCAACGCGCAACAAAGCCAGACCGACCGCAGTGATCATGACTGCGATGAAAGCGATGTTGCCGGAGCGAGAGTATATTTGCACCTGGCGTTCATCTACTTGCTTCCCGGCCAGATCGAATACATGCAAGGACGGCCTGAGAAGATAGGCACCCACGATGAACAGCAACGCGAATTCATATTCCATCACTGCCAGGATTACACCCACCAGAAAGACCCCACAGGCCGCGTAGAATATCTTGTCACGCTTAATCATGATCCTTCTCCTCCAATTCGAAGAGTTCCTCGACCTTTGTCTCCAGCTTTTTCGCCAGGAGCAGGGCCAGTTTCACCGATGGGCTATAGTTACCCTTCTCAATGGCCACTATTGTCTGGCGTGAAACGGATACCATATCGGCCAGTTGCTGCTGACTGAGTTCACCTCGTTCAAATCGAAATTTTCGCAGATTGGTTTTCATATCACGTCATCAGACAAATGTGTTTTGCTTACTCTGGTAGCAATGTAAATGATTATCGACATAATGTCAAGTATTATTTACATCTTGACAAATATCATTTACACAATTTGGGGAAATTAGATTAGATGAACCGAACAGAGTCGCCCTTGTCCATTTGGGTCGCGCACAGCTTGCTCTGCGAATCATCTAAAGTAGCTATATTCTTGTGCGTGACAGATATACTCATGTGCCGGACACAGGGTTTGTTTACAGGGTCCAAGCTGTTGAATAAGGCAAGGTGCAACCTTTGCGGTTACTACCATGGTAACCCCCTGTAGGGCGCCGTCGAAAACCTGCCTGCTCCCTTGCGTTTCTGACCCTCTTGGGTTATCTTATGTTGAATGACTTACAACGATGCCCGAGCGTTGCGAACTAGGCCAGGTAAAGATCGGTCAAGTGCAGCGTACCGATCACATCATGGGCAACTTCCGAGCCAGCAACTTGATATGTCTGAGACGTCGAAAAAGATCGTATGCTGAAGCAGTGTTTCTGGAAATATGATGAAAAACTCTGACGACAATAGTAGATCAGACTCACAGGGTGCGGCTGTGCCGGGACATCCGGATTCCGGGACTGAAGGCAGCAACTTAGCGGATAGCGGACTTCTCCAGGCGCTCATAGAGAGCGTTGTTGATGTCATTCAGATCGTGGACGACTCCGGCGTTGTACGGTACGTAAGTCCTTCCTGCATGCAGACACTCGGGTACGCTCCAGAGGAGATGGTGGGAAAGGGTACTGCCGCATTTATGCACCCAGACGATCAGGCGTCAGTTGCCAGAGATCTTGAACTACTCAAAGAATCCGGGGAGTCTATCCAGATTGAGAATGTTCGGCTTCGACACAAGGATGGTTCCTGGCGGACATTTGAGGGCGTGTTGCGAGATTGCCTTACTGTTCCTTGCGTGAACGGTATTGTGATAGACTATCACGACATCACGGAGTACAGAAATGCTGAAAAAGCCCTGCGGGAGAGCGAGGCGAAATACCGCGCATTGGTTGAGGATATCCAGGATGGTGTTTTCATCATTCAAGACAATAAGATGGTGTTCGTCAATGAAGCTTTCGCTAACATTGTTGGCTACACCGCGGAGCAGATAGTTGGCATGGACTTCCAAAGTCTTGTTGCACCGGAAGACCTGGAGATCGTGGCAGACCGGTATCGACGAAGGCAGGCGGGTGAAGACCTCCCCAGGGAATATGAGTTTCGTACGCTCCACAAGGACGGAATCACCAGGGTGATGGTGAACATGTCGGTGGGGATCATTACTTACAACGGCAAAGTTGCCAGCCTTGGGACGGTAAAGGACATTACCGAGCGCAGACGAGCTGAGGAGCAACAACGCCTTTTGTCTTCGATTGTTCAGCAGAGCTCCGAGGGAATTGCTCTCGTTGACCTTCACGGGAAAGTACTGTTCGCAAATAACGCTTTCGCGGAAATGCACGGTTACACGCCGGAGGAACTTCTGGGACAAAACCTGGCCATTTTCCATACTTCCGAGCAAATGCTCTCCGTAGACGCTGCCAACAGACAGATCAAGGAGACTGGAGAGTTCAAGGACGAGATATGGCATGTTCGGAAAAACGGGGTTGTTTTTCCAACCCTTATGCACAACACGCTGCTTCGTGACAAGTCAGGCAATACTATCGGTATGATAGGTACAATGCGCGATATCACTGAGCGGAAGCAGGCTCAGCAGGCGTTGTGGAAGAGCGAGTTGCGTTACAACGACCTTGCCCGCAATATCCCTGGTATGATTTACCGCGGAAGAACAGACTGGTCATGTGAGCTCATTTACAACAGCGAGACAATCTATGGATACACTCCTAAGGAAATCACATCGCCGGAGATGCGCTGGGCGGATATCATACATCCTGACGACAGAGACAGGGTTTTCCGTGAAGCACTTGAGATTTCCGAAGAACCGGGCAGCATCATCCAGGAGTACAGAATCATCGCCAAGGATGGTGTAATCCGCTGGGTTGAAGATCACAAGTCTTCCCGGTTTTCAGGAAGTGGCGACTACGAGGGAGTTGATGGTGTCGTTTTTGATATCACCGGTCGCAAGCAGAGCGAAGATGATCTGAGAGGAAAGACAGAGGAGCTAAGGAAAAAGCACGATGCTCTCACCGAGAAGAACATTGCCCTGAGACAAGTCCTGGAACATATCGACAGTGAGAAGCAAACTTACCAGCAACAGATGAGCAGGGATCTGGAAAAAGCACTGGTTCCATTCTTGCGAAAGCTCAAGGAAGAAGCCCCCCCAACCCGAATCAGTGAGTTCGAGGCCCTTGAGATTACACTTGATGCGATACTATCCAAGGACTTGGACGATTTCGAGAGACGCTATGTCAGACTGACTTCCAGGGAATCGGAGGTCTGTGGGATGATCAAGAATGGGGATTCCTCGAAACAGATATCCGAAGACCTCAACCTGTCACTACTGACAGTTCAGAAGCACCGAGAACAGATCAGGAAAAAACTTGGGATAACCAATAAGCGTATCAGCCTTGCAACATATCTCAGATCCCACTGAAGCTTGCGGAATCAAGCAGTATACGCAATAGAATACGTAGTTTACCCGTATTGACGTTTTTCAATTTTTTACGTTAATAGGTAGTACATAGAGCGGCCAGACCTTGCAACAATATCTGACATCATGGCCGCAAATGATGGTCCCGCGCGTATCTCCCTCCCCCCGCTCGGGGCCTTTTTTTTGCTTTTTTTTCGAGCCGTGGGTCCGTCTTTTCTGGGAACAGTCACTGTATGCGTCAGCACAAGATTTTCGGAACCCCTTTAGGCCTCTTTGTAGATTGACTGGCAGGTGTCGCACAGTTTAGAGATCAGTTCAGTTTGGCTTTCCGACCGTAGAAGAGATCATCTGCCCAGACAGAGACCCTTCGCGCAAAAGTGGAATGTCTGATTCCTGTACGCACGATGTTGTGAACAAATGTCGGTGGATGGCTGTAGGGACAAACCTTCATGCAGAGCCCGCAGTCGGTCCCGGCCACGCGCCAGAATCGCAGGCATTGTTCAACATTGAGTTGCCACTTCTCGGCTCCGCGTACTGTTGTTTTACCACCATGAGGAATCGCGCCGGAAGGGCAGTTGTCGGCGCACTTGAGACAAACCGAGCAGAAGTCCTGTACCCCAAATGCAACCGGTTTATTCGGTATTAGCGGCAAGTCGGTGGTCACGGCGCCCAGTCGGATACGCGCGCCGAGTTTTTTCGAAATCAAATAGCCCGTACGCGAGAGTTCACCGAGACCGGCATCCTGCGCCACCGGTGGTAGCATGATCTGATAGTTGCTATCTGATATGTGAGCCCGCGCGGGATAACCCAGGCCGCGAATCAGTCGCGCCAGTTCGACCGATATGGTTGCCGCACGAAGATACTGTCGGACGGATTCTTCGGTAATCGGAAGATCCGGAGCCTGATTGACAGCTTTGTAGTCCATCTCCAGAGAAAACACAATCGCAAACTTGTGGCTCAGTTCAATCGGCTGTCCCCAGGGCTCCGGCCCACGACCGACGTGTGAGTACACGAACATCTGATTGAGTTCTGCAACCCCGACTTCATCGGCACCCATCCGAAGCACGCGATTCTTGATCTCGGCAGTCATGACGAGGGGCTCGCCACCTATGGGGAGTGTTGAAAAAGTCCTCTCCCTTAGTTGAGTCAGGTCCTTCAAATCTGCGATAGCAGGTTTGTGAGACCTGACTCTGTTCTGTGGCATGGTGTTACGTGTCGGGTCACAATCCCGCTTTGCGGAATCAGGACCCGACACAACACTGCTATGGATTTTATCAACAAGCCCTGTGCGTTGGGAAGACACTTCTCCGTCCACTTCGGTGGTCAGTTTCTTGATTTTCGCGATAACCTCATTGATTCGTTTTACCCCCTCCGGATCGTAATAACGCCCGCCGGGGGTAAGCAATGCAGGTAGCTTCCGAAGCCGGTCATCTACCTCCTTATATTGCGGACGTGTGATATAGTACTGCTCATACCTCTCGGTTCCGGAGACATATTCTTCGCGAGCAAACATGATATCACGTTCATCAACTCTCTCGGTGATCGTGCTAATCACCATCCGCGAAGGTTTGCCTGACGGTAAGAAGTAGAGCAGTGCCAGAAACCAGACCGCGGAAGTGACTCCTACTAGCACATTGTCTGATGGCTGCCAGCACAGAAGGGTGCACGCGGCTACGATAATGATCGCTAACACCAATCCCAAACTGATCAGTGCCGCACGCGGCTTGCGTTCTCGAACAGATGATAGAGCAAATAACAGGAACAGTAACAAGATGATGACTGCGGTGACTGCGGCGAATGTTTCAGCGAGGTTCATTGTATCCAATTTGCTTTCGCTCACAGTGTACACTTCACTGATCGGGCGAGCAAGCGCGATCTGTTGTGAAAGGTCGTGGCCAAAGACAGTCGCAAACCCGCTATTGTCTTGACATTTCAGTCCATATTGTGTTTATTCAGACTGAGGTGTAAGAGAACCCAATTCACAGGGGTGGAGATATGCGACGATCAGTTCTTCTCCTTGGCCTTCTTCTGGTCTACTCGACAATTCAGGCGACAATATCCAATACGACAGGGGAGCATCGAGTTCAGGTGACTCGCAATCTGACATCTATGCCACTGGCTTTCACAGAGAACCTGGGGCAGTGGGATGAGAAAGCGCTGTTCCGAGCCAATGCCGGTGGAGCCACGATGTGGTTCACGACAGAGGGTGCAGTCTACCAGTTCACTCGGCGGGTGGTAACCTCAAATTCATTTGAGGTTGAACATGGTGCATTCCACGATCAAGAAACACCCCCAAACAAGTTTGAGGGTGCCACCCAACCGGAAAACGATGTCACCCTGAGCCTGTCGAAGGGTGGTTCCGAACACATGCGCGATCCCTTCAACCATGAACCAGACAGCATCGAGCAACTCGTCATCAAAGCCAACTTTGTCGGTGCCAATCCCAATCCGACTGTACGCGGCGAGGGTCTGATGGAGTACAAATGCAACTACTTCATCGGCAATGATCCGAATGAATGGCACACCGATGTACCCAATTACCAGGCTATCGTACTGGAAGAAATCTACAGTGGTATTGATCTCAAATACTACGGCAACGGCAAGCAGATGGAGTACGATTTCATTGTCTCGCCGGGGACCGATTTCGCACAGATAGAGATAGAGTATGAAGGTGCTAAGTCTCTATCTGTCAACGACGCTGGAGAGTTGATCGTTGAAACTGACTGGGGCAATGTCACTGAACTCAGACCGGTGGTGTATCAACTGGAAGGCGATAAACGGCTGGTGCTCGATGGAGAGTACGTTCTTCTTTCAGAAAACAGATTCGGCTTCCAATTGCCTGATGGCTACAACGCAGAGTTGACTCTGGTGATCGATCCGGTCTTGTCCTACAGCACCTACTTAGGAGGTAGCTATCATGATAACAGCTATGGCATCTCAGTGGACGGTTCCGGCAATGCTTATATCACCGGCCATACTGTGTCTTCTGATTTCCCGACCCAGAGTGCATTTCAAGGGACCTATGGAGGTGGCTATACTGATGCTTTCGTGACCAAACTGAACAGTTCCGGAAATGATCTGGCTTACAGCACCTACCTGGGGGGGAGTGACAACGACTATGGCAATGGTATCGCAGTTGACGTTTCGGGCTGTGCTTATGTCACTGGGTATACCCAGTCATCTGATTTTCCGACCCAGGATGCATATCAGACTTCTCAGGGCGACACTGACGTTTTCGTGACCAAGCTGCAGGACGCAGTAGGTGCTTATTGCTATGATGACTTGTGTGCCATTGAGACTGAGACCGCATGTGAGGCGGGTGATGGAGATTTTCAGGGCGGTGGAACTGACTGCGGTCCGCCGAATCCTTGTATTACCTGCTGTATCCCGCCATCTGTTGGTGACCTTGATCAGTCTGCGCCTGGTCCACCTCCGCAAGCGCTTGGCTTCAACTATGACGGAGCTGACCTGTCGATGATGATCCACGGCCTGTTTATCGATCCGACGAACGGTTGGGATGGTATCTGTCTCTGCGAGGCTGATGTGGATTTCACTAGTGCCCGACCGGTTACGGATCCTATGACGATAGATGGTGCTGACCTGTCAGAGTTGATCGATGCGTTGTTTATCGCACCGACGCACTACTTGAAGAATTGCGATGGGACGGATAACTGGTAGACGGAGTCGGGACCGCAGGGGTCCCAAACCTACAAGACAATTGGCGGGTTCGCAGACGGACCCGCCCTACTCGAAGTCGGAACCACAGGCACTCTCGGAGTGGTTGGTTCCGCCCTTGTATCTTACAATTCAGCTAAACATAATGAACGGATCGGGATGAATCTGTACCCGCCCTCAGGTCCGAGAGCCTGTAACGTAGATTAGATCGCCCGATCCGTTAGCAGGATCACCG
>Ga0164310_10002388_pt1 | contig 10791 bp, 10 predicted proteins | sample GuaBasSedimGuay1_FD_121795 | JGI IMG/M metagenome (GOLD analysis project Ga0164310, IMG submission 121795) | Subseafloor sediment microbial communities from Guaymas Basin, Gulf of California, Mexico - Guay1, Core 4569-9, 0-3 cm | ecosystem: Environmental > Aquatic > Marine > Hydrothermal vents... | reverse complement strand
TTATCAATACTGCTCCCAGCAGGAATACTGAGACAGCCAGAAATATGAGTGATATAGACGGTCTATCAATGAGGAGCACAGATACAACCGATAATATTATAAGCAGAAATAGGATGATTACAGGTATATCAACATAATGAGATGAAAGAATTCCCGATGCGAGAAGCACTGCTATAAACAGCATAGGTGCGCTTCTGAGAAGAGACATGATTATTCATACCATTGTTATCAAAATATACTCAGGTCAAGGTATCTTGTGGGTCTCTCCTGGAAATCAGTTATCAACTTATTGGCACTCTTTATAGTTTCATTGAGATTATCATACAGAGTAGGGTCGTTTACTAATTTACCGAGAGTTCCCTGCCCTGTATCTATCTTGGTAGTAATTGATTTCAAGTCAGTTGTTACAGTTCTGAGGTCTTCAACCACAACAGATAGCTCAGAGATGGTTTTTTTGAGACGCTCTTCGTTTGGCGATAAAATATTATCCACCGTGGTGGTGATGGAATGCGCCTTATCAATAGTTCCTGCAATTCCTGACTTCCTTGAACTTATCACATCGCTTAGGTCACCGGTGGATTTTTCAAGGTCTTTAAGGGTATTCTCAATCCTCTCTTTATTCTCTTCGCTTAAAAAACCCCTGACTTTATTTAAGGTTTCTTTAACATCGCCCATCATACCTCCCGTCTCTGAGAGGAGTGTGGCAAAGTCGGCGGGTGGTTGACCCTCCATCACGCTTCCCGGCTTGACGAACTCACCGCTGGAAGGGGCAGGTGTAATCTCAACATACCTCTCTGAAAGCAAACTGGAGACGGTTATTAACGCAATTGAGCCCTTCGGAATCTTAACGCCATCATTTATTCTAAGAGAAACCCTTACCCGTGGGTTGCCTTCATCATCGTTCTCTAGTTTTATCTTCTGAACCGTGCCTATCTTCATCCCCGCCATACTAACATCCGCACTCTCTTCTAAACCTGCTGCGGACGGAAAGAGTACGTCTATTTTATAGCCCCCTCCGCGGATATTAATATCGGCGACACCGAGCACCAGTATTCCCAGCATAATAATCGCCGCAAAAACGAACATTCCAACCTTTGCCTCAGCGCTTATCGCCATACTCTTACCTCCAATATATGTTTGACTATTTACCGCTAATCACATCTATTGGTCCCTTGGAGCTTCCGGTGATAAACTGCTTGACCACCTGGTTATCTGTATTCTTTATCTCCTCAGGTGTGCCTATCTCTATAATTTTACCATCATACATCATAGCAATTCTATCAGCAATTTTGTATGCACTCACCATATCATGTGTGACCGCCACGCTGGTTATGTTTAGCTCACTCTGAAGTTTGAGAATGAGCTCATTTATGACATCTGCCATAATAGGGTCAAGCCCCGTTGTCGGCTCATCATATAATACAACCTTTGGCTCTGATGCAATAGCCCTAGCCAGCCCCACCCTCTTCTTCATACCTCCTGATAGTTCTGCGGGATACATATCCTCAATTCCAACGAGACCAACCATCTGTAATTTCTCCCTTACTATCTCTGTTATTTCATCATCTTTCATCTTTGTATATTCATAGAAGCGGAATCCTATATTCTCTTTAACCGTCAGAGAATCAAAGAGCGCCGCACCCTGAAATAACATGCCAAAGTCCATCCTCACATCGTTCAGTTCTTTCTCGCTCAACTCGCTAATATTGAGACCATTATAGTAAATTGAACCCTCATCGGGCTTTAAAATACCAATTATGTGTTTAAGGAATACACTCTTTCCACAGCCAGACCTACCAATTATCACTATTACCTCACCCTCATATATCTTCAGGTTGAGACCCTTAAGAACCGGACTCTCAAATGATTTATGTATGTTACTTGCCTCAATTATCACTTTTTTACCTATCTTTCTATTCTTCTCAGCCATGATAATATTATATAGGTTAACCGACGAATAAGGCGGTCAGCAGGACATCAGCCAGAAGAATGATTATACATGATGATACCACCGCAATAGTGGTAGCCCTGCCAACGCCCTCTGCACCCCCGCTGGTCTTAAAACCGTAATAGCAAGCAACGCAGGCAATAATGGCACCAAACACTATCGTCTTCAACAGACCCACAAAGAGGTCATAGGCACCGACAATATCCTTAAAACTGTCCATATAGAATCTTGATGGTATATCATATGTATAGACACTCACTGCAAATCCGCCGCCGATGCCGATGAAGTCCGCCAAGGCACATAATAACGGGAGCATGGTTATACCGGCTATCAGGCGGGGGACGACAAGATAGCGTATGGGGTTCATAGCCAGGGTCTCAAGTGCGTCTATCTGCTCGGTCACCTTCATAGTCCCTATCTCCGCAGCGATAGATGCACCTACCCTGCCTGCTACAATAAGTGAAGTCAAAACGGGTCCAAGTTCCCTTGTCATAGAGAGTCCCACCACACCTCCAATATAATTCTCAGCACCAAATTTGGATATCTCATAGGTGGTTTGAAGGGCAAGCACCATACCTGTAAAGACAGCAGTGAGAGCAACCACAGGAATGCTCTCTACTCCGAAGACCAGCATCTGCTTGAAAGTCCTCTTTATTCCGAAGGGTGGTAAGAATATGTTGATAAACGCCCTATAGAACATCAGGGTTATACCACCCATATTACCGAGAAATCTAAGCGTCCTCTTACCTATCCCCTCAAACCACGCTAATAGTATATCAAGCATAAGACCTATCACCTGGTAGAAGATATAATATTATTAAGTGCAAAGCAGTTCGCTTCTTTAAAATCAACCACCTCTCCACCCTGTATATAAACCCTGTCAATTCGCCCACTGAGAGAAGTTAGAATCTCATACATTATGGTCTCTGCATACCCTGCGAGTTCATCTGCCCAGACCGCTTCGCTACCCTCCTCGCCAAGAAGCGTTATCCACTCATAATCACTTATGTCTGAGTCAGGACCAAAGTCATACATACACATATCCATACATATAGTCCCTACCTGCGGAACTCTCTTACCTTTATAGATGGCATATGCCTTACCTGATAACATGCGATGATATCCATGCCTGTATCCAATGGGCACCACTCCAATAATTGTATCCCTCTCTGGTCTGTATCTACAGCCGTATGATATGGGTGTCCCCGCCTTAACTCGCTTGACAGACATCACCCTGGCTCTGAGCGTAAGGGCTGGTTTTAACTCTATAGAGCGTGATACATACCTTGATGGATAGTAGCCATACATAGCAATTCCCGCCCTCACCATGTCAAACTGTGCCTCAGGCATGTCTATGATGGCGGCAGAATTTGCACAGTTATTGAGGGGTAACTCAAATCCCTTCTCCCTCAGGGAACCTATTAAGGAATTCATTATATTTATCTGTTTATGAGTGAAGGTCTTATCCTCCTGGTCAGCAATAGGGAAGTGGGTAATCAGGCCCTTGATATTAATACTGGATATGCTACCTACATATTCTGCGAATTTTATTGCATCATCGGGAAAGACCCCCAGTCGTCCCATACCGGTATCAACCTTGATAAAGACACCCACATTGCTGTTCTGTTCCTGACAGGCATTAGCAAGCGCCTCTACGGTTTTTCTGTTGAACACTGTGACATCAAGGTTTTTAGACACAACCAGCGGTGCTTCAGCCGGCAAAATCGCTCCGAGAACCACCGTTGGTGCGCTGATACCGCCCTCCCTGAGCATCAACCCCTCCTTCACATTAACCACCCCGAGGTAGTCAGCACCACCTGATAGGACAGCCCTAGATGCCTCTAAGATACCATGACCATAAGCATCGCTTTTGACAATGGCGAGGAGTTTTACTCCGTCTCTCAATGACGCCTTAAGCCGGCTGGTATTAGCCACAATAGCGTCAAGGTCAACCGTTATAAATAGTAAACTATTCTCTTCACTGAATGAAATCATCTCTGCTAAATACCTAATATGATATTATATAGTTTGTTAAATGTAAACGACCTGATTTCGCTGGTAATATATGGTTTGACATAGGGCGAATATTTTGTTAAAAGTGATTTCAAGGCGGTATCGTCTAGGGGACTAGGATGTATGGTTCTCAGCCATAAGACCGGGGTTCGAATCCCCGTACCGCTAAGTTTTTTATGAATAGTTTTCACATTAATAAAAAATATTGACATAGAAGAGATAATATGATATAAATTACAAAATGAAAATTGATTTTACCCTTTCAAAAAAGGGTTGATTTATTATAAGCTTTATATTATAAATGGCTAAAATAAAAGAGAAATGGAGGTAGAGAGATGAGAAAGTTAATAGTAGCGATTGCAGCAGTAGGATTGATTGGTTCGTTTTCAGCCAGTTACGCAATTAGCGTCGGTGCCGGCGGCGGCTGGATGATGGGCATGGGTGTTAGCAACTTTGACTACAAAATTGGTGTTATGAACTTCGGTGGAGGCGTCTGCATAGGCGTAATACCAATGCTTTCAATAGAGGGTGGCTTTGACTACCACGTGAAGTATCTCAATAAGGAAACTGAAGAAGAGGGTATAGTAACAATGCCAGAAGATGCAATGAAGACATCCATGATGGTCTTCGGTGGTGGTGCGAGAATTAACTTCATCCCTGAGGGTAGCTTCAGACCCTATGCTGGCGGCGGTGTTAACTACTATATGATGAAGACAAAAGACAACAAAGAAGATGAAGACCCTGTTATCGCTGATACTGATGACAACAATGTTGGTATCTACTTCGGCGGTGGAGTAAACTACTTCATTAACGAAGCATTAGCAATCCACATACCCGTAAAACTTCACTACATATTAGTAAGTGCTGAAGATGATGAAGAAGTAGATAAGCCGTTGATTATGACATTCGGTGCCGGCATTGAATATTACTTCATGTAAGCCATTATGATTCCATTAGAAGCCCCGGCATAAGAACCGGGGCTCTATTTTTTATATATCTTCTCCATTTATAGTTCATTTAAACACTCCAGTATGCTATATTCTCATAAATACCTTATCTACATCACAGAGGAGGTGAGAATATGAGAGTTCTTAATAAGGTAATAATCCCAACTATTGCAATATTACTTATCACATCTATTATTGCCGATGCCAGAGTAGTGCTCTCCTTCGGAGGGGGTATGACCACAGCCCTCGCCGTCTCCAACCTGGAATACGATGTCAGCCCAGTAAACCTGAAGGCATACACCATCTTCGCACTGAACCCCGCACTCGGCTTCAGGGCAGGAGTGGACTACCAGTTCGGCTTTAAGAACCTGGAGGGTTTCCCCAACGATACCTATGCAAAGGGCGACTTTAAACTCCAGTCGCTTGGAATAGAGGGCGGTATGTATCTGAACCTCATCGTTGGCGGTAGGATAATCCCCTATGCCTGTGGTGGCTTCCGATACTCCATTCTCAGGTTCAAGAATGCTAACGGCAATGTCCCGGAAAGTTTCAATAATCTGAATAAGCCCGCATTCTACTTCGGTGGTGGATTCAGGTATACTCTTACGGATAAGATGCTGATTAAACTGCCTATCTATGCGACGATAATACTGGCGGGGGAAGACAGTAAAGACCAACTGGGAGGGAAGACCCCTATAACTCTTTCTGTTGGAGCAATGTTTGAGTATTACTTCATCTAAATCTATTTTTAATTATGTATGCCTAAATGGCAATTGAGAGAACAACTTCTATCGTCTGTAAAATCTCAACACCTTGTTTAATGCTGTAATTACATCATTGATGTCCTCTTCATCCATCTGTTGATAGATTGGCAGTGTCAGTATTCGCCGGCAAACCTCCTCACAGGTTGGGAAATCACCCTCCTTATACCCCAAGTTCTTCCTATGCCACTCAAGGGTGTGAATTGCAGGGTAGTGAAGCGTTGCCCCTATACCTTCCGCACGAAGCGCCCTTATAATGTAATCCCTATCAACCCTTATCATACTCAAATCAAGCATTATAGGATACAGGTGGTAAGCATCCTCTACATAGGGTTCCCTTGTGGGGGTTGATATACCTTCCATACCTGATAACCTATCATCGTATAGACCTGCAAGTTCTCTTCTCTTCTTAAGATTATCGTTGTGCCTCTTCAATTGACTCCTACCCAGCGCTGCCTGTATGTCGCTCATCCTGAAGTTATAGCCCAGTTCGGTTATCTGATAGCGGTGTATGTTCTGTGAGCCGTGCCTCTTCAATGTAGATGTGTCTATACCCTGATTGCGGAACAACTCAACCCACTCCGCCTTGCTCTCATCCTTCAAAGTAACGAAACCGCCCTCTCCAGTTGCTATGTGCTTAACAGGGTGTGTTGAAAAGCAACCCGCATCCCCAAATGTTCCAGCCATCTTACCCTTATAGGTGGCACCAAGTGCATGCGCACAGTCCTCAATCAGACAGAAGTCCTTAACCTTACATATCTCAGTTATCTCATCCATCTCTGCAGGGTGCCCACCATAGTGGAGTATAAGAACACCCTTGGTTTTGGGTGTGATAGCGTTATATAATCTCTCAGGGTCAATATTGAGCGTATTGGGGTTGATGTCAACAAATACGGGTTTCGCGCCCCAGAAGATAACAGCATTGGTGGTTCCTGCAAATGAGAGCGGAGTAGTTATAACCTCATCGCCTCTTCCCACTCCACAGGCGCCAACACCACATATCAGTGCAGCGGTTCCCGATGATACAGCCCTGACATATGGAGAGCCAACATATTCTGAAATCTCACTCTCAAATGCGGGGACCTCTGGTCCTGTGGTAAGCCAATCGCTCTTCAGAACCTTCACTACTTCTGAGATATCCTCATCAGTCACATAATGTCTGCCATAGGGAAGATACTCACTTCTAACCGGCTTTCCACCCTCAATTGCTGGCTTATCCATTCAATTGCCTCCATATTATATCTACAACCTGTTCCTCTTCAGGGTTAGATGTTTCTCCATCCACTCCTCTGTCCTATCCAGACCCTCATCTATGGCAACCTCCGGCTTCCAGCCCAATAACCTTGTCGCCAAAGAATAATCGCACCTCAACCGTCCCACCTCTGCCTGGGGGTGAATGTGTTCAACATGGACAATTTCAACCCTGTCTCTTGCCACCAACCTTGCAAGTTTATTGACATCTGTCTCTTTGCCCGTTCCAGCGTTGATTATCTTTCCACGGGCATCTTCATTAAACACCGAAAGATTGATAAACCTGGCGCAGTCCTCAACATACAGAAAGTCCCTTGTCTGATTGCCATCGCCATAGACCGTAAGCGGTTTACCTTCAAGCGCATTGGCAATAAATGTGGCAACTACACCTCCCTCACCAGTGAATCGCTGATATGGTCCATAAGTGTTGAAGGGACGAAGTATGGTATAAGGCAGATTATATGAATGACCGTATGAAACCATAAACTCCTCCGCAGATAACTTTGCCGCCGCATATGGCGAACGGGGGAGTGTCTTATAACCCTCATCTATTGCCTTCCCACCCACCCTGTCATAGACCAGACAGGTGGATGTATATACAATTGGAACTCCCCACTTCCGACAGCACTCAAGAACATTGAGAGTCCCCATAACATCGTTTCTGAATGTGGTTATGGGGTCGTCAATACTGTCCTGCACATTTATTGATGCAGCAAGGTGAACAACAACATCGCAACCATCCTTAAATTGCTTATCCAGAATTCCTACATCAAGAATATCCCCCCTAACAAATCTAAACTCCCTCAGGTTTAGAAACTCCCTGATATTGTCCTCACTTGAGTTAGAAAGGTTATCTATCACACTTATCATATAACCCTCATCAAGCAGTTGTTTTACTACCCACCTGCCGATAAAACCCGCACCACCGGTTACCAGTATTCTCATAATACCTCCAGAATATTAATAATGAACGGTTCTAATATCCCTGAATAAAAAATTTCTCTAAAATACATTTTAAGTAGAATAAGTTAAACATTCCAAATTATACTTTATTAAGTATATCAAATCCTACCTGGATAAGTTAATTAACTACTAATCGGAAACGAATTATACACCCTTATGCAAGACCTCAATTTATCCTATGCTCTTATTACCCTGTTTTCCGCGTCTTCTATGCCGAGTGTTGCACCTCTGGTGTCAACTACGAGTTTTGCCTCTTTTACAATCATCTCATAGTCAAAGCAGGAGTGATTGGTCACTATAATTACCACATCATACTCCCTCAATGCCTTCGGTGATATATCTACCGACTCCATCTCAAGGTCTGTTGACCTCAAGCCCCTGAATGAAGGCAGATATGGGTCGTGGTATTCCACCTTCGCACCCCACTCGTTCAAAAGTTCAATCACACTTATTGCGGGTGACTCCCTCATATCATCAATGTCGGGCTTGTAGGCAATACCCAGCACCAGAACCTTCGCCCCTTTTAGACATTTACCATGTTTATTAAGCCCCTCCACCGTCCTCTCTATCACATAATCAGGCATCTTGGTGTTTATCTCACCCGCCAGTTCAATGAACCTGGTGGCTACATCATACTGCCTCGCCTTCCAAGTAAGATAAAACGGGTCTATCGGTATGCAGTGCCCGCCAAGACCAGGTCCCGGATAAAACGCCATAAAGCCATATGGCTTTGTCTTCGCCGCCTCAATAACCTCCCAGATGTCTATGCCCATCCTCGCACAGATTACCTTCAGTTCGTTGACAAGAGCGATATTGACCGAGCGAAAGATGTTCTCAAGGAGTTTTACCATCTCAGCGGTCTTCGTATCCGACACAACCACAACCTGCGTTATATGGTCATAAAGTGCCTTTGCAACCTCAGTGCACCTCTCGGTTACCCCGCCCACAACCTTCGGTATCTGCCTGTAGGTGAAGTCCTTATTGCCCGGGTCTATGCGCTCAGGCGAGAACGCAAGAAAGTAGTCCTTACCAACCTCAAGCCCTGTCTTCTCCAGAATGGGCAGTATCTCCTCCTCTGTGCATCCAGGATATGTGGTGCTCTCCAGAACCACCAGTTGACCCCTCCTCAACCGCTTTGCAATCTCCTCCGTCGTATTCACTATAAACCTGGTATCGGGCTCACGCTGGGGAGTGAGTGGCGTTGGAACGCATATTAAGATTGCATCGGGCTCGCCAAGGCGGTCCATATCAGTCGTCGCCTCAAAAAGACCCTCTCTTACAAACCTTGTAATAACATCATTGCCTATCTCATTGATATAACTCTCGCCCTTACCGAGTGCATCCACCTTCTTCTTATCTATATCAAAACCCAAGACCTTAAGCCCCGCACCACAGAACTCTACCATATGGGGCAAACCAACAAACCCAAGACCTACTATTCCAACAAGCACCTCTTTGTCCTCAATCCTCTTCTTGAGTTCATCCATTACCATAAGTGCTCCTTTCTTTATAATGATAACCAGAGAGTATAATGTTTCACAAATACAAGGTCAAGTTGTAAAAGCATTGCAAAACTATATTTATAATTATGATAAATATCTTAAAATCTATATTATGGAAACTACATTTATTCAGAAGATATTCGCTGAAAAACTTGGCAGAGTCCCCGATGTGGGCGAGATAGTGGAGGTCTCACCTGATATGGTGATGAGCCACGATAATGCCGCACTGGTAATTCGTCAGTTCGGCAAGATGGGCGCAAAGGGTGTCTTTGACCCCGATAAGATTGCCATAATCCTTGACCACCGCATCCCCGCAGAGAGTGTAAAGACCGCAGAGGCACATAAAAAGATAAGAGAGTTCGTGCGAGAGCAGGGGATAATCCGCTTCCACGACATTGGAAGGGGCGTATGTCACCAGGTTATGGTTGAGGAGGGCTATGCTCTGCCGGGGCTGATAATTGCTGGAACCGACTCGCACACCACCACCTATGGGGCTGTCAACGCCTTCTCCACCGGCATAGGTGCCACCGAGATGGCAAGCGTCTGGGCACTGGGCAAACTGTGGTTCAAGGTCCCACCCACCATCAAGGTGAACCTGACGGGCAGATTGCCAAAGGGTGTATATGCCAAGGATGTAATACTCTATATCATTGGTCAACTGACGGCGGAGGGGGCGAACTACCGCTCGGTAGAATACCACGGGGATGCTGTAGAGAACCTGACAATATCGGACAGAATGGTAATCGCCAATATGAGTATGGAGATGGGCGCCAAGAATGCGGTCTTCCCGCCCGATAAAGTGCTTTCCGCCTTCATAGATGGGACCGCCTACAGCCCGATATGGGCGGATGAGGGTGCGGAGTATGAGAGCACGATTGAGATTGACCTCTCGGAGATTGTGCCGATGGTAGCGAGACCCCACTCTGTTGACAATGTTAGCCCTATAAGTGAGGTAGCGGGTAAGAAGGTTGACCAGGTGCTCATAGGCACCTGCACGAACGGACGCCTTGATGACCTTAAGGTTGCCCTTGATGTAATGGGTGATGAGGCGGTGAATGAGGGTGTTCGGCTTCTGGTGGCGCCCGCATCGCAGAGGGTGATGGAGCAGGCGATAGAGAGGGGCTACATAGAGCGTTTTGTGAGGGCTGGTGCGGTGATATTACCGCCGGGGTGCGGACCGTGTCTTGGGGCGCACCAGGGCTTGATGGCTGATGGGGAGGTGTGTGCATCCACCTCCAACCGCAACTTCCCGGGGCGTATGGGGGCGAAGGGCAGTGAGGTTTATCTTATGAGCCCGGCATCGGCGGCTTTGTGTGCGATAAGGGGTGAGATAGGCGATGTGCGAAAGTATTTGAGGTGATGTAGAACCATAGTAGAATGACACGATATGTCTATGTGGATTTGAT
>Ga0164310_10002387_pt1 | contig 10792 bp, 12 predicted proteins | sample GuaBasSedimGuay1_FD_121795 | JGI IMG/M metagenome (GOLD analysis project Ga0164310, IMG submission 121795) | Subseafloor sediment microbial communities from Guaymas Basin, Gulf of California, Mexico - Guay1, Core 4569-9, 0-3 cm | ecosystem: Environmental > Aquatic > Marine > Hydrothermal vents... | reverse complement strand
GGGTTTATCTCCAGATCATAACTGCCGCTCAGACTTCGAGTACCTCAGCCCTACTGATGTCAACCCTTCCGGACCCCTCTTTCACCCTTCCGATCTCGTAGAAATCCACAGACCTCCTACTTAACTCGAACTCCAAACCTTCCCTCATGCTCTCCGAAACAACAAGAATCATTCCGCCAGCCGTTTCCGCTGACTCACCCGAAAGAAGACCGTAACCAAAGAGATCCGAAACCTCCAATGTGCCTTCGATGATAGGAATCGCGTGAATTTCAATGTCCACGTTGCTACTCCTAGCTATTTCCTGTGAGTGCCCCTTCAGGCCAAATCCTGTGACGTCTGTCGAGGCGTGGGGTTTAACCACACTCATCGCCTCGGCCACCGGCTTGTTTGTGGTTGTCATGACTTTAAGTCCCTTTTCGACTATTTCTTCCGCCGCCTTTCTGGACATTAACCCGAGTATTAGCTCCGCCACGCCAGGGTCGCGGAGACCTCTGTAAACAGCCATCGCAGGCTGTGTACCCAGGGGCTTTGTAAGCAAAACGGTGTCACCGGGTTGAGCGCCCTTGTGTGACACTATCTGGCTTGGATGAGCTATTCCAGAAGCCACTCCTCCAACCACAGGCCATGGATTCAGTATCGTGTGGCCTCCGGTGATGGTTGTGGTGCCCAGCTCGCTTATTAGGTCGTTTATTCCTCGTAGCATATTCTCCGCTATCTCGATTGGCATGTTCTCGGGGACGCCGAGTATCGCAAGGAAGCTCACCACATCTGTTGCCCCTATCGCTTATGCGTGTAAATCGGAAAGATTTACACTGTACACGTCATTCGTAACGTTCACAGCGGCGATTTTGCCCTGAATGTAGGGGTCGTCAACGTTCGGAGTTATGTAATCAACGGTCTCTACAAGCACAAGATCCTCCCGGATTTTGATGACCGCTGCGTCTTCCCCGATTCCTCCGATGACTCTTCCGGAGGGGTCTCCTATCACTCCAACCCTTTTGAGGAGGCTCTGCAGCTCGGCTTGGGGCAGTTTGCATGATCATCCGTGTAGGGTCACTGCTTTTGTTAACCTGTATTCCTCCAGGAGTTAACACCTCCACTCCTTTTTTCTAGCGGACGCGCTGCTCTTAAGGGCAGCCGTCACAAAAACTTAAAATATCGTGAAATTTAAATGTTGTTATTAATTTTTTTAATAGCTGTGAGAAAAAATCAGCCAAAAAACAGTCCCAGACGCAAAGCAAACACCTCCAGGCGCTCGTCTGAAAAAAGAAAAGGAAGTGTCAAACGATGATAGCTTTCAAAATCCCCGGGATTGGAGGAGTAGAGATAAAAAACGTGGTTTTTGATCTGAACGGAACCCTGTCGATGAACGGACACATTTCCCCAGAGGTGCAAAGAAAGATTCGCCAGCTATCCGGTAGGGTGAAAGTGGTTATACTTTCATCCGACACGAGGGGTAACCTAAAGGAATTAGCGGAAGAGCTGGGAGTTGACTGGCATCGCATCGAAAGCGAGCCCGGAGCTGAGAACCTAGCGAAGGAAAAGTTCGTGGAGAGGCTAGGTTCAGAGAACACGGCCGCCGTCGGAAACGGCAGAAACGATGAACTTATGCTAAAAAGAGCGAAACTGGGCATCGCTGTAATCGGAGAGGAAGGCGCCTGCCCATCAACAATCTTGAACGCCGACATAGTTGTTCTCAGCCCCCTCCACGCCTTAGAACTACTCCTAGATGCTCAGAAAATCGTCGCGACACTGCGGCACTAAACCCCAGAAGCAAGGCAAGTGAGAGGAGGCCCCGGCGTGCGCCCTCAGGAGTGCGGGTTACAAAAAGAAAAGGGGAACCGTTAAGGGTTGAGAAGACTGGGTTACTCCAGTGCTTGGCTTATTACTGTTATAAAGTCCTCTGGCGTTACGCCCGGAGTTTCTATTTTTTCCTCCTTGTAGAAGGTTTGAACGATTCGGCTTATCTTGTCTATGTCCGTTAGAACCCCGGTTAGCCTTTTCTCCAGTTCCGTCAGCTTCTCTTCGGGGTACATCCAGAAGTCTCCGCTGAACATTATTTCTCTTATCCTGTTCTCGTCTATTCTTAGGGTTACTCGGATGAGGCCCCCGGGAGCCTTGTAGGCGGATTCGGCGACAGAGGCTGTGCTCGATATTTTCACTTTTCTCGCCAGGTCCGGGTGGCGCAGGAACGCCAGGTACAGCCACTCCTTGGAACGGTACTTCTTCCTCAGCTCTTCCATGGTTTCTTTTTCCCAGTCGGTGAGTTCTCCTTTTCTCAGCTTTATGTCGAGGGTTTCCTCGTAGTTTTTTATGAGTAGCTGTTTTATTCTTTCGCGGGGAACATCGTGTCCGAGTTCTCTTTTTATGGTGGTCATTCTCTCCTCCAGGCTTTTCGCCACCTTGTCTCGGAACTTTTCGCTCGGAACCTTCAGTATCCTGACCATCATCTCGAAGTCGAAGTCTATTATAACGTTTCCTGTCATTATGTTCACGATGTTGTCAAGGGTGCCGGCGCCGTTCCCGCTGATTTTTCTGCCGTTGACCTCGATGTCGTTTATCGGCTTGTACTGCGCGGGGATTCCGAGATCCTGGTAGGTTTTTGTGGGGGCTTCCAGGAGTCTCCGGAAGAATTCGCTTATCGTGGAGGGTATTTTGGGGTTTTTTCTGTGGACTATTATCTGGTAAAACAGCTGTCCCCGGTCAAGGTACACAGCTCCTCCACCCAGAATTCTTCGAACCACGGGTATTCCCTGGGACTGGCAGAAGGGGTAGTCTATTTCCTTTTCCAGCTCCTGGTGATATCCTATGCACACCAGTGGACTCTCCGGGTAGCAGAGAATGAGGGTGTCGGGAACCAGGTTTTTGCTTCTGGCCTGTGCAACCGCATCGTAGACGACTTGGGTGTCGATTGGGGGTAGAGCGTCCAGATTCAGGAGTCTCCACTCTTCCAACTCTTTTCAGCCTCGAGAATAAAAAGAGTGGGTGCGGGTTTATTTGAGTCTTTCCTCTATCTCTTTGTCTATCCAGGCTTTTATGGCGTCACCGGTTACGAGGTTCGCCAGTTCCGGTTCGAGGTTTGTTGGCTCCACAACTATAAGCCACCCGTCACCGTAGGGGTCTTCGTTTATTATTGTCGGCTTCTTCTTCACCTCCGGGTTGACCTCTAGAATCGTGCCGCTGATTGGGGCTCTCAGAGGGCCGACCCACTTCCCTGTTTCTATGGAGCCGAAACTCTTGCCCGCCTCGATGGTTTTTCCCTCGGGTTTGAGCCTCACGAACAGGATTTTCCCAGCTGTCGCCTGGCCGAAATCGTCGAAGCCGATCCTCGCCTTTCCGTTCTCAACCCTGACCCAGCAGTGGTCATTGTGATAGTAAAGATCGTCAGGAAGATTAACGGTAACGCTCTCACCTTCTAACTCAAACGTTATCTCCATACGCTACACCTCACAGAATACATACTATAATAGTTTATTAACAATTTTAGTGTTCTTCTAAATTTAAAACCATTATGCTAACAAATTACTGCCAAGTGATTGAAAACTTGAATCGCCCACCGCCAACCAAACACCAAGCGAGGGACAAAGGCTAAAGAAGGAATTCGGTATCTCAAAAAGGGAACAAATTTTTTGGCAGGAAGGTTTACAGAGCCTATTTAAGACCTCTGAGTCAGCTAGTCTCTCTGGAGCACCCTACATTCGGAGGGAAAGAATTTAGGTAGTGTGTTAAACGTGGATTTTTGGTTTGAAATATGTGAAGCCGGGGCTTTTGCGGATTTTTAACCGTGGAGGCTTTCCTAAACCGAGATTCCAGTGCGAAAGGTGTTGTACGTTCGGAATGTAGTGCAGGTAATGAGAGCTGAGCGAGGGGCTGAGGATGCTAGGGGTGAGATGTATAATTGTAACAAATGATATGGTATTTGTCCAAAAACGAATGGTACGCGTTCAAAACCCTTTAGAGTACAGGCAATAGCTGGAGGAGAAACTCCCAGGATTACGGGAACATTGTAATGCGCCTGGATTCTTTGGAATAGTTGACTGGTTCTATATGGAGAATATTTCGGGAGAGAAGGGTTTGTACGTGGGGTATAGGAGGAAGAGAGGTGAAGATTTTTTGAAGAGATGTAGGTCCAGATTCTGGGTGAGACGCGAGTTTAATAATATTGATTATTAGTAAAGAATAAGTTTAGAAAATAAGGTCAAATCTCAGCACTAGTTTAAAGAAGAAATCATGTGACAAAAGCATAATTCGATGTTCCAAGGAATAACTCCGTGGCACCGAAATATGTAAAGTAAAAAATTATAATTTCAAGTGAAAACACGTTACTTATAGTAGATGAATAGTAGTAATAGGTGAGTCCTAACGATTTTTTATTATCATAATCCTGTGCAAACAATCCACAAAGCTTGTTAACGAAAGAAGAGAAAATCCTAGGAATGCTGAAAACAAGCGAGGAAAAACTTTTAATGCAACATAAATCTTCTGTAAGTATGAAGCCTTAAATAGGAGAAGGTACTAAAACGCTATTATTCCCAAAGTTGGAGGTGTAAACTGATTGTCCGGAATTACCACGCTCGGATTGGCGTTGTTGATCAGCTTTCTTAGTGCACTCGGATTGTACGCTACTGGACGGCTATTGGCGCCTAAGGGAAAGAAGACCAAGGAGAAACTGATGGTGTACGCCTGTGGGGAAAAGTATCCGGCGGAGAAGTTCCAGTTCAGACTGCAGCTGTTCTACTATGCGGTTTTCTTCACGATACTTGAAACAGCGGGCTTCCTAGTGTTCACCTCTGCTTTCGCGAATCCACTCTTTGGTGGAATATTCGTGGTCTTCGCCACGATAGCGGCGGTGTTGGTGCTGTATCGTAGATGAGAAAGGTGGTGTGATGGTTGGCAGTCTTAGATAAACTCGTAACCTGGTCAAGAGTAAAGTCCCCTTGGGTTTTCCACATGAACTGCGGAGGTTGCAACGCCTGCGACATAGAAGTCATCGCCGCTCTAATGCCTAGGTACGACATTGAACGCTTCGGGATGCTTCTTGTGGGCTCACCGAGACACGCCGATGTGATGATAGGCACCGGAACGGTTACAAGACAAATAGCGCCAAGGTTTAAACGGTTGTACGAGCAGATGCCTGAACCGAAATTCGTTATGGCTGTCGGAAACTGCGCAATCTCTGGTGGTGTTTTCGCGGGATGCTACAACGTTCTAAAGGGGCTCGACAAAGTGGTACCCGTTGATATCTACGTACCCGGATGCCCTCCCAAACCCGAAGCGATAATCGACGGGGTTGCTAAACTACTAGCAAAACTGCAAGGAGGATAAGTGTAATGTCGCGAAAAAGGCCAAAGCTGAAACCCTCACTAAAAGAGGATGAAAAACTGAAAGCGGAGCTGGAGAAGGCGTTCGGAGAAACAGTAAAGGTTTGGATTCCGAGGGCAAAGAGAATGTTCATCAAGGTAAAGCCCGGAGACCACAGAAAGGTCATCCAGTGGATGAGAGACAACTGGGACCTACAACACGTAACCTCAGTAACTGGTGTTGACAAAGGAGACACCTTCGAGATAGTGTACAACCTGTACAAGTATCAAGGGTATCGCACGTATCCCAACGTTAAGACGGAAATTCCCAAGAAAGACCCGAAAATCGAAACCATCGTTGACATCCTACCTTCGGCGGACTTCTATGAGAGGGAAGTACACGACCTTCTTGGAATAGTCTTTGAGAACCATCCTAATTTAGAGCGTTTAATCCTGCCAGATGACTGGCCAGAGGGAGTATATCCTCTGCGCAAGGACTGGCTACCAGAAGGAGTTGAGTAGAAATGTCGACTGTTAAAATACCGATAGGACCCCAACACCCAGCGCTAAAGGAGCCAATAAACGTCACCATCGAAGTTGAAGGCGAACAGGTTGTTGATGGAAAGGTCAGAATAGGATACAATCACAGGGGAATAGAGAAAGCGTGCGAGCTGAGAACATACGTTAGAGACATATACCTACTTGAGAGGGTGTGCGGCATCTGTTCCCACTCCCACACAACGACGTTCACCCAGGGAGTCGAAGAACTACTCGATGAGGATGTGCCTCGGAGGGGCCTCTATATAAGAACTATAGTCTGCGAACTAGAGAGGCTGCACTCCCACATGCTGTGGTTCGGAGTTGCGGGACACGAAATAGGTTTCGATACACTCCTACACTACTCTTGGAGGGACCGAGAACTCATTTTGGACTTACTCGAAATGATCTCGGGAAACAGGGTAAACTACGCAATGAACACGATCGGAGGAGTAAGAAGAGACATAAGTAAGGACATGATCCCCACACTCAAGAAGGGCATGGACACCTTCAGGGAGAGATGCGAGTACTACCTCAAACTCTGCTCGGAAGAACCCACAGTTCTGGAAAGAACCCAAGGCGTAGGAGTTCTCCCAACGCACATGGCGCGGAAACTCGGAGCAGTCGGGCCAACAGTACGCGCCTCTGGGGTGGACATGGACTGCAGGAAAGACGATCCCTGCGCTGCCTACGATGAAGTACCCTTCGAAGTTTGCACCTGGGACTCCTGCGACGTGTTCGCAAGAGTGGCTGTACGAATCCTTGAAATGATCCAGTCGTGCAACATGATACAGTGGATGCTGGATCATCTTCCGAAGGACGAGATAAGGCTCAAACTCAAGAGACGCGTACCGGAGGGAGAAGTGCTAAGCAGGTACGAAGCCCCAAGAGGGGAGCTAATCCACTACATTAAGAGTAACGGAACAGACACACCGGAGCGAGTTAAGGTGCGGACACCAACACTGGCAAACTGGCCCTCGGTAGAGTACATGCTGAAAGGATGTTACATTGCGGATGTACCAATAATCGTGGCGTCAATAGACCCGTGTATAAGCTGCACCGACAGAATCACATTCGTTGATGTCGAGAAAGAGAAAACCTGGATGTGGGATTCAAACCAGCTACGGAGGTACGGTATCGAATTTTATAAAAAGAAGAGGTGGTAGAAAATGGCTTTTGACCCGTTCTGGTACATTCTACTATACTTGTTTCCACAATATAGCAGTACACTTACAATTCTGCAGTACATATTTCAGCAGCAGGGCAACGTACTGATGGACCTCTTCAAGATAATCGTGTTTCCGGGGATCCTGTTTGTGAGCTTTCTCTCACTCTTCGCCGAGTGGTACGACAGAAAGATTTACGCCCGGCTACAGAACAGGGTTGGACCGTTCCACACAGGGTACCATGGGATACTTCAACCACTCGCAGACATAATCAAGCTGCTAGCCAAGGAAGACGTTGTGCAGAGCGGCGCCGAAGCACGCAGCCTAGCAGCGGCGCCGATATTCGCGATGACACTCTCGCTTGTTATGCTGATGTTCATCCCGGTGTACAGGAGCGCGGGCATCATAAGCTTCGAGGGAGACCTCATAGTTGTGCTCTTCCTGTCCACACTCTTCGCTCTAACGGTTATCCTCACTGGCTGGTTCTCAACCAACAGGTTCGGCGAGGTGGGAACAGCCAGAGCAGGCATGCAACTCATCGCCTACGAGATCCCCCTTGTGCTATCCGCCCTCACCCCAGCGATAATTGTGGCGTACTACTACTCGGTACCCGTGCAAGTCAACAACTACCTGCTCACGGTGTACGGAACGCTCCCACTAACAGCCATACCGACAACACTCTCCTCGATTCTGACCATAGCGAACATAACCCAGACCCAAGCAACCATCGGTATACCGTTCATACTGGTGGCACCCATATCGTTCGGCGTGTTCATCATCGCACTGATGGCTGAGATAGAGAAGGTGCCCTTCGACGTGCCAGAAGCTCACACCGAAATCGTTGCCGGATGGCAGACCGAAATCTCTGGTAAGAAGCTGGCGCTCTACAGGCTATCCTCAGACCTCGAATACCTCTGGGGCGCGGGACTCGCAACGGCGCTGTTCCTAGGCGGACCATGGGGTCCAGGATGGGACATAGGATTATCCACGCTCGACCGCCTCATGGGCGCGTTTCCGTGGGGCTACGTGTTCGGAACCATATGGTTCCTAGTGAAAGTGTTCGCAGTGATCTTCATCATAGCAAATCTCAGAACCCTGTTCGCACGGTTCAGAATAGACCAGGTTGTCCAGGGTGCATGGAAGTACCTTATCCCACTGGCCTTCCTGAACATACTCATACTCCAGACGGTGTTCTACTTCGACCTGTTCGGATGGCAATCAACATACTATGCGTTATTGTGGATAGCGTACATGATTTAAGGAGAGTGTGATATGAAATGCCCAGACCAGCGGCAATGGAACCCGAACTCCTAAGGAATTTTCCACGAAAGCCGTTCACAGTGTTCTACCCATTTGAGAGGCTACCACCAGCCGAAGGCCTGAGAGGAAGACAGAAACTATACCTCAAAAGGTGTGTCGGCTGCGGCACCTGCGCCAAGGACTGCCCATCAGGGGCCATTGAGATGATTGACTGGCCCGACGAGTTTCCCCAGGAGTTAAAAAACAAGGCCGGCAAGGTGCCGAAGGTAGACCTTGGCAAATGCTTGTTCTGCGAGCAGTGTGTCGAGTCTTGCCCAAGAGACGCCCTTGAGATGACTCAGGAGTATGAACTGGCTACCTTCGACAGAAAAGCTATGGAATGGATTGTCGATATGGAAACCGAGTGAGGTCTCTACGCATCCTTCCAATTTTTTTATTTTAGAAAAACTAACGTCCTACGCTCTACTTCCTTTCGTGTACTTTTCTCGGTATGGCCCGAATCTCAGACTCACGTTTTCTCCACTCAACCCGAGGCTCCACTCGCCATACCAGAACTGAGTACGAATCAGAAATGGGCAGACTTATATTCAGGGGGAATTTCATATTCTACGATAGGTATCAAAATAATTTTATATTCAAGCATATAGATAGATTTTTAAGACGCCTTGAAGGCTGTCTAGGTCGTCAGCAGGAGGTTTGATTGAATGGGTGTAAAAACTTTTGAGGACTACTACAATAGACTGCTCAAAATGAAACCTAACGTTTACATCGACGGTGAAAAGGTCGGCAGGGACGATGAGAGGCTGCGAGCCGGAATAAACGTCATAAAGGAGACCTACGACAGGGCGAACGACCCGGAGTATGAGGACTTGTGCACCGCTATTTCCCACCTCACCGGGGAGAAAATTAACAGATTCACACACATTCACCAGAGCAAGGAGGACCTGCTGAAGAAGCAGATGATGACGCGGGTTCTGTGTCACAGGACGGGGGGGTGCATCCAGAGGTGCATGGGGATAGACGCTATGAACGCCCTATCCGTTGTAACCTACGAGATGGATCAGGCTCTCGGCACCGACTACTACAGGAGGTTCGAGAAGTACCTGAGATACTTCCAGGAGAACGACATAACGGCTAACTGCGCTCAGACGGATTGTAAGGGCCACAGGCTGAGGAGGCCCCACGAGCAGGCTGACCCAGACCTGTACCTGAGAATAGTTGAGACTAGGAAGGACGGAATCATAGTTAGGGGGGCAAAGGTTTGTAACACGGTTGCTCCGTACTCGGATGAGATAATAGCTCTGCCAACAAGGTTTATGACCGACAAGGACAGCGAGTACGCCGTTGCGTTCGCCATCCCCGCGGACACCGATGGGGTGAAGCTTCTCACAAGGCCCGCGTATCCACACAGGAGGAAGAAGCTGGACGCGCCAATAGCGCAAATGGGCGACGCCGAGTCGTTCACAATATTCGACGATGTTTTCGTCCCAAAAGAGAGAGTCTTTATGAACGGGAAGGACGACCCTAGGGTCACGCCCTACGCGGGTTTCCTAGCCCTGCTCTTCGCCCACTACCACAGGCACTCGTACACAGGTTGCAAACCAGCCGTATCCGAGGTCCTGGCTAGCATGGCGGCTCTTGTGGCGGAGTACAACGGGATCGAGAGAGAGAAGCACGTTAGGGAGAAGCTGTCCCACCTTATAGGCACTGCAGAACTCGTGTTCGCCGCGGGGCAGGCAAGCGCCTACAGAGCTGAAAGATCACCTTCGGGAACATACATACCAGACGAGGTTCTTACAAACGCTGGCAGGAGGCTCGCGGGCGAGGAGATATACAACGAGTACAAGATACTGGCGGACCTCGCGGGAGGATTGTCCGTAACCCTACCGCTGGAAGGGGACTTCTACAACGAGGAAACGGGAAAACTCGTACACAAATACATAATGAGGAACCCGGAGATACCCGCGGAAAACATTCACAGATGCTTCCGAATGATAGAAACCGCACTGGGTTCGGAGATAGCGGGGCTCATGCAGGTCGCGGGACTGCACGGCGGCGGCTCCCCCCAGATGGAAACAATCACCATGATGGCAAGGTACGATCTTGAGCGGCTGAAGAGCATAGCAAAGTACCTGGCGGGAATAGAGAAAGAGCTACCAAGGTACGAGAGACCCACGGTAACACCAAGAGCGATGCTCGAGAGATTCAGAAAAATGTATGCCACCCCAACAAAGGGATAAAACCTTAAAAACTCCTCACGAAACTCAACAGCCACAAAGGAAGGTCGGGGGAATTAACTTTTTTCCCTCTTTTTTTGTAATAGCCTACACAAACTGAGAACACTTGTCTTCAAAAGAAGGGAATGTTTTTAATTGGTGCGGGTTTCTTTTTAGTAGGTACTTTCAAGACTGTTTGATTAAGCTTTTGAGGGTAGAAAAGAAAAAGGAGAAGATTCAAGGAGGAGTTTGTGTTGGTTACGGCTGCTTACATACTGATCAAGACGGCTACTGGTTTTGAGAAGGAGATTCT
>Ga0164310_10002386_pt1 | contig 10794 bp, 14 predicted proteins | sample GuaBasSedimGuay1_FD_121795 | JGI IMG/M metagenome (GOLD analysis project Ga0164310, IMG submission 121795) | Subseafloor sediment microbial communities from Guaymas Basin, Gulf of California, Mexico - Guay1, Core 4569-9, 0-3 cm | ecosystem: Environmental > Aquatic > Marine > Hydrothermal vents... | reverse complement strand
TGAGATATTCTTTCGGAAGTATTAGGGCGCTGAACTCCCTCAGATTCACGACACTCCTAACATCTGTCCACAAGAGAACACCCTTCTCGCTCATCCCCTCAACCTCCTGATAGCCTCATCAATTTCTGCAATCGACCACGTGAGGTCGATCTCAATGTCAAGCTCCTTTCTGAGAACGGCCTTGTCCTTCACTTCTTCCAAGCGCCTCTTTGCCTGCTCAAGAACCTCTGCAATGCTTCTGAGCTTCAGGACATGTTGCATTGCCTCATAAGCGGCCTCAGCCCTTCCCCTGTGGTACTCCGAAAGCGGCAAGTTCCCAATCTTCTCAAAATCCGACTTCAAGACAAGGCTTGCATGCTGCATATCTGAAAGCTCTTTGACCACAGCTTCCAAACTCCAGTTTTGCTCCACTTGCCTCCTTTCTTCTTCCTCCGCCTTCCTCCTTTCCTCAGCCAAAAACTCCCAAAACTCTCTTTCTACCTCATTCATCCACAACAACCTCCTTCTTTTTCAGTTCACGAATGAGGGATTCGAGCAAAGGTGCGAAGACAGTTGAAAAGCGAGGATCAGAATAAACAACAGAAAGAACAATTTTGTCGCCATACTCCTCGAGCAGTTGCTTTAGACCCTCGTGCTGTACTTTTAGAAGATATTCTGCTGCTTCTTTTTCTGAACCCTCCTTCATAAAGTCCATGTAAATGTAGTACCAATTGTTGAGCCTTGACGTAATTTCAGCTTCAGGATCTGTGACATTTACCCTGAGCTTGACACCTTTCTTGAGCTTCAAAAACTTCTCAAGATTCTCCTCTTTGACAAGGACGTAATCAATTAGCTCAACACTCTCAAAAGGCTTCACAAGAGCCCAACCATGAAATTCCTTTACAATGTCCTTTGGCCTTATAACCCTAGGCCACTCACCGTGCTTATCCCTCTTTACATTAAAGGCAATCTTAAGGATTTCACGAATCTTGTCCTCATCCCTAAAGCCTGCAAGAGCACAAACTTCCTTCCAGCTTTTGCCTTCTTCAATTTTCTCTGCAATTGCCTTAAGCTTAATAGCATCCCGAACAACAGTCTTAGAGCCGAGTTTGAGAGCTTGGATTTGAAGTTGCAGTTTTTCAATAATTGCGTTCTTTTTCTCAATCTCTTCAAGGAGAGCCTGCTTTTCCTTTTCGAGTTGCTTGATATACTCTTCTTGATGTCTTGTCTTGGCTAAAAGCTTAAGCTTATCAATCTGCCCCTTAGCGAGCTTCACAAGCCAAGTAAGAAGCTCAGAAAACGGAACATTGAGTTCTTCTTTAAGCTCATAAAGATCATCGTAAGTTGATTCTGGAACTGCAGTTTGGAACTTCTTCAAATCCTCGCCGTATTTCCGTGGCCTTCCTGGTCCTGCTGGTAGTTGCTGGCGTTTCTTTCTCCTCATAGAAAAGCACCTTAATCAGCTGTCAACTCTGGATGATTCACCTTCCAGAATTCCCAAAGCTCCCAAACGAATTCGCCCCAAGGTTTCTTGCCTTTGGCTTTCTCCATTTCCTCAACTTTCTCTGGTGGAAGGAGGAATTCCACACGCCTGACGGCGTCATATTTTCTCGGCCTTGGCATCATATCACCGCCTTGATCTCGTTGAGGACGTGCTCGTCAAGCCAGCTCATGGCTTCGTCCTCAGAGTGCTTCGGACAGAAAACGGCCTTGTAACGTTTCTTTCCGAGCTTTATGGAAAGCCAACTCCAGCCAGCTTCGATGGCCGTCTCCTTATTCCTGAACTTTGCTTCGGCCCCACATATCGAGCACTTCAACTCCAGCATGGCCACCACCTTAACATGGATATTACACATATGTGGAATTTCCACATAAATCATACGGATGGAAAGTTTAAAAGGTTTGTGTGGCTGGAAAAGTCCAACATTGGGCAAACTTGTTACATGTTAATTTTTGGATACATAAATTAGGCCATAATACTATTAACTGTAATAATTTGGGAGTCTCAATTTTGCAACTTTCAAAAGTAACCAAATACACAGAAGTGCAAAGCCCTAAAAACGTTTAATTTTGCAAAGAAGCTGTTACTTTTCTTAGTTAAATTAACGGGAATTTATGTATCCAAAAATTCAGCTCTCAAAAAAGGAGCTCTCAGAGAGCAGAAAACATACTCTATCTCTTTTCTTTTCTCTTCTTTTTCTTAGAATTAATTTATTCATGAATAAATTAAACCTTCAAAAAAGATATTTGTATGTAACACCAATCTCATTCAAGTACGATGAGTCGGTTGGGAGAATTTTGTAGTTGTTCCGTGACTGAAGTCTGGAAAGAAGCTCTTTGCCTTTTTCACTTACCAACTCTTCAAATTTGTAGTAGTCCAAGATTATGACTTCAACCGGTTCGTTTTCTTTCAGTTCAAACTCCCTCATGAGTTTTTTAGGAAGTGTTATGGCTCCATATTTCCCAATCTTTACTGCCAAAACGGCTTGGGCTGTAACTGTAATGGTTTTATCTGATATTTCGATTTTCCTGATTAGAACTTTAACGTAGTCATTTTGCTTTAGCCCGAAGGTTTCAAGGATTGGCCGGGGGATAGTGATACGGCCGTCTTTATTCACCTTTGCTTGGAATTTCGCGAGAGGTTCTTTGGTTTCTTTCATTGGCTCACCTCGTTTGCGGTAACAGGATTTGATTAATCGTTTAAGGAACTCGATTACTTAATATATACAAAAGTGTATATAAAGTATGCGAAATTAATGAAATTAGAGAATATCCAAAAGGTGAGCCTATGAATATGGATTACTTTAGTACTCTGGCAGGAGTATCAGCAACTGTGATTTCGATCATAATGGCGTTCTATGCAGGTTATATAATTTATTTACGACAGCAACGGGATAAATACCGCGAAATGTTGATCAAAGAGTTTCAAGATCTTGATATGCTAATCTCCGAATGGAGTATTCTCAGAGAGTCTCCCTATCCAGAGTGGGCTCCTCCTATCAGCAAATACATCCAGATCTTATCACAAGAAAATTGGAAAGAGTCCGTTATGGAAGTTTTAAGACCTCATTTAGAAAAAGTGGAGAAGGAATATAAAAAGGCCCAAGAAAAGGAAAGAAAGATAAGGATTCAAACCGACGGAAAATTGGTGGCTGGTTGTGCTTTGTACCTAAACGTAAAGTTTGCTTTACGAGATTTATTTGATAAAATATATCGTGAATTTCCTTCACCACCAGGGGATTACGAAATGAGCGATGGAATTCCAATAAAATTTAAATCTTTCATGAGATATGATTTTCCTCAGAATTATAAGGATTTTCAGCAATGGAAATCACGTTTTGATGTTTTCTTCCAAGACATTCGTAAAATGTACTACCAGTTACGCCCGATAATTGTTCACTTGAAAGATATCCATAGGGAATCAATTGAACAGACCTTAGAAACCATGGAAGAAATAAAGAGGTATGGGGCTTCTTGGGCTGAAAAAGGACTGAGAGAATCCATTAATCTAACAAAAAATGAGATAAAGTACTATGATGATTTCTTCAGGGTTATTATTGAGATGAAATACAAAGTTGATATAATCAGCGATAAGATTGCCACGTATAATAGTTATACTTATAAGTGGAGAGTTAACACGATTTTATCATTCGCAGGTATGGCAATAACTGGCATTATTCTTCCTCTCTTGGCATTGTTTTATGAGCCGCCATACTTAGAAGTGTTAGGTCTCACTTCAGGTATAGGTTTTGGATTGACAACGCTTTTTGCTATTTTCTTGATCTACAAGGAGATTTTTACTGTTTAGAGTGTGCAAAAGTAAGTTATTGAATAAAACTCACGTAATTTACACAACAAAGTGAAATACACCAATTTTGTAATACAAAATTCAGACCTTAAAATTCAAGCCATGTCAGCGGATAAAACATGGTTTTACTGTTCTCTTCTTTCTTCTTTCCAGATTATTTATTTTTATATTTATATAATCCCCAAGAAAAAAGAAAGCTAAGATTAGAGATAATATGTTCTGCTTCTCTGAAGGATTGATTTTTCTTGCTCGCTTGAGAGAATTTGAGTATGAGAGTTACCTTGAAGAAGTTTGAGCAGTTGTTTACCTTTTTCTGAAACTAACTCATCGAACTTGTGATAACCTACAATTAGTATTTCAACAGTATCACCAGGAGAAATTTTTAGCTCTTTCCTTACTTCTTCAGGAATTGTGATCAAGCCTTTAGAGCTGAGTCTTACGACAGTGTAAGCCCTTTTTAGTATCTTCAGCTTCCCATCAACGGCCTTAAATGATCTAACAATAATCTCAAGATAATCCCCCTTATTTAAACCAAAAATTTCTCTGTCTTTGGCAGGGATAACTAACTGCCCTTTGATATTTATGCTTGCATGAAATTTTGCTAATGGTTCCACAATTGTCTGCTTCTCAACGCTCATTGGCTCACCTCTGGTTTTATGTGGCGTATGATAGTGTCTGACGAAGACTTTTCGCCGTTGTTATATTTAAGGTTTCTTTTCTATGTGGGAAATTGTGAGATACTATGCAAGCAAGTATTAATTACGTACGAAATTTATTTATACAATAAATTCATATCGTTAATGGTGATATGCAATGCGCAATGGGGTGATGTATAGAACTGTGTTGTTTTATAAACTTCAATTATTTAAAGAAGCCCCTGCAAATACTTCCCAAAATGCCTCTACTCCTAAAGTAGAAAGCTTAGATTCTAACGAAGTTAGGGAAATATTCGCCCATATAAATACCCTTTCAACCAAGTTTACTGATAACCAGAATAGATTTGTTCAAATTTCAAAATCTCCAGATAAATACATGTTTATGCTAATTGACGGCGTGTTCAAAGAAGAAAACAAACAAAATGTTCTCAATTATCCAATAAAAGGAAGGCTTATTTTCGCTAGAAAAGATGATATTGCACAGTGGGTTTATGAAGATGGCACCGTTAAATTTCCAGATCTTCCACCGGATGTTTTAGGGCAAGGAGAAATAACTCACTTTGTTCTTTTTGAGGATGGTGTTGTGGGAGTAGAGTACAACCCGCATGGTCCAAGAATCTCCAAATTATGTGAATACCTATTTGAGATCTGGAACAGATACTTTACTAGCCAAATGAAACTAGCAGATGTAAATCATGTTGCAATTCCAAATGAAAATGTTCTTGATGACCTAATTCAAAATGGAATTGGATTTAAGTGGGTTGCTTTAGGAGTCGATTTGACTCCAAGCTTAAAAAAACAAATAAGAGAAAATGGAGGGCCGCTCTCAGGTCTTATTGGAGCAACAAAATTGGATGATGAAAGTATGGGAAGAATTGTTGTGACAATTAAGGCAGAAAAAGGGGAATCAATGGTATCTAGTGGCATTTATAACTTTCTCAAACAAGTATGGAAAAAACTAAAAAGCGGAGACCTCTCCAACATGGTACAGTTGAAAGTAAAAACCGAGTTGGGACAGGAAATAGACCTGCTTAATCCCGTTGTTAAGTCAAGAGTAAATGTTGAAGTAGCACCCCTTAGTGATAATGTTGGTCGCAAAGTTGTTAGCACGTCTGATATGTACAATAAAATAATTGAATTGTATGGCACATTAGTGAAGAATAGCAATAAAGAACAAAACAGTAACAAACAGAACACTCAACAAAACTAAGAAAAGTTTTAAAATCGGGGATTTTCAGAAACTTTACAGGGGAAAAGCATGGGCATTATAGAAAACATTATAAAAAAGTATGAAGAACATATTTTCGTTTATAACCTTTTGTTGGTTACAATTGTTGTCGCCCTTGCAAAAATAAAGAAGTGTCTCTCTGTACTATCTAATCTAGATGATACTTTCTTTGGAGCATTAGCCGGAATTTTTGTTTCTATATTAGGGTTCTCCATGGCAGCAGTATCCATATTAATAGCAATTATCCATGGAATAAATGAAGAAAATGAAAAGATTAAACTTGTAAGAAGTAGCTGGTGGTATGGTAGGGTTTATGACATGTATTTTTATACTATCCTGTTTAGTGGTATTTCGGCAGGTTTGTCAATACTTTCAATGAAATCAAGTTCTATGGTCATTAGATGTTTGTGGGTAGCTTCCAGTTTATTGTCAGTGATGTATCTCTCCCTTAGTATTGTAACATTAAAACTTATTGTCTCTCTATTAGCACCTAAATCTAAGCCCAAGGAAGAAAAAGCTACTTCCCAACCGAATCAAAAAAAGATTAAAGAATGGAACATCTAAATAACCTCTTTTATGTGTACATGCCTCAGAGCAGAGCTTTATTTATAAACCCATTTTCTAATAGAAAACCCCCGAACATTATTTGACTGTAGAGTAAAGTACATGAGTTTTCTATCAAAAAACTGGTTTATAAATAAATCAGACATTTGAAGTCTTTATTTTGCTAAAAAAGCAGAAAGAAAAGAAAAATAAATTAATTATCAATTAATTTACTCGTCAATAAAAAGAATATGATATATACCCCTTGAGAGCATACTGAGAACTCTTTTCTCATCTTCATCTGAGATGATTTTATAATCATTGGCTCTTAATACCCTCATGATTTTGAGTCCTTTCTCGCCTATTACATCTTCAATCCTAATAAAGCTGAGTAAAAGAACTTCGATAAAGTCACCATCTGATATGTCCAACTCTTTTCTCAGCCCAAATGGGATAGTAAGCTTTCCATTAGTAGTGAGTTGAGCCAAAAACCACCCTCTTCCAACTATTTTATCTTCTTCAATCTTTCTAATGATTAGCTCTACAATGTCATGTTGGTCTATGCCAAAGTAGTCTCTCTCATTCTTGGGTATGGCTATTCTACCATTCCTGTAAACCTGTGCGTGGAATTTCGCTAGAGGTTCCACTATAGTTTGCTTCAGCTCCATTTACTCACCTCTTGGCGAATTCATCAAGTATTGTTTCCCTGCCTTTGCATACTCCTCTAATTACGAAGTCGAGGGAGGCTTCGAGACGCTTTCCGAAGTTTAAAACAGCATTGTGGGTTGAAAGGTCGGTCTTGATTATTAGTTTTCCCTTTTGGAATTCTGCAATGCCTTTTAGGTACTTGTTGTCTCTGCGGGTTAGTCTTTTGAACACTCTCAAAATTTTGTTTCGGATTTGTTTTTGCTTTTGTGGGGAAATTAAACCCCATAAGTCACCATACATTATTTTGGCAAGTTCCTCGGGCTCAAGTTCGATGGGTCTAATGTCCTTTTCATTGGAGCCTGTGGGCTCTGTTTTGACTTCGGGTGGCACTTGACTTAGCAGGAATGTGAGGATGGCTTCCCCAAGGAGGCGTTTTACGAAGGCCCTACAGTCGTCGTTGGGGTCTATGTAGTGGGCTGTGTGGAGTTTAATGATTTGATCAGGCACATCCATGCAGTTGAAGATTTTATGCATGGTTTGATACATGTGTCCAGGCTGGAAGTCGTTACATACGAGGCAGATTTTGCTTGTAGATGGGTTTAGCTCAAGGACTGGAAGAGGATAGTTTTTGAGCCGAGAATCTTTGCATATTTGAGAGTATAGAGTAAGTATAGGCACATCAATGTAATAATCGTCTATCCGACCATAATCGACGAGGGTAAATGCACGCAGGAATATTTGGGGGTTTTGAATGAACTCCCAATACCTCTCTAGTTGTTTCTCTTTGAGGGATTTGGATTTACACTCAAATAGAATGCTATGGCCGTAATCAAAGGACGTCAAAACAACATCAGGATTAATGATGTCATCAGTTAGATCTATGATATCAATTCCATAATCATACTTCTTCAATGGACTATCCTTCCATTTTGCTAGTCTTAGGATAACGTTAGTCAGATATGTACTTGTGGAGATATCTTTAGAAGATTGGACCATTCTCCTCACTCTCCAGTTCTGCTTGTGGGTCGTAATATCTTTGAATGTTTGTAAGGAATCTTAGGACAGTGTTTCCACATACGTTCTTATTTGGGATAGAGCGTAAGTGAATTGTAATCCATTCAGGTGTTACTTCAAGCTCTATTGGGTCTCCATTATGCAGATCAGTCCCGTATATGACGTATTCATCTTTTGCTACTTTGCTCTTAATTCCAAAGATTCTAAATGGTGGTTTTCCAGAGAATACTCTATTTACGAAGGAGTCAAAGAACTTGGGGTTATCTGTTAGTTCTGTATTTTTCAGAGTTATTATGAAGGGTGAACCTTTGGGGCGATATCCAAAGTTACTTTTTTCTGCTGAGAGTAGTTCGGCCTCTATTTTTTCAGAGAGGACTCTAAAATATCCGTTTTCTATCTCTTGAATTGTTTTGATGTGTTCTAAGAATGAAGTACCTCTGCTAAGGAATTTGCCCCAAAAGGTTATGTCTTCGATTATGAAGTTTTCATGATCCTCTTCGCGTTTTATTCCAATACTGGAAATTGAGGAGAGTTTCTGGAGGTCTTCGTCTTCCATGAATTTCCTTAGGATTTTCCGGCTGACTTCTCCCCAAATCCTCATTGTGAACTCAGTAGCGAATATCCCTTCTGTGAAAGGAATATCTTCAGGTGAAATAATCTCTTCGGGGAGGTCCTCAAACTTCTTGTCTTTATCTTCGTTAGACTCCTCTTCAAGCCCTTTTCCAAACACTTCTGAGTATTTGTATTGAATCCCCAATCCTCTCAGCTCTCCAAGTTTCTTGCTGAACTCTAAGAGCAGGGGTGTTGAAAACCAAGGACTGTCTAGCCTTGAGCCAGGTTTTAGGATTAGGTATTTTAGTAGGTAGTCAGTTATCTGGCTCTTTTCGATGGTGTGAAATACCCAAAAGCGTGGGGATTGAGGAGATATTTCGAGGTAAAATACTGCCTTTTTAGTTGAGACTTTATCTTTTCGTCTTGTTCTTGCGATGAGTATTACATTATACAGACGAGGATCGTCAGTTGGGATTACCTCACCAAAAAGCTCGGTTTGTCTTAGTTTGATTTGGCGTATGTACATTGGGATTCCCCGAGGATCAAGGGAATTAACCTCAATTAGGTATGACTTAAGATAGTTGTGCTCATAGGGTAGCCTAACCTCTTCAGTTAGATGATAATAAGTTTTTGAAACGTGCTTTTCCATCAGATTCCAAAACTCTTTTCTTGTTTTTACTATGGGTGCGTTAGTAGCCATTCCACCCCGCTCCATTCTGATTTTTCATGCTTTGAATATATGTATGTATATAACATTTGTTATAACACTGATTAATAGGCAACAATTATTTAAAGAGTTTTCCATGGATAAAGCTATGAGTAAGGCGCGTTTTTGAAATCAGAAAAAGTGGAATTGAAAGTGGATTAAGCTCGGAGTTAGGCGTGCTTTTTAATATTTTAATAACTTTTTGAACAGTGGATAAGCATTAAAATTCAAAAAGGAAGGATAATAACTCTCATTTGTTTATCCAAAAGCTGTAAACTGCTGTATACTCTTCTCCAATTTCCCAATTCCTTGCAGCCATGGCTACGCAGTTTAGGATGTCTTTCTTAAATTCTTCATCTTGCACTATGATTGTGTATAATATTTCCGTGTATCTCTCTTCGAATGGTACACTGTAAAAAAGCACACCATATGGAAATTCCAATTTTTTCTCTATGAGCTTCTCTCTCGTGAATTCTGAGAGATTTGTTGTGTATTTGCACTTAAATCCAGACTGCTGGAGAAGTTTGTTCATGGTTTTAATATTAGGTCCTCCAAAGATAGTAAACTCCAAGTCTCTAAATTTAAATTCACTAGTTGGAACTGTTCCAAGATTTTCCACAAAATATTTTCCATTTTCATATTTGATTTCATAGAGTGTCATGTTTATGGGCGTCTCACCTACAATCTCCAAGAACTTTAATGCTGCTGAGAGCCTTATGGGAATCCTAAATGGCCAAAGTATCACAAATGGCTCAGTTGGAACCCACGGGTGGTTTACTCTCAGCTTGAAGCCAGGTAAGGCGCCAAAGCCATTTTTGGTGTTGATGTAAAACACATATGTCTCAAAGCCATCTCTGGCAAGGGCATAAGCTCCAAAGATGGCCATATCTGCGTATGTTCCTGTCTTGTATTGGAAGAGTTCGTAAGGCGTTTTAATGTTGTAATAGTAACCTTTCTTCATGCTCTGATTTTCTGTGAAACTGTCAAGAGGCACATAGTTAACAAGAAAGTCCGTAATGATGAGTGCATCCTTGGTCTTATTTCCGGTAAGACTGAGAGAAAATACTGGATCAAAGTTGTGATTCTGTTCAGGCCGGAGTGCACAAGTTAGAGCTTTCTCGAAGTCGTTTCTCCAGTCATCTTTTGAGCAATCAACCTGAATCTTATTCTGAGTATGGCTCATTGTTGTTATTGACGTTGGTGTGTTTGTTTCCGTGATAGTTGGCTTTGTTTGGCTTGTTGTTTTTTCTTCAGCTGTGTTAGTCACGGTTTTTGTAACTGTTACTGTTTGGGTTTGGTTTATGCACCCGCTAATAAAAGCTATGAGAAGTAGGGCTATAACTCCTAATGTGGCCTTTCTCATGCTACCACCGCTTTTATTTTGAGAGAGAAAAGTTATTAATTTTTAGATTAAATAATATTTCACAAATGACTAGTTAAGGTGGTGAAGATGGGTGAAGAAGAGAGAGAAAAATTGGGAAAAGAGGAAATAATGAGAATACTAAACGAAGAGATGCCTTCTATTGAAGATCCAGAGAAAAAATACATTAGGTACGTTGTTATTATAGAGATAAAGAGAGTGCGAGAAGATCTTGCAATGGTAAAGGGCGAATATTACCGAAATAACAGTTTGGAATTTGAGGGAGGATGGCTCTATCCT
>Ga0164310_10002382_pt1 | contig 10805 bp, 7 predicted proteins | sample GuaBasSedimGuay1_FD_121795 | JGI IMG/M metagenome (GOLD analysis project Ga0164310, IMG submission 121795) | Subseafloor sediment microbial communities from Guaymas Basin, Gulf of California, Mexico - Guay1, Core 4569-9, 0-3 cm | ecosystem: Environmental > Aquatic > Marine > Hydrothermal vents >... | reverse complement strand
AGACGAAGAAGAAGATGAAGGTCTCGTTGCCAGTGGTCAAGGTGACATCAAACCTACTCCCTGGATTGTAGAAGAAGACGAAGAAGAAGATGAAGGTCTCGTTGCCAGTGGTCAAGGTGACATTAAACCTACTCCCTGGGTTGTAGAAGAAGACGAAGAAGAAGATGAAAGTATGGTAACCATTTAATTAAAAATGAGTAGGTATTTCTTAGTCAAAAGTGAATTAATGTAATCCTTCATTTTTTTAGGAGATTAAATAATATAAATGCATGATATAATAAATGTCTATGGAACTTCCATACTTAGAATCATCGCCCTGATCTTATGGTGGATTTTATTAAAAAAACATAAATTTGAAAGCACGAATCGTCTATCTATTATATATTTTATTTCTTTTTTTGGGATTTTTATTCTTTGGAATTTTTCCATGATCATCTCGAAATACTTATTTGGAAAATCAAATGAAGTTTATTTAGTTTTTTGGGTGATTGCCAGTGTGTTCGAACTTTTCTTCATCACAAAGATACTGTTTCTCACACTAAGTCCCAGCAAACCAAATTCCGACATATTCCCAATAACTGTTTCGGTTATAACTATCCCGATAATCCTGGCGGCGATTTTATCATACACAAATCGGAGTTATAATCCCATTAATACAACAGATTTTTTTAATATTATCCTTCTGTTACTTGGCACAATAGTCATTCTGCGCAATCTGCTTACAGGAGAAAACTTTTTAAATAATATCGAATCATTTTTTATATTTTCTGGATTTGCACTTTATTTTGTTCTACACATTTTAGCGAGTAATTCTTTTTCACTTGGTTTTCTGGAAAACTGGAATTTTGGGAAATATGCAACTATTGTTAGTTTAATCTATTGGTTAGGGAGTTTATTCTTTATATGGAAAATCAGATCCAGACATTTGTCTTAATATCTTCAGTAGTTCTCGGTTTATTCATTCTTGTTACTGTGTACCTTATTATAAAATTAAAATTGAATGATGTTCTTCTGAAGAAATCAGAAGGGAAACTGAAAGATTTTAATGAAACACTGCAATATACAGTTGCAGAAAAAACCAAGGAACTGCTTGCTTCGGAAAAAGAATTTAAAGCATTATACGAATTGAATAATGAAATTTTGGAAAGTTCCCCTGCTGGTATAATAAAATTAGATAAAAATATGCGGATAAGTTATGTGAATCCTGAAATGAGAAATCTGCTGGGTGAATACCCGGACTCTCTTGGCAACCTGGATGGGGAACTTTTAAGAAACCTTCCAGACTTTAATAATCCTACTTTCATTAATTTGATCAACAGGCTTCAAGTTGGAAAAGAAATTTCGATTGCAATAGATCTAACAAAAAAAGGCATTAAAACATATTTGGAAATTAAAGGTGTTCCCGTTTTTAACGATGATGTATTTACTGGCGGTGTACTTCTTTTCACAGATATAACAGAAAGCATTATAGCTGAGGAAAAACTGAAGCAGAGTTTTGAAATGCTGCAAAAAGCTACAGGTGATATTATCCAGGCCATGTCTTCAACTTCTGAAATGAGAGATCCGTATACTGCCGGCCATCAAAGAAGAGTAAAAGAACTGGCTGTTGCTATTGGTGAGAAAATGAATATTTCTAAAGAGCAGCTGGAAGGCGTTAAATTTGCAGGAATTATTCATGACATCGGCAAAATTGCTGTCCCTTCCGATATTCTTTCAAAACCAGGTAGGATCAGTAAAATGGAGTTTGAAGTTATTAAAAGTCATAGTCAGGTTGGATATGAACTATTGAACAAAATTGAATTCCCCTGGCCAATCTCTAAAATAGTACATCAGCATCATGAACATCTGGATGGTTCTGGCTATCCAAATGGATTATCAGGTGACGATATTCTTATGGAAGCAAGAATACTGGCTGTTGCAGATGTAGTTGAGGCTATGACCTCACACAGACCATATCGTGCGGCTCTGGGTATCAATACAGCTTTAGAAGAAATAGATAAACACAGGCATGATCAATTTGATCCAACTGTTGTTGATGCCTGCATGTCGCTTTTCAAAGAAAAAAAATTCGAATTCTCGAAATAGGATAAAATTTTGATATGAAATCATTAAAATATGGGATAATTGTATTCGTATGTTTAACTGCTGCAATTTTAAGTAGTTTAACTATCCCATTTTCTAATAATGAAATAAAAACCGATACCAATAAAATATCAAATTTTTATCGTGTTTCTCCACCAGATTCGATATTATGCAACTTACAAACTTCAGCCTGGCTATGGCATAATTCAAACAACCTTTATATTCTTTGTGAATTAGAAATTAATGATGACTTTGTTATGGGTCGTTTTGCCGATAATGATGTAAGTGTAGATTCCGATTACTTTCGGGTTCAATTGATTTCTGATGAAGCAAATTATTATGCCTATGGATACATGGCTTTTCCGCTTGGCAGTAAGCTGGATTTCATTCGTAATTCAGCTCATTCCAACGATAAAAACTGGAACAGTGATTATACCTACACTTCTGATTTTGCGAATAATATCTGGACTATCCTTTTTACAATTCCATTCAAAGATATTCGAAGAAATGGGATTGCTCCTTATAATTGGAAAATATTACTGACAAGATATATAAAAGATAAAAGACAGATATTCAGCTCATCATTTTGCCTTACAAAAATGGGAAATGATTATTTTAGAAGAGCAAATGACATTAAAATTAATCATGAAATCCACGGATCAAGTAATCTCAGTCTTATTCCTTATATAATGTTCGATCAGGACCTGCAAAATAATGAAATTAAATTTGATGAAAAAAATGTGGGTTTAGATATCGCTTACAGTCCAAACGTTACTACCAGAACCAAGCTTAGCCTTTCACCGGATTTTTCTGATATTCCATTGGATAATGTTGTGGATACATATAATTCAAAATACGTTCCTACCTATGAAGAAAATCGCTACTTTTTCGTGGAAGATTTTGATGCATTCGGTGTTGATCAGTCACTCTTTTATTCCAGATATATTGTCCAGCCGGAATATGCTTTTAAACTTACTACCGGCAACAGCAATTACTCACTGGGAATTTTATCATCCAAAGACAAACCTATAGCTTCAGTAAACAACGCACCGGATTTCTATAACATAATTGCCTTTAAACCTGTTCTGGATAAATTTCGCTGCCAGTTCACTTTGCTAAGCAGAATAGATGATAAAATTAGCGACTACCATAATGAAGTACTTCATTTGAATCCGATCTGGGAAGCAGGAAAAAATAAGTTTTTCTGGGCAGACTTAAACAGTTCATTCTATAGTTTAAAGGACGAAGATAAGCAGGGAAATTATCTTAAACTTGGATATCGCGAATATTCCAGGCATCACAATTTCTGCTTTCAGGTTCTGGAAATGACTAAAGACTATACAGCTGATATGGGAAAGAATTATGAAGATGATTTCTATGGCTGGAATCTGGATTATTCTACCCTAAACCACATTAAACATAGTGTATTTAATGAAATGGAAACCTCTATTTCTTTAGGTGAGGAAATTGATAATAGATCCAATAAATTATTGGAAAGAAAATTTACTTTTGGTGCAGATCTATTTACCAGTAGTAACTTAGATTATGGATTCGACTTTATCTATTACAAAGAATTTGTAGCAAACTCCGGAGTTTCTGGTGAATATTTTGATAAATTTAGAATGGGATTTAACCTGGGATGGGATAGATTCAATTCATTTGAAAATCGATTATATATCAATTTTGTCCATTACCTGTTTTACGGCCTTAATGAAAACCATGACGGTACTATTGTGCAGTATCGTTTATCTGGAGTGATCAGTAAGAATCTATCTTATAATTTCAACCTCGATTATTCTATCTATCCTGATCTGCCTGAGCTTATTTATGATAAAGAATATTGGATTGGTAATTTTGATCTGGTGATGAATATTTCCAACAGTCTTTCCTTTTCTCAAGGTCTGAGGTATGATGATTATGAACATGGAAATTACTCGCAATATCTTGGCTATTTTGCCAATATCCGTTGGAATGTAACAGAAAATTTGGATGTATTTGCCGGATTCAAAGAAGCTATGAATAAGATCGATTCGGAAAACGAAATTGATTTTAAAACACTTTATATAAAACTAAGATATTCATATTAGGATCTGAAAATCAAAAATGGACAACTAAGCTAATGGCAAAAAGCGGAAAAAGACGGAGCTAACACACAGCTCTGCCACATTTAATAAATATACTTTCAAAGCACATCTTCTATTTACTAATAAAGAAAATTCTTAAATTACAAGTATAATTGTGTATAAAAAAATAAAATTGATTCCAATCTTAGAAATTCCGATAACAAAATTCTTTATTGGCAAATACTTACCAAGATCATAAAAGAAAATATGTTGACATTGATTTCTCTAAAACAAAAAAAGTACAAAATTTGAAATAAATTAAAGAGGTGCTTGTTTTCTATGATAAAGAACAAAAAAGAAGTAGATCAGGTCATCAGCAAATTTATCGGTAAAAAAGGTTCATTGATCCCCCTTCTTCAGGAAGTCCAAAACTTTGAAAAATACCTTTCCAAGGATACTATGCGTTATATTTCTGAGAAAACTGGAGTCCATCTTGCCCAGATCTACGGAGTCGCAACTTTTTACACAATGTTCCGCCTTAAACCGCAGGGGAAGCACGTTATCCGAGTATGTAAAGGAACTGCCTGTCATGTATCTGATGCCAATACGATTTTAAAAGCAGTAAACAGCGAATTGAAATTGGAAAATGGAAATGATACAACAAAAGATGGTTTGTTCACTGTTATGGAAGTTGCCTGTTTGGGATGCTGTAGCCTGGCTCCTGTAATAATGGTAGATGATAACACACATGGCAAATTAACTCCCGAAATTATCGGCGAAGTACTAAAAAAATATAAATAGGAGGCCGGGTTGACTACAATAAAAGTAGGATTAGCAAGTTGTGGCTTGGCAGCAGGCGCAGGAGAAGTGCTTACTGCAATTGAAAAACATCTGGCCGGTAAAAAACATAAAATTGAAGTTAAGCACACTGCCTGCATTGGAATGTGTTTCGCTGAACCACTCGTAGAATTTGTTTCTGAAAATAATGAAAGCATTATCTATGGCTATGTAGAACCGGAAAAAGTTGGAAAGCTTATTGAAGACTACTTAACCGGAAATCCACAGAAAGAAAATGTGGTTATTTCTGATATATTGGACGCAGCAGAGAATAAAAACTATGCTAAGCAGGAAAGGATAGTTCTGCGGAATTGCGGAAGGATCAATCCTGAATCAATTGATGATTATTTAGCAAACAACGGTTACAAATCTCTGGAAAAAGCCATCAAAGAAATGACCCGTGAAAAGATAATTGATGAAATGAAAAAATCCGGTTTACGAGGTAGAGGTGGAGCTGGATTTCCAACCGGACTTAAATGGCAATTTGCCTATAATTCCAAGAGTGACAAAAAGTACATCGTGTGCAATGCAGATGAAGGCGATCCCGGTGCATTCATGGATAGAAGCGTATTGGAAGGTGATCCGCATAGTATTTTAGAAGGAATGGCGATCGGTGCCTATGCAATTGGTGCAGACGAAGGTTACATCTATTGCCGGGCAGAATATCCAATGGCTATCCGACACCTGGAAAAAGCAATTGCAGATGCCAGAGAAAGAGGATTTCTCGGCTCAAATATCATGGGAACCGATTTTAATTTTATTCTTCATATAAAAGAAGGAGCCGGTGCATTTGTCTGCGGAGAAGAAACAGCTCTCATGGCTTCTATCGAAGGTGAACGTGGAATGCCTCGCATCCGTCCGCCCTTCCCTGCCCAATCTGGCTTATGGGGAAAACCAACTAATATTAATAATGTCGAAACTTTTGCAAATGTTGCCTGGATCATTTTAAATGGAAGTGCTGCTTATTCCAAATTTGGAACTAAGAAAAGTGCAGGAACTAAAGTGTTTGCTCTGGCTGGCAAGATCAAAAACAGCGGCCTTATAGAAGTTCCCATGGGAATGCCGTTAAAAGATGTGATCTATGGAGTTGGCGGCGGCATGAAAACCGATAAACCCTTCAAAGGTGTTCAGCTGGGTGGTCCATCTGGAGGCTGCGTTCCAGCCCATCTTTTAGATACAATTGTAGATTATGATTCTATCACCAGCACGGGAGCTATCATGGGTTCCGGCGGTATGGTGGTTATGGATACAGGAACCTGTATGGTGGATGTAGCAAGATTCTTCCTGAATTTCACTCAAAATGAATCTTGTGGAAAATGCACATTCTGTCGAGTTGGTACTAAACGAATGCTGGAAATCCTGACTCGAATCACTGAAGGCAAAGGTAAGATGGAAGATCTGGATACTTTGCAAGATCTGGCCACAAATATAATAAAAGGTTCTCTCTGCGGATTAGGACAAACTGCTCCAAATCCTGTTCTCACCACCCTGAAGTATTTTAAGGATGAATACATCGCCCATATTGTAGATAAGAAATGTCCAGCCGGAGTTTGTGTGAATCTGATGAAGTATGAAGTAATTGAAGATAAGTGCGTTGGCTGTACAGCTTGCGCTCGCAAATGTCCTGTAAAAGCCATTTCCGGATCTGTAAAAAATCCTCATTTTATTGATCAGGATAAATGTATAAAATGTGGAATCTGCTTTGATGTTTGCAAATTTAACGCAATTCAAAAATCATAAAGAGGATTACCTGAATGATAAAATTAAAATTAAATAACAAAGAAGTTAAGGCTAAAGCCGGACAAACAATATTAGAAGTTGCCAATGAGAATGGTATATCTATTCCAACTTTGTGTCATGATGAGGAATTAAAACCTTTCGGCTCTTGTTGGGTTTGCGCTGTAAAAGTAGAAGGTAGAAGAGGTTTTGTAACTTCCTGCGGAACAGAAGCGCTGGATGGAATGAAGATCATCACAGATTCTGATGAAGTACGACAAGCCAGGAAAATGGCTTTAGAACTTCTGCTTTCCGATCATTATGCCGATTGTGAAGCTCCCTGTAAAATAGCTTGTCCAAATCATGTAGATATCCAAAGTTACGTTTCCTTGATCGCAAATGGTGAGCATCATGAAGCAGTTAAAGTTATTAAAGAAACGCTTCCCATGCCTCTTTCTATCGGTAGAGTGTGTCCCGCTTTCTGCGAAGACGAATGCCGAAGATCAGTGGTAGACGAACCTATTGCAATTCGTCAGTTAAAGCGTCATGCTGCTGATTTTGATCTGAATGATGATTGGACATATATTCCAGAAAGAGAAAAACCAAATGGAAAGAAAATTGCTGTGGTTGGTGGTGGACCTTCCGGTTTAACTTGTGGATATTATTTATCTAATAAAGGCTATAATGTAACTGTTTTTGAATCTGCGCCTAAAGCTGGTGGTTGGTTACGTTATGGAATTCCCGAATATAGACTTCCTAAGAAAATACTTGATAAAGAAATTAAATTAATGTGTAAAAATGGCATGAAGATCAAGCTGAAAAAAGAAGTTGGCAAAGATTTCATGTTAGCTGATCTCAGTAAAGATTATGATGCCGTTTACCTGGCAATCGGTGCCCAGAATGCTGCTCCGATGCGAGTAAAAGGTAGTGATCTTAAAGGTTGTTACTTAGGAGTTGATTTTCTTAAAGATTTTGTACTGGGGAAGAAGCCGAAGGTTACCAAAAAATTAGCAGTTGTCGGCGGTGGTAACACAGCGATTGACTGTGCCAGAACTGCCCGTAGAATGGGATCTGACGTAACTTTGATCTATCGTAGAACCAGAAAAGAAATGCCGGCAGAAGCTTATGAAGTAGATGCTGCCGAAGAAGAAGGAATTAAATTCCATTTCCTTACTAATCCGGTAGAATATTTTGGTAAGAGCGGCAAGTTGAAAAGCGTAAAATTGGAAAAAATGAAGCTTGGTGAACCAGACGAAAGTGGTCGTCGTCGCCCCCAGCCAACAGGTGAATTTTTTGAAGAAGAATATGGAACAATTATCGCTGCGATTTCTCAAATTCCTGAAGTTAATTTCCTACTAGAAGATAAAAATAAAATTGATGGAAAGGAACTACCATTAACACGTTGGTCAACTGCTGTAGCCGATGAGGAATCACAATATACCGGCATAGCCAATATCTTTGCCGGAGGTGATTTCCGTCGTGGACCAGCCACAGCAATAGAAGCAATAGCCGATGGTCGAAAAGCAGCTGAAGCTATTGATCGCAAATTAAACGGACTTTCTCTTATTGATCCGATCATACAATTTGATTCAAAGAAAGAAAAATTACTCAAAGACATAGATCCAAAAGAATACGAACAATACGAGGAAATTCCCCGTTTTAAAATGCCTGAACTGGAGGCAAACGAAAGAAGCACGAATTTCAAAGAAGTTGAGACAGGATTTTGTGAAGAAGATGCAAGAGAAGAGGCAGATCGCTGCCTGGAGTGTGGTTGTCAGGTTAATGAAACTTGTTCTTTACGAAAATATTCAACTGAATATGAAATTGATCAAGATCTGTTTATTGGAGATAAAAATCAACATCCAATCGATCATAGTCATCCATTCATTTTACGAGATCCAAATAAATGTATTAAATGCGGAAGATGCGTTAGAATATGTGCCGAAGTTCAAGGACCGGGTGTTCTGGGATATATCTATAGAGGTTTTACAAGTTATGTTGCACCGGAATTTGGAGAAAGTTTAACAAACACGAGCTGCGAGTCCTGCGGAAAATGTATCGAAGTGTGTCCAGTTGGGGCATTAACTCCCAGAAATATAAATTACAAACTTAATCCACATATTTCGGAACAAATCATTCAAAATTGTGGACTTTGCGGAACTGGATGTGAGATTGAAGTAAATGTTCAGGCTGGTAATGTAACTACGATTAATCCATCTGGAAATGGATTTAACGGACGTAATTTGTGTTTCGATGGAAAATTTGGCTGGCAGATTTTTGAGGATGAAAATCGCATATTCAAACCATATCTCCGAGATGAAGATGAGTGGAATGAATCTGATATGGAAACAGCATACGATTTGATCGAGGATAATCTATCTAAAGCTGAAAGTAAAAAGATTTATATTTCCCCAACCTGCACTCTGGAAGAAATTATGATGATGGATCAAGTGGCTAAAAACATCGGTGCAGAAATTTGTACGTTAACATATCAAAATAGTTTTGTAAAAAAGATAAGTGAAACAAATTTAATGTCTCTTTCGTATGATGATCTTTCAGTAGCAGAAGCAGTTGTAATAGTGGGGAAAATAAGTCAAACCATAAAAGTTATGATTCGCAGTCTACAAAGAAAAGGCATCAAAATGATTATTTTAGCTGAAGATAATGATGAATTTAATAACTACGCTGATGAGTTGCTGAATGATTTTCCGGTTCCTGAAACTTTGGATAGAATACTGGATCATTATTATACTGAAAATGACGAAGAAGTTACAATAGAAGAGCAGGATAAAAGCAGTACGGCTATTGAGTTGGATCTTCCAGAAAAAACAATTTTCATATACAGCAGAAACAATGTGAATGAACTTTCTATATGGCGAACTTGGATGCTGGCATCAATGATTTGCGATTTTAAAGCAGGTTCTGGAGTTCTTCCTACTTCAAATCTAAATAACTTCCGTGGATTAACGCAATATGGCATAAGTCCTGGGAAACCGGAAAATTCAGATTTTGTAATATTATATGGTGAACTTCCTTGTGAAGAGCAAAAGAAACTGATGAAAAACAGTAAGTTTATAGTATCATATAATTCACACGCAGATGATGCTGATCCATCTCATTTACTTCTGCCTAAACCATCTTATCTGGAAATTAATGGAACAGCCATTGCAAACGATGGTAGAATCAGTAAATTCCAAAATCCGAAGAAATCAAAATTATTCGATGAAATATTAGATCAGTTTTCAACTCTTGGGCTGCTGAACAGCCAGCATTCTTCTAGCAGATACTGGCATAACAAAGCGCTCAAATTCATTATTCAGAAAGTTGAAAATCATAACATGTCAAATCAGGAATTATATGATTATCTCGAATCCATTGAACGTGTTAATTTTGACACAACCAAACAAGCTAGTGTTCAAAGAAAGCTGATTACGAAATTAAAGAAAACCGGACAATGTAATTAGTGGTGATTTTTGCAGTGTTAATCACCTTATTTTTTGGTTTCTTAAAAAATCTGGTAGAGTTTTTTTTATATGTTTGACAAAAAATGTATTATTTATTTATTTTTCATTTATTGATAATAATGTGACGCAAAAGGCTTTCTATTAAAAATAGCAAGTCATAAAGTGTAGGAGAGAAAATGGACCTTGATTTTAAAAAGGACAATGATATTGGGATCATTAAGATTTCAGGCAGACTTGTAGTTTCAAATGCTAGAGAATTTAAAGAAAATATCAATAAATATATTGAACAATCCCGTTTTCTCGTTCTAGATCTTACAGATATGGATTACATAGACAGCCTGGGTTTAGGCTCTTTGATCAACTGCTATAAATCAATTACAGAGAATGATGGTGATCTGTATATTGCAGGATTACAATCAAAACCAAAAACTTTATTTCAAATAACAAAAGCATATCTCATTTTCAGTATTTTTGATAATGTTGAAGAAGCAATCGCAAGCCTTAAGCAGAAAATATTTTCTGCTGTAAGCCAAAGTTGAACTTCACATTACAGTTTGATGTTTTGATAACTTTCACATGACTTTCAATTTCTAAAATATAATTCACAAAAAACAACTTGTTTTAAGCATATATTATATATAGT
>Ga0164310_10002380_pt1 | contig 10809 bp, 3 predicted proteins | sample GuaBasSedimGuay1_FD_121795 | JGI IMG/M metagenome (GOLD analysis project Ga0164310, IMG submission 121795) | Subseafloor sediment microbial communities from Guaymas Basin, Gulf of California, Mexico - Guay1, Core 4569-9, 0-3 cm | ecosystem: Environmental > Aquatic > Marine > Hydrothermal vents >... | reverse complement strand
GTGGTGGTTACGCTACTATTGCTTCTGGCGTCAATATAGCAACATTTTCAGATGGTAGCTTGGGATTTTTGAGAACTGATGAAAATGGTGCGCGTGGAGTTACATTTTATGATGATAGTGAAGGTGAAATGTATAATGTAGCAGTTGTAAGTGGTACTTCTGCAGCTACTAATACATTTGTATATGATCCTTCTAATCATCGACTTTATGCTCCAACTAGTTTGACAATGGCGGCTGGTGATAAAGTGTTTGCACTTTATGCTGCTGATGGCTATACTTCTGCTACAGAAAACAAATATTTTGAAATTTTGGATTCTGTAAATAGGCCTGATAGTGTTGGGGCGATTAGGCAGGGACAAGTTGAAATTTATATTGTTTCTGATAATGATACGTCTTATAAGAATGCATGGAGACTTACTGGTTGTACTGTAACCTCTGATTTAACACGTGAAGCATTGGCTGAATTGGGACACTTAGGACCATATGATAGGCCGCTTACGTTGCCTATCCCTATTACTGTAACTATTGATACTACTGCCGGTGATCTTGAACATTGGTCAAGGTTTGCTGATAGGTATTCGGAATATGATGCAAATACTATGACTGAAATAGACTTGGCTGATTTAATGGCTTCTGAAGATCTTAAACTTGTTGTTAAAGTTTTTGCTCAGACAGATGAGGAAGCTGGTGGAACCGGCGCTAATAGAAAAGTTGCAGCTGATTCTGATTTAATAGGGCAAGCATATTGGCATAATGGTGTAAGAGGAACTTATACTGCTGGTGATCGTGAATATGCATTGAAGACTATCATTGTTGAGCATTTGAAGATTACTGATGAAGCATATACACTTGATATGGGTGCTAATGCTACTCAGACATTTGGATTTAGGTCAACTAATGATTTGTATGTTGTAAAGGGAGATTTAGACATTACTTATATTACTAGTGGAAATAAAGTAAGACGTAATAGTTAAGTTATTAACGGGTTGGGGGGTAAATTACCCTCCGCCCATATACTATTTATAATGGTTTACGGAAAAGTTGTAAAGGAGGAACGATTAATGGATGTTGGTAAAGTAGATAAACATAAGGAAAAATTAATAAAAACTGTATCAGAAGAGGTAACTACTTTATTTGAAAAAGTATTAGATTATGCAGAGGTAGCTGTGCCTAATTCTGATCAGTATAAAAAATTACGATCAAAAATTTTGAGGGTTGGTAATAATTGTATTAGAAATATTTCAAAAGAAATAAACTTACATTATGAAGTAAAATATGTAGCTCCTACTGAAACTGTTATTGAATCTAAACTGGCTAATAAGTAGGGTAACGGATTATTAATAAACGGAGGAGGAATAAAAATGAGTGATGAAAGGAATATAAATGTAGATACTGATTTAGATTTAGATAAAAGGGAGTTTGAAGATCCTATTACCGGTACTAAATATTATATTGTACCACCAACCGCTGACGATGTTCGTGGTGCAGATTGGCAATATAGTAAAACGTATACTAAATCTTTGATTGAGGGTATTACTACTGCAGCTGAAATGATGGATATTTTAATGCGGAGAGGTGTAATAGGTCCTGAATTTGAGCAGCGTCAAAAAGAATTGACTGATATATTAGCAGAAAAAGTGGATGCTTTACAAAACGCTAAGACTTTAGAAGAAAAGCAAGCTTTAGCTTTTGAAGTTGCACAAGCTCGTGAAGAGCTTTTTAATTGGAATCAACGACTTAATGGTCCAATGGCTAATACATGTGAACAAATAGCTGATGATGCGCGTTTGGAGTATTTGACTTCACGTATGGTTCGTAATGAAAAAGGTGAACGTGTATGGGATGATTATTCCGATTTTTTAACTGATAAAAACCAAGCTTTGACTATGAAAGCTCGTTTTGAGGTTATGTTGTATTTACAAGGATTAGAACCCGATTTTCTTGAGAAAACTCCGGAAGCTATGGCATTACGTGAAATTGAGGAAGAAATACAAAGTAAGGCGGATGAGATTTTGACTGAGATAGAAAAGCGCGTTGATGAAGATGACGCTAAGTCTGATGGTACTAAGAATGCTAAAAAAGCTAAAACTACACCTAAAAAACGTGGTAGGAAAAAGAAATAATACATGGAATTAAATATTGATGAAATTGAGAGATATATAGAGGAAATTACTACTAGACAGCGTTTGATTGAAATTGATGGTGAGTTATTATTTTTTAAACAACCAACTGTATTATTATTGCAGCGAGCTAGATTTATACGTGATCGTGAATATAGAAAAGCATTGAATGATGGATTTTTATCTAAGGAAGATATTAAGAAGGTTTTGGAAGAGCGTAATATTATTTCTGATAAAGATAAAGCTAAATTAACCAAGTTGTATAGTCAATTAGAAGCTCAGAAAGTGTTATTGGCTAAGACTACTAAGGTTAAGGCTAATCAAGATAGAATTAAAAAGGTTATTGCTAAGCTAGAAAATGATATAGCTGAAATAGAAAATAAAGAAAAAAGTAAATTAAGTATGTCGGCTGATGTTAAAGCTGAAGAATCTAAAATTATTTATTTGTGTTGGTCATGTACTTATTCGTATGAGAGTAATGAGTTATATTGGCCTACTTTAAATTCTTTTTTAGAAGAAAGAAGGCTTGGATTTAGACAGAAAGTTTTGAATGAATTTATTGTGTTTCATAACGGGTTTCCTACTGATATTATTAGAGCAATAGCTAGAAGTAACTTATGGCGTATTAGATATATGACTAGTATAAAGACGTCGGAGACCATTTTTGGTGTTCCGACGTCTGAATATACGCCGGACATGTTGAATTTGTTGTATTGGTCTCATTATTATCAAAATATTTATGAGATGTTGCCTGAGGATAGGCCGCCTGATTTTATAATTGATGATGATGAAGCATTAGACGCTTATATGGAAGATTATTATAAGGAGCATGAAAAAGAAGTTGCTGCTAGACGTGATAAGAAACGTTTAGGAAACTCTAAATTATCTGCATTTGATCAAGAAGAAGTAATCGTAACTCGTTCGCATGAATTGTACGAAGATATTGAATATGATAAACCGCGCGAAGCGCAGGTTATTAAGGATAGGAACATAATTAGAAAAAGAGCTCGCCGAGGTTAATCCTCTAGAATGGCAAGGTAAGGTCCAAATACATTTATTATTTCTTATATTATATTAAGAAATATTAGGAGGACTAGTAACCCTTGCCACCTACCGATAAATATACTATTCTATTAAAAACTATTATTGATAATCCTAATATAGATAAAGAGAAAAAGGAGCTTGTTGCCCAATTTGTTAAGGTGGTAAAAGCTATAGAGAAGCTGTCTGCTGTTACTGAGAAGACAACTAAAAAAGCTTCTACTTCTACAGATATATCTGCTGATATTAAGAAATTATTAAGAAGATTAGGAATTTTAGATGATTTGAATAATAAGTTGAATTTATTAATTAAACAATTAGATAAAGTTGGGGCGTCTGAACAATTAAAACCACTAATTAATGAATTAACTAAATCATTGAATATAGATGCGCTTACAGCAAAATTAGATAAATTGAATTTAGTCCCAGCTGTTAAAGATTTATTAGGCGAATTAGTTAGGTTGCGTAATGAAGTTAAAAAATTAAAAGATCCATCTATATCTAAAGATATAGAAGAATTATTAAAGGTTTTATTAAGTAATTCTAAAAATAATACAAAAATTACTAATTTATTAGAAGATTTAAAGCGTAAATTAGATATTAAGGTTTATAATAAACCAGCAGAAATAAATGTTAGTGAATTAGAAGTAGCTGGTAAAGTATTGAAAAATGCTGGCAAAGATTTAGATGAAGCAATTGAACGGTTAAAACGTAAACCTACGGTATTATTTGATTTAGAAACCTCTGCAATAATTAAACGAGGTATTGAAAAGGGTTTAGCTAGACATATTAGACAGATTGGGTATCAAAAAGGCACTATTAATCAATTAATACAAGGCACCGCTAAACACGGTGAAATATATATTAAGCCTTCTAAGATAGTTCAGGAATTATACAAAAAAGGCGATATCGATAAGGCGGTAGAAGCGTATAAAAAAGAATTGGGTGATTTAGGAGCGGCTAGTATAGATTTAAGAGAAGAATTAAAAAGAGTTATGAAGTATGGTAAGGAATTAGAAGAAGCACTACAAGAATTTAAGGAGATATTAAGAGATAGTTCGGCTGTTATTGGTCATAATATAGCCGGATTTGATTTACGTGTGCTGGATAAGAAATTTAAAGAAGTAGGTATGAAATTAGAAGGTGCTGTATCAGATTATATTGATACGTTAGAGTTAGCCCGAAAAGAATTTCCAGAAAGGCCGTCTAAATCATTAGAAAGTTTTAAAAAAGATTTTGAAGCCGCTGGAATAAAAATACGTGATTTTGGTAGGGAAATGCACGATGCATTACATGATACTGAAGTTGCTAGATTAGTATTACGTGCTGAAGCAAAGGTAGGAAGAGAATATATAGCTGCAAAAACAGGTTTAGTTACAACAATTAAACAAGCTGGCAAACAATTAACGAATAATGTTAAAGAAGCAGGTAAAAGTTTTAAAATTTTAAATGACGCTAATATAGAAACAGCCGACACTCTTAAAAAAACTAGGAAACAGTTTGAACGTTTACAATTAGATATCAAAGATATTAGAACTTTAAAATCTGGTTTACAGACATTTGATTTTAAATCTTTAACCATTAAACCTTCTCCTGCTGGGATGGATTTAAAGACCCCACCTGGTGTTCCTGGAATGGAACGTACTGTTGCATTGGTACGTGACATGTCAAAATCTCTATATAAACTCCAAAATACAATCGTGAAAAGTCTTGAGAATGGTTTATCTAGAGGAATGGAGATAATTAAGGATGAAGCTGGAAATGCATTTCAATTGGCTAAAGGCGGGCGAGAATATGAAATAAAAATTGCTAATGTTAGACAGCTTACAAAAGATTTAGAACGTATGTATAATAAAACAGTTCCAGGTGGAGCTACGCCTAAATATTTAATTAATTTATTTAAAGAAGCGTATGTAAATGCACAACTATCTCAGCCTGTTGATGTGAGTAAAATGGCTGAAAAAATAGCTATCAGTTTACGTAGATTATCTTCTGAAGAAGCTAAAAATTTAGGGAGAGTAGTTGATCAGTTATATACTAATTTAAAACAAGGTAAATTGAGTATACAAGACATTGCTAACAGACCAGATTTGTATGATTTATATAAAAATTTGGTTTTAGTATCTGAAGCAGAAGAAAAATTAAATAAAGAATATATTAGACGGCTCGCTATTCCTGCGGCAAAAATTTCTAAACGCGGCATAATTTCATTTGAAACTAAATATGGGTCTGAGCGTGTTGCATCACAATTTGCTACTATTACTACTGGTTTAGAAAAATTAGTTAATGAATTAGAGCGTATTGGTACTCCGCCAATGCAGGTATTAGAATATAGACAGCAGGTAGGAGCTTTGCCTTTACGTATACGTCCAGGATCACCAGAAGAAGCTAAAGCTAATAAACTCGCCTATGAATTGATGCGGAAACTTGTTGAAAAAGGCGCCACCGCTTTTACTCGTGAAGGGTACCAACGTGCTATAGCTTTACGTAAATTGGAATTAAAACAGTTTACTCCTGAACAAGCGCGTGAATTTTTGAGTACAGTTAAAAGTTTAGATGATTTACGTGAAGAAGCTAAAAAATTAAAAATAAGTGCTTTAGATGCTGCTAAAGCTTTAGATGAAATACATATTGATAATTTTTATGACATGTTAGAAAAGTTATTTTTACAAGGCCGCCCTGTACCATTTCTTGAGAGACAAGCTAAAAGATTAGGTTCACCATTTGATCAGAGTGTAAGAAGAGCTATATCAGCAGTTGTAAATGAACTTCAAGGATTATTACCATTGGCAGAGCCTGGCAGAGTTAAGCGAGAAGCGTATCAAGAAAAACTTTTACGTGTTTTTACTAGAAAACCTGTTGAAGAATTAAGGCCTGAAGAGCAGAAGAAAGCAATTATTGAAACTAATTTATTATGGAAAGATATATTAGAGCGCTCTAAAAAGCTTCAAGAACCTCTTATCCGTGCTAAACCATATTTAGGACAATTTGAAGCAACATCATTAAATTTAAGTGATGCTGCAAGTTCTGAATTACAAGAATTTACACAGAATTTTGAAAGCAGTGTAAAAGAATTAAATCGAAATATGATGTCATTAAATGCGGCTGATGTGCGAGCGTTAGCACCATTTAAGGAATTTAGTTCAATCCAACGTCAATTGTCTTATACTACAGCTGCATTAGGCGGTGGAGTAGTTACTAAAAAAGGCATAAAACCATTAGAAGTTCCGCGCGTATTGAGTAAGACTGAAGAGGAGATGATTAAGTCTGGTAAATATGGTGCTGGTTATGGTTTGAATGTATTAACTGAATTAAGACATACGGCTGGTACATTTGAAGACCAAATTTTAATTTCTGGTAGATTAGCTAAAACTTTTACCAAAATAGTTAAGAATTTAGTAAAGCCTGCGGAAAAATTATCAGAAGAGGGTATTATTAGTAAACTTGAACCTGGCGTGCAACGATTGACACCTAGAGCGGCTAGATTTTTTGAACGTGATTTGAAAGAAGTTATGGATAAGTTTCAAACTATTTTAGGTGTACCTCAAAAATATAAAGGTAGGGCTGATCTTGCTGAGATTGGAAAAGAAATTGTGAATGTTATTAGAGAACATCGTGGAGAAACTATAGAGGTTCAGACAGCTAAAATAGCAGAAGTATTTTTGAATTATTTTGGACGTAAGTTTGCAACACGTTTTGGTACAAAAGGCGTTTCAGTAGCTGTAAAGCCGGGTGAAGCTTTAGGATATGCTAAAATTCCTAAATCAATGGGAGATTTATTAGCAGAACTTTTTGAAAAAGCAACTAAACACGCTGATGATGCTGTTAAAGCACAAATAGCTGGATTAGCTAGAGAATTACGTAGGGCAGGAAATGCATTTATTTTGGATTTATTTAGTGATGCTTCTAAAGGTTTAGTCACTGAAGAAACGGCGCAACATTATAAGAAATTATTTGATAGGGCTTATAAGACATTTGAAGAATTTTTTGATAAAGAATTGCCACGTAATCTTGAAGGTATAAAGACTATAAAAGAAGTATATAAGGAAACATTTGGTGAAAAACGAAAATTATACGTGGAAAAACCAATTGAAGCGAGAATAAGTTCTCGTGGTATTGCTAAGCGTGGCTTGATGCCAGAAATAATGGAGGGTTTAGTAACTAATTTATTAGGTCCTACTGCGACTGGTGGCGTTACACTCAAAGACATTATTCCTAAGAAAGCGTTTTTAGAGTCTAAAAAAGCCCGTGAAGAACTTAATGAAATTATGAAAGAATTAGGGTATGAACCAATAGGCTCTTTTAAAAAGGTGATTGAAAATTTAAAATTAGAAAAAGCAGATTTAGATCAAGCTACTATTAATAAATTACGTAAATTTGAATCCCAATGGGATGTTTACACTAAAGTTACTACTGAATTTGGTAGAAAGATAAGATCATTTGTAGCACCAAAGTTTTTACAAATTATTGAAGAACCGACTTTGTTTAAGGAATGGTCACCTGAAGAAATAGCAAAAGGTTTAAAAGGTTTAAAGCTTGATTATCAATCTTTTGCGGCATATATGGATATTTTTGGCGAAGGCTCTAGCATGATGAAAGAGCTTGGTAAATCGTTGTCTTTTGCTTCGCGTGAAGGATGGGATTTAATCAAAGCTTTTCAATTATTAGATCCGTCTATGAAGCAATTTAAGGAAAGTTTATTAAAAGCACTACCAGAAGTAACATTGGATGAAGTCCGTAAATTTGAAAAATCTACTGGCACATTGGAAGATTTTAAAGATACTATTTTCGATTTAGCTAGATTCCCCACTGAATTTAAGTTAAAAATCCCTACCACTACACCAGGTGCTAAGCAAGCATATGAAGAATTGTATATTCCTGGTGCTGCAGTTAGAAAAACATACCAAGAAGAGTTGTTAGGTAAAGCCGCACCAACAAATTTAGGTCGTTATCTAGATAATCTTATTGCTGCTGCACAGAAAGTTGAGCAGTATTATAAAATGTTAGCGTCTGGAGGTGTGGGCAAGACTCCAGAATTGCAAGAAAAGACTGTTACTACTATTAGGAATGCTTTGGTTGATGAACTTACTAAATATATAAAAACATTTAGAGTGTGGGAGCGGCAAGGACCTACTGAAGAACAAGTTGCTAAGATGTCTGAAGTTGTTAATAGATTTAAAAAAGCATTAACTGAAAGAGCAGCACCAGCTGTTTATCAAACTAGCGGTGCTATTACTGAAAAAGAAGTTGTGGAAGCATTAGAGCGTAATACTAAGAGTCAGTATAAGTATAGTACAGTGCTTGGACGTATTTCTGATTTATTAGTAGGAGCTAATCCTCAATCTTTAATAGATGAAGAGCGTAAATTAACTGCAGCATTGGCTATGTATAAACAAACCGGTAAAATACCGCGTGAATTTGCTACTCCTCAGTATCTTAAAAAATTGCAATATTTTGGTGGTAATTTTGAAAAAATGATTAATACTTTTCTTAGCAGAATTGAAGCTAAGAAGAAAGCTCCTACTATTTTTGATATTGAATTAGAGGCTGGCAATTTAACTGAATTTGCTAAACGTATAGGATTATCAATACAAGAAGCTATTGAAGAAGCATTGAACCAGGCTAAGGAAAATTTAAGTAAAGCAAAGGTTAGATATTTTACTGAGTTGGGTAAGAGTTTAATAGGTAAAAAGAAAGGTATAGAGGAAGCATTTTTTAGAAGGGTGACACCAGCTATAACTGGTAAAGCTATAGTTGCTGTCACTGATAAGACTCAAGAATTAGCTGAATTACTTGAAACTTTAAGAGACACTAAATTTGCTGTTGATTTAGATATACCTGGTTTACATAAATTATTATACGATCTTAGAAAATTAAAGAGAGAACATTTTAAATATATTAAAAGAGCTAGGGAATTAGGGTTACCGGTTTTACGTGAGGGAGAAATAGGTATATCTCCACATATGGCTCAGCGAATAAAAGTGCGTACAGGCGAAAGAAATGAAGAAGAGACTACTTTAGCAAAACTGATTAAGAAACAAGGTAAAGCTTTTGTAGAATCTGTTAGGTATCCATTTACTGGTACTTTAAGTGTACAACCTAGAATAGCTAGATTACTATCTGCTCTTCCTAGTAAATATGCGATAGCTGAGCCTGGCATGCCACAATTAGATTTGGCCAAATTGAATAAAATTATAGGCACATTGAGGGAATATGTTGGTGTTGTTCCTAGAGAAAAACGAGTTTATCTATCAAAAGATATTAAGAGTTTAGTAGAACGTAGAGAGGAAGAATGGGCTAAAGGAACTGAAGAAGGGGCTAAAAAAGCTAAAGCATTAACTGAAGCCATTGAAAAATTATTAAAAGTTATTAATGATGCTACACCTAAGTTTTTAGCACATGAACAAAAATTAGATTTTGATGGTGATGCGTTGTTTATACATACTGGAGCATTAAAAGAATCACGTAAAGAGATAGAGGCTCATTATAAAGCATTACAAGATGATGTAACTTCTGTACGTACATTATTTAGATCTGTGTTTACGGCTATTAAAGAGGGCGAAACTAAAAGTTTAGCTGAGATGGCGTATATTTTTGGTAAGAGACACCCAGCTGAACAAGGCTATGCATTTTTAACTAAACCATATATACGTGAGAAAGTAGCGAATTTAAAAATGCCTGAAGTTATGCAAGGATTATTTTCGTATCAAAGTGCTGCTAAAGATATTAAAAAAGGATCTAAAGAATGGAGAGAGGCTGTACAAAAATGGTCTAAAGAGTTTTTAAAAACGGAAATTTTACCAGAGGTATTTAGTAAATTTAACGTAAGCCCTGAGCAGCAAACGGAGTATTTAAAAAAAGTTGATGAAAGTAATCATGGTTTTATTAAAGCCTCGTCAGGTTTGGAAGATGCTATTAATTCTATGGCTAAAGAATTGGTACGGCAACAATTATGGGAAAAGAAATATACTGATGCTATTTCTGGACAATTATATAAATTGCATACTGGGCAGACAGTAGAAGGAATAAGTCGATTGTTACGTATTTCGGAAGTTGAAACAGGATTTGGAAAAGGTTTAGCAGGAACTGGTAAATTTGTTGCACCACCATCTCCTGAATTTTTAAAAAAATGGCCTAAAGCTAGTGTAGCTTTAGCTGGTAAACCTGTTGAAGAATTTTCTGCTAGAGTAAATGAGATTTTGCGTTTTATTATCCAAAAAGGTATGGACGTGAAACACGCTGGTGTAAAGGCTGTTGGGACAATTGTATTGGAGAATATCGCTAAAAAAGGCGGTATTAAAACTATTATGGAGGCTATAAAGAAGCATGCTGATGATTTTGATGAATTATTAGATTTTGAACAACAAATAATTAATTCAGCTAAATTACGTTTGGGAAAGTTATCCACTGAGCAACTAAAAAGAGAATTACAATTATTCGAGCCTGATGTTGATTTGCAAACTTTATCATCTAATAGAGAAAAATTAATTAAACGTATTGTCAGTCATTTGGGGTTAGAAGCCACTTTTAAAGAATTATATAGACAAATAGAACGTCAAGCTATAAAAGCCACTGAGGTGGCATTAGCTAAACAATTAAAAGAAATGCCCGAAGGGCGCACTAAAGCAACATTATTACAAGATATTGC
>Ga0164310_10002379_pt1 | contig 10809 bp, 9 predicted proteins | sample GuaBasSedimGuay1_FD_121795 | JGI IMG/M metagenome (GOLD analysis project Ga0164310, IMG submission 121795) | Subseafloor sediment microbial communities from Guaymas Basin, Gulf of California, Mexico - Guay1, Core 4569-9, 0-3 cm | ecosystem: Environmental > Aquatic > Marine > Hydrothermal vents >... | reverse complement strand
AGATGTTATTTCCATGTTAGACATATCCACAGCTTCCGATGATCCCTATATAACTGCAGCATGTATGAAAATCATGTATAACCTGGCTAGATCTTCAAAAAACACAGATTTAATCAAAAAGCTCATATCCAAAATTCCTGCGCTGCTTGAAAGGGAGGATAGTTATATCGTTGAGTCTGTCCTAGAGACCATTAAGGGTTTGGCATACCTCCCCCTGACAAAGGAAGATATCGAAAAATTGCCAGTTATACTCACAAAGGTTAAAAAGCTCCTGAAAAAAGAAGACTGGATAATAAGAAAGAAAGCACAGGAGGTTATAACTCTTCTGGAGGGTATTTTCTCCGAATACTACCGTTCAAGAAGAGAAGAGGCGATTGAAAAAATAAACGAACTGTTGAGCAGGGGCATGTATATGGAGGCAATCGACCTCGCCATAAGCATTGGGGATAAATACACACTGGAATGGCTCAGTGAGGTGCTGGAGAGAGTCTTGAATAAACCATCCCGCATAGGGGGTTTAGTGCTCTCCCATCCAGTTTACGCCCTTCCAAAACCCAAAATATCGGAAAAGGGAAAGCCCCCACTGCTTCATGAATTTAAGGTTCCGAGGCATAAAACCCCAAAGGCATTAAGAATGATGGAGCAGTGGAAGGGTGAACAGGAAGGAAAAGGCAACCCCAAGCTTGAAGAATATTTTGAAAGGATGGGGAAATTGAAGGTTGAAAGTATACTGGAGATGCTGGATGAGGAAGAAAAGAGAATGGACGCCCTGAGGGAGATATACAAACTTTCTGAAGAACTGGATGAGGTGGAGATGAGAAAGCTCTCCCAGTTGATTCCAAAGCTCTTCAATATAGCAAAAAGCAAAAACAGCTGGATTCGGATAAAAGCGGTTAGAGCGCTTGCCAATCTGACAAAAATTGATGGGAGCATTGTGGATGTGATGAGAAAATGGCTCCATTCAAAGGATGAAACCTCCAACATTGCAGCTCTAAACTTTTTTGAGTACTATTTCAGCAAGAGATGGAGTGATGAAATTGCATTGGAAGTTATGGAGAGAATGCCGCACTTCCTGAAGAATCGGAAAACTATGGTGCACGCTTTTTATCTCCTCGAATCCATGTCCAGAAAAATTCCCAAAGAAAGGATGCATATGTTTGATCCAATAATTCCGATTTTAAAGAAACAGCTGGAAATCCTCCCCAAGCCCGCTAAGGAGATAATTTTCAGAATTCTGGAAAACGTATCCAGTTAAAGAATACTAAAAGTTCAAAACCTTTGGTTCCCAATAAGCCTTTATATGCTCTGTTCTAAAGTTAAACCGGTGGACTCCATGAACGAGGAGGATGTTAGCATCAAACTTAAGGAAATAGAGGAGCTTTTAGGAGTTTTGGGAAAGAACCATCCCAAAGAGATGGCCGCATTTTCAAGGTTCCTTAGAGAAGTTGTCGAAACCAAAGCCCTAACCACGAGGGAAAAAGAACTGATAGCTCTGGCACTTGGGATAGCTGCTGGCTGTGAGTGGTGCATATACCTCCATACACAGAAGGCACTTGAAGCAGGTGCAAAGAAGGAAGAACTCGTAGAAGCAGGCTTAGTAGCGGTTCTGATGGCAGGAGGACCCGCTCTAATGCATCTCATACCTCTAATGAAAGCGATAGAAGCATTTGAAAAGGAGCATGGGGAGGAGTGATCACTCCTGAAGCTTCAGGATAGCCTCCGCTAAATCTCCTTTTGTTTCTTCCAATGCTTTTTTAGCGCTATCGTAGTCTACCCCTGCCTGCTCCATGACGAGTTTTATATCTTCCTCGCTTATGTTCAAAATTTCTCTAATCTCCTCTTTACCAACTATCTGGTAGCTCTTTTCACCCATGGCAGTTATCACTGTAACTCCCGGCTCCTTAATTATAATTTCCTTGTTTTCAAGCTTTATCACAACTTCCTTAACTCCTCCCAGCTCCTCCATCCTTATTCCAAGTTGCTTCATCATCCTCTGCATCTGCTTTGGGTTCATACCTTTCATGGGCATCATTTCAACCACCATTTTTATTTCTTCAGTAGACCTTTAACCTTTTCCACTATCGCATTGAGAGGAACTTCAAACTGCTCCCCGCTCTCCATGTCCCTTATAGTAACCCTGCCCTGTTCGAGATCTCTCTTTCCGAGAATCACAACACACGGGATATTCAATGCATTTGCATAATCCAGAGCTTTTCTAAGCTTTCTCCCCCGCACATCATATTCCGCCTTTAGTCCCTCTCTTCTCAAAGCTTGGGTTATTTCCACGGCTTTCTTCCTTATCTCAAGTTCTTTTCCTATGTATGCTACGAAAACATCGCTTCCAATCTTAAATTCGGGTAAGAGACCTTTGCTTTCCAAGATTGGAATCAATCTCTCTATACCTATGGCAAAACCTGTTGCTGGAGTGGATTTTCCCCCAAAAACTTCTATGAGATTATCATATCTGCCTCCACCGCCTATGGAACCTATTCCAAGGTCGTTGGGAGCTATGGCTTCAAATACTATGCTTGTATAGTAGTCAAATCCCCTAGCAATTCCAAAGTCTATCAGGGCATATTCGTAGAGCCCATAGGATTTTAAAAGCTCAAAAATTTCCTCTATCTTCTTCAGCTCCTCCCTCGCTTCATCACTCCTAAAGAGTTCATACGCTTTGGGCAGAACTTCATCAGGTTTTCCTTTAAGCTCTATCAAAGCCAAAACCTTTTCAACTCCATTATCATCGAGCCCGAATTCCTTAAGAGCTCCAATAAAATCTTCCCTCTCCATCTTATCCTTCTTATCGATGAGACGCATCAGCCCGATATCGTCTTTTACACCGAGCATCCTTGCGAACTCATCAAGGAGGAGCCTGTCCCCTATATTAACCGTAAATTCCTTGAGACCGGTGGCAATATATGACTCTATCAGGAGAGCTATCACCTCAGCATCTGCTTCAATTCTTGAAGAGCCTATTAGCTCAATGCCCGCTTGCCAGAACTCCCTCAAGCGTCCACTTTGGGGTTCCTCATAACGGAACATGTTGGTAATGTAGTACCATCTAAGAGGTTTTGGTGCTGTCTGGAATGAATTTACAAAGAGTCTTGCAACGCTTGAAGTTAAATCGGGTCTTAGAGAAAGGTTTCTTCCCCCTTTGTCCTCGAAAGCATAGAGCTGGTTTACAACTTCTTCACCGCTTCTCAGCTGAAAGAGCTTAGTGTACTCAAATGTTGGCGTTAAAATCTCCCTGAAGCCGTATCTTTCGAAAACTTCTCTTATGCTCTCAAAAACGTATCTTCTCCTCACCATATCCTCAGGGAGGAGATCTCTCGTTCCTTTGACTCTCGCTAGTTCCAGCTTTGCCATATTCTTCACCTAAGAGGAAAAAGAAAGGAGACCTTAAAAACTTGTCTCTAGCTGGTGTTGAGGAGTATCTTAACGAGAATCCCCCCAGCACCCTGAACCATCATTTGGGCTCCAATAGCCATGGTAAAGAGACCTATAATACGTATGAAGACACCTAGGGTAGTTTTACTTACATTCTCGGCAATATAGAGGGTTATAAACATTATGAACGCTGTAAAAAGGATGGCTAAGAATGTGGCTCCGATTGACACCGTTATACCCTGTTCTGCAGTGAGGGTAATTGCCGTTGTTATCGCCGCTGGACCTGCTATTAGAGGAGTTGCCACCGGAACAGCGGCTAGAGCAAGGATATTCTTCTCTTTCTTTAATGTAACCATTCCACCCCCTTCCAGGGCCTCAAGACCTATTTTAAATAGTACAAAGCCCCCTGCCACCCTTAGTGCATCGAGTTCGATGTGGAAAATATCCTGAAGTATGATCTTACCAGCAACAGCAAATATTACCAGGAGCAAAAGTCCGATAAAGTTTGCTCTTACTATAAGTTGCTTTATGTCTTCCAAATGGAAATCCTCCTTGAGGAGCGTTATCAGGAGTATCTTATCACTGGGATCAATCATGATAACCATTAATAGTGTCGCACTCAACAATTCAATCATGCTCTCACCCCACAAAATTATAGAAGGCGTCATGAATCACAGATGTCATTGCCTTCATCGCTTCTTAAATTTTTTGTGTCCTCTTTTTGTCCTTCACGTCCCTTAAAGAGCATTATAACTCCTCTAAATGCCCTTGTAATCCACTCCCAGTACATTTTCAAGGACTTCTCAAAGTACTCCCACTTTATCACATCATAGGCAAAAACTCCGAGTGCCACTGCAGCTGCCGGAACCAAGGGTGTGGCATAAAAGCTGAACTGTGTCTTGCCCCCAAGGATCCACTGAAGAGCATAAAACCCAATGATACTCCAGAATGCTCCAAAAGGAATCAATATCTTGCCCCTTTTCTTTGCCGCATAGGGTATTGCTATGATCATAGGTATCATTGAGAGAAGTAGAATCGGGTCGTTATGGGCGAATATATCGGGATTGTAATGGAACGCAAAGGGTTTTTCGTTTATGAACCACTGCCAGAAGGGAGAATTGGCAGGATGTTCCCCTTTAAAGCTTAAATGCCACTTGAAAGAACCCAAAAGTTCTCTAATCCATTTCTCAGCCCCAATAGCCACCATAGCGGGCAGATTTGCCAAGAGAAATGCGGCCCCCGGAAGGATAATCCCCTTATAAAAGGCATTCAGCAGGGTACTCTTACCCTTCAACCAATCCCATAGAATCTTTATGAAAAGCACTGGATAAGGAAATGCCCCATTAAGTTTTGCTGCACCATCTAAGCCAATCGATATTCCTCCAAGCTCCTCCCTACCCCTGACCATGAAGTAAAGAAAAAGTGCGGTAAAAAATGCCACATGGATGTCGAGCATTGCGGCTACGCTCGTTGCAAAGAGAAGGGGATCCAGAACAACAAAGAAAAAGGCTATGAATGAGGCAAGATAACTTTTGCTGATTTCATAGGCGCTCAGAAACACTAAAACTGCGATTAAAAGGTGCTCTATCATACCCGGGAGGCGCCAGCATAAAGGTTTATCCTCTATGAGCATTCCAATGGATATTATCCCCTTGGCAAGGTATGGATGCTCCGTATTCAGATAATTCTGGATGTTCTCTTTATCAGGATATTTGAATCCAGGGATTATTGTGAGGTTGTATCTGGAAATCCTTTCTAGGAATTTATTATAATTCTCCGCGGGAATTTCATAGTAGACTGCAGGGAAGTTTTGATAGGGGGTATAAACGGTGTAGTTTAACTCCTGTGCGATGCGCCAGACTTTGAGTTTCATCACTGTTTTATTGTACTCGGGGAGGATTATGTTAACACCGTAGGAGGAAGTGTTTTCATCAAAGTAGTGGAGGTTTACACCCAGGAGATGCAGGAGATTCCTGGCTGCAGGAACATACCAAACTTCATCCCCTATATAATCGTTAAGCGCATCATTTGAGGCTTCGTTATAGGAATACCAGAACAACCCGACGAGTGAAATCGCGATAATGGCAACATAGATCATCTTTTTAGTTCGATCCTTCATTTAACCACCGCCCTCTTTTGTTTAAGCTCTTTGGAATAAGAAAGTTTCGATGGCTAAATTTATAACCTCTGCCAAAAAGTATTTTTATCAGCACTCTTAAAGTTAAGGCGGTGGTAAAAAATGAGAATGCTGCTGATACACAGCGATTATTTGGAGTATGAGGTTAAGGATAAGGCCCTCTCAAAGCCCGAAGAGATAAGTGAAGCTCAGAAGAGAGGGAGGCTTGAAGAAGTTCTGGCGGCATTTATGAGCGTGGAGAAGGTGGATGAGCAGAACCCTGAGGAAGTGGTTCAAAAGGCAGTTGAGGAAATTAAGAATGTTGCTTCCCAGGTTAAAGCCGAAAATATATTCGTTTATCCCTTCGCACACTTGAGCAGCGATCTTGGAAAGCCCGAAGTAGCCCTCGAGGTTCTTAAGGAGATTGAAGAGAGACTTAAGGGAGAAGGATTTAACGTTAGGAGGGCTCCCTTTGGATACTACAAAGCCTTCAAGATATCATGCAAGGGACACCCGCTGGCAGAGCTGTCGAGGACAATAGTGCCCAGCGGTGAGAAGAAAGAGGAGGAAGTTTCAGAAGCTCTTAAAAAAGAGGAAGAGCTTGTTAGCTACTGGTACATCCTCACACCCGAAGGAGAGCTCGTGGATGTGGATAAATTCGACTTCACGGGTTATGAGAACCTCAAAAAGTTTGCAAACTATGAGATAAGCAAGAGCCGTGTGGCAGAGAAGGAGCCCGCCCATGTTAGAATAATGCTCGAGCAGGAACTGGTGGATTATGAAGAGGGGAGCGATCCTGGAAACCTCCGCTACTATCCAAAAGGACGCTTGATAAAATCGCTTCTCGAGAACTATGTCAGCGAGAAGGTTATTGAGTACGGTGCCATGGAGGTTGAGACGCCGATTATGTATGACTTCGAACACCCTGCGCTCAAGAGCTACTTAAACAGATTCCCTGCAAGGCAGTACATAGTTTTAAGCGGTGATAAGAGGTATTTCCTTAGATTTGCAGCATGTTTCGGGCAGTTCCTCATGAAGAGGGACATGACAATAAGCTACCGCCATCTTCCATTGAGGCTCTATGAGCTCACAAGGTACTCATTTAGAAGAGAAAAGCGCGGTGAGCTAAGCGGTTTGAGAAGGTTGAGGGCTTTTACGATGCCCGATATGCACACGGTTGCCAAGAACATGGAGCAGGCAAAAGCGGAGTTCAAGAAACAGTACAAGCTCAGCATGGAGGTGCTTAGAGGGGTTGGATTAACACCCGATGATTATGAAGTGGCAATAAGGTTCACGGAGGACTTCTGGAATGAAAACAAGGAATTCATAGTGGATCTGGCAAACATAATCGGAAAGCCCGTTCTTATAGAGATGTGGAAGCAGAGATTCTTCTACTTCGTGCTCAAATTCGAGTTCAACTTCGTCGATACGCTCGATAAGGCGGCGGCTTTGAGCACGGTGCAGATAGATGTTGAAAACGCTAAACGCTACGGGGTTACGTTCTACAACGAGGAAGGAAAAGAGGAATATCCGCTAATCCTTCACTGCTCTCCGAGCGGAGCAATCGAGCGTGTTATGTATGCAATGCTTGAAAAACAGGCAAAGCTCCAGGCAAAGGGTAAGAAAGCTATGTATCCCCTGTGGATATCCCCAATACAGGTCAGGGTTGTCCCTGTTAGCGACCAATACATAGATTATGCTCTCTATGTTGCAGGAAAGCTTGAAGGGGCTAAGATTAGAGTTGATGTGGATGACAGCAGCGAGAGACTAAACAAGAAGATAAGAAGGGCGGAGAAGGAATGGGTGCCCTACATCATTGTCGTGGGGGAGAAAGAGAAGGAGCAAAACACAATAACGGTCAGAAAGAGAGAGGATGGGAAACAGTATGAAATGCAGATTGAAGACCTCATGAAGGAGATAAAACAAAAAACGGAAGGCTTCCCCTACAAACCGAGGCCCCTGCCCCTGCTGGTGAGCATGAGACCCAAATTCAGGGGCTGATTAAGCCTCTCTACTTTTCTTTTCTTTGAAATCATGTGTTGTCGGCTTGAATTATGGGCTAAGCTTCTTAAATTTAAGCCTCTCTACTTTTCTTTCCTTTGAAACTTTGAAATCATATGTTGTAGGTTCAAAGCCTTCCATAGGAGACTTCACTAAATGAAATCTTTCAACCAGCCCTCTGTTCGTAACTTCCGATGTTCCCACTAAAACATAATCGCTTATTGACGCTATCCATGAGACAAAGCGTTCGGATACGACATCCTTATTCACAGGCAGGATCATGATTGAACTGGGCAGTTCCCTGCTTCTGTGGGCTAATGTTTGATTGAGAATCTTTAATGTTTCATCTTCTCCAAGAATAAGCGCCGCTCCATCGAGGGTGTATACGAGCCTTATTATTGGCTTCCCCTTCATAAGGGGCTTGAGATTTGAGTATATCATGGAAATCTTGGGATTTATGGTTTCTGGATCAACCGTATCTAAATAGAATACATTCTTCAGCTCTTCCCTATTTCCATATCTCGAGCCAAAAATATCAATAATTGCAAGATTATCTTCTCTAAGTGCCTTCCTCAAATCAAAGCCCACGAATCGGGACGCATCCGCAAGCTTTGAAACCGGCAGATTGTAATTGGATATGATGCCAAAATCCCCCTTCTGGATGAACCAGGAGACTATTGCCAAACCAATTACCCATGCTGAAGAAAATCGGTCATAAATTATGCTTACCACAGAGCCTTCCATAATATTGCCCAAGACTTCCTTCACAGACATCATGGGAGATCCCCCCATAACGTCTTTGAAATTGGTTATCTGCATATTGTGACTGGAGGGTTTTTAAGTTTTCTTCTCCCAAGCACTTATCATGACCGGAGTAATTACAAACGATGTGAAAACAAGCACAGTTTTCTGAGGAAGTATCGTGGTGTCAGTTTCAGGTGGTTGCAGGATTATTTGGACTTTCTGGCGTTAGTATTGAATAACAGGTGGGAGTGGTTCTCAGAACTAATATCAGCCAGAATACATACATGAGCGTTGAAATTAAATGAAAAGAAATTATAAATTATTCTTCGAGATCATCTTATAAGGGTTTAATTCCCTTGAACATGTCCCTTATGAAGGATTTAGCCTCATCGCTGAATTGAGCCTCCTTGACCTCCTTGCCAAACTTGTTGAAGACCTTGGCTTTTATGAAGTTGAGCTCGAAGACCTCATAACTCTCCTCGCTTTTATCGGCGGGATTTACTCCATGCTTCTCCATGTGCTTAACCACACTATCAATATCCACATATTTCCCGCACTTCTCGCACTTGTAGAACTGCCATAGAAGGTAGTCCTGTCCGCTTATCATGTTGTTTCTTATGTGCTCCACCATCAATCCTCCGAGGTATTCATAGAAATCCTCCTGAAAGAGTTTTCCATCTTTTTCAATGATTTTGAATCCATGCCATACAATGTGGTCATTTATGTCCACTAAGAGAGAACGCAAAAAGTTGTTGCTCAGAATAAAGGCTCCATTGTCAATATAGAAGGTCCTTCTTTCAGGAACAACTATAATATCGATACCGTAATTTTCCTTATCCACACTCATTTTTTCTGCTTCTTCTCTATTCGGGGCAAATCTAACTCTAACGGGTAATTCGCTTTTTTTGTGCACACCTATAATTTTATCCTCGAACAAGTCCCATCTGTAGTCATCCATGCTTCTAATGTTTGCGTATGCAGCCCTGATTTCCTCCCTCAGCTCACCGTACTTCATTTGCACCACCTAAGGGCTACTCGTCTTCAGGTTATATAAACATTGTCGAAAAAACTTAAAAATCAAACTTTGAGTAGTTTTTTCAGGTTGCGCTCAAAGGGCGGATAAACTACCCCCCTGTCCGTTATTATCCCCGTTAGATATTTATGCGGAGTTACATCGAAGGCGGGATTATAAACATCGACGTCAGGGGCTATCCTGCATCCACCACACGTTAAAATCTCCTCTTTCGGTCTCTCTTCTATTGGAATTTCCTTCCCACTCTTGAGGCTCATGTCAATCGTGGACAACGGTGCGACCGTGAAAAAGGGTATTCCGTGCTCTTTTGCAAGAACCGCAAGGGAATAAGTCCCTATCTTATTCGCAAAATCACCATTTGCAACGATTCTATCCGCTCCCACTATTATAGCATCTACCTTTCCCTGCTGCATCACAAAACCTGCCATGTTGTCGCTTATGAGCTTAAGAGGAATGCCATCGTAGTTATACTCCCATGCAGATAAACGGGCCCCCTGAAGCACGGGTCTCGTCTCATCCACCCACAAGAGATTGAGCTTCCCCTCTTTTTGCATCACCCTCAAAACCGCACCTACAGTACCAAGATGAACCGTAGCTAAACTACCGGCATTGCAGTGGGTCAATACATTCCCTTCAGGAAGAATTTCCGCCCCAAAGTGCCCCATTCTTAAATTTGCCTCTACATCTTCATCCGCAATCTTGTGGGCTTCCCCTACGATTAGACTCCTTATCTCGTCCAGAGAATCCTCTCGATGTTCTTCCATCAGATTCTTAACCCTGTTAAGTGCCCAAAAGAGATTAACTGCTGTTGGACGTGTTTTTTTTAGGACATCATAGGCTTCGAAAAACTCATCGAAAAACTCATCTTTATTCTTTGCTCTGCTCTTTTCCGCCAATAAAGCCAGCCCGTAGGCTGCAGTTGCCCCAATTGCCGGAGCTCCCCTCACCTGGAGTGTCTTTATAGCCCTAGCAACTTCTCTAACACTCCCAATCTCTACAAGTTTGAATTCCCTTGGGAGCAGAAGCTGATCAATGAGTATAACTTTGCCACTTTTAAACTGGACACTCCTCGGAAGTTTTGTCAGCTCTTTGGGTTTATACCTCATCATTGACACCTCCAAAAATATCTCCCAAAAACATCTCTCTAAAGAAAATTTAAAGTTGTTGGATTAACCAGAGGTGGAAGTTTAGTTGAATGGAAATCCGGAATAGAACGATGAATAGAGGACACCTCTAGGAAGACCCAAAACATCTCTCTAAAGAAAATTTAAATTGCTGGATTAACTCTCCAACATGGTAGAGATGAATTGACAGAAAAATCTTCTTTGGATAAGCCATTCTAAGTTTTGAGAATATATACTCTCCGTTAAAAGCTGATAAACGTTTACAAACTTTTTTTAACGGTGTGGATGGAAAAAAGGACTGTGGGGTTTTTATTGTGAACAAACTTGAATCTGTGTAAACGATTTCATGAAAAAAGCTTAAATAGATGTTTTTAGATATAAAACAGTGAGGTGAATAGGTATGATGT
>Ga0164310_10002378_pt1 | contig 10810 bp, 11 predicted proteins | sample GuaBasSedimGuay1_FD_121795 | JGI IMG/M metagenome (GOLD analysis project Ga0164310, IMG submission 121795) | Subseafloor sediment microbial communities from Guaymas Basin, Gulf of California, Mexico - Guay1, Core 4569-9, 0-3 cm | ecosystem: Environmental > Aquatic > Marine > Hydrothermal vents... | reverse complement strand
GGTTTATATGTTGATAAATCACCATTTTTTAATAGTGGATCGATCTGGCTTCGTGATAATACGTATGGATCTTGGGAATATATATTAATAGATAGCGGCACTTTTCAAATACCTGGTAATGATGTTTGGTTCGGTAAGGGTTTAGAAGTGGACGAAGATTTAACTGTAAGCGGAAACGCTCAACTTGGTGACTCAAGTTCTGATAAAACAACTGTGAGAGGCAAACTCGGCATAGGAACCAATAATCCAGATGCGAAAGTAGAAATAATCACAGATACTTATCCTGGGTTACAGTTGAAAGGGACATCAACTCAAGGTCCAGCACTAACTCTTAAGCTGGGAAGCAATAGTATGATCATGCCTGCAGGAATAAAATTCCTCGATTATAATGGCAATGTTAAATTTGATATATCAGGCTATCCAAATTATCCTACTCCTTACTTTTTCATTTCGAATGGAAATAGTAGTATAGTTTTAGATGGTGGTAAGATAGACTTAGATGGAAATACAACTGTGAAAGGTGATTTGAACGTAAGTGGAGATGTAATTATCCCTACAGGAGGTTTATATGTTGATAAATCACCATTTTTTAATAGTGGATCGATCTGGCTTCGTGATAATACGTATGGATCTTGGGAATATATATTAATAGATAGCGGCACTTTTCAAATACCTAGTAATGATGTTTGGTTTGGTGGGAGTTTAGAGGTAGATGGTGATTTAACAGTTCATGGAAACAAAGCTGCAATAGTAAATACTTCTCAAGGCCAGAGAAAGATGTCGGCAGTTGAGGCTCCAACAGTGAATTTTGTAACCGCCGGCTCATCCCAATTATTGAATGGCAAAGCGCTAGTTAAGATAGAGCCATTATTCTTAGAAACCATAAATACAAGTGTTGGTTATAAGGTTTTGCTAACTCCAACAGATAATTGTCAGTTGTACATTTCAAATAAATATAACGATAGTTTTGTAGTAAAGTTATCAAGTGGTAAAGAGAATTGCACGTTTGATTGGTTCTTATACGGAGTAAGAAAAGGATATGAGAATTGGTATATGGAAAAATAGTTCCCTTTGATAAGCAATATATTAAAGTTTGCGGAGAGTTATATAATAGATAACAAGAAACAATTTGAAAAAGCAAGAGGATATGGATTAATGATAGGGTTTTTAAGAAGATAAAAATTAAAAGTTTGATAATTTGCATTCTTTTTGGAAAAGTTATACAAAAAAGAATAATGGAACTAATAGAAGAGTATCTGGAAGAGCTAAAGAAATTTAGGAATTCTTTAAGAGGGTTGTGGAATGATACCTAAACCAAACTTATAATTTTATATAAGTTAGGTTAATTCTATTATGAGAGAGGGGAAAATACCATTAGGGCTAAGGATAAAAAGAAAAAGGCACAAGGAAATTGCTTTTCTTCAAGATATTATTGTAGAAAAACTCTATGAAATTTTTTCTAAAGCAGTAATTCATGAAGGAACAGCGATATGGCGTTGCTATAACGGAAACAGATTTTCCGAGGATATTGACGTTTACATAGAGAGGAAAATAACCAAACTAAATTTGTTATTCGGAAATCTTCAAAAAGAAGGGTTTAAGATTATTAAAAAAAGAGTCAGAGAAAATTCTCTATTTTCTATTCTGAAATTTAATGATACTGAAGTAAGGCTAAAAGGCATTTTTAAAAAGGTGCATGGGATTCCAAAGGAATATGAAACAATTGAAGGAGCCCTAATAACTATTTATACTTTGCCACCCGAAGCTCTAATAAAAGAGAAAATTAAAGCTTACTTAAAAAGGAGGAAAATAAGGGACCTTTACGATATATTTTTTCTGCTGAGATTTGTTGATGAAAAGGATAAAATAAAAAATGAACTTGAAGCATTAATAAATCAATTTAAGAAGCCTTTAGACGAAGAGGAACTTAGGATTTTAATTCTTTATGGTATAGCACCTAAATCCGAGGAAATGATTGAATATATAAAAAGATGGTTAAAATGAAGATAATAGATAAAGTTAGGGAATATTTAAAAAAGACACCAGTAGCAAGTATAGATTCCATCTCAAGGATGGTTGGAAGTAAAAATTATGCATATCTCTTACTAAATTATTTGGTTAGAAAAAAGGAAGTGTTTAGAATAACAAGGGGTTATTACTCTACTCAAATAGATCCTACTTTACTCGTACTTTGCATCAAGCCGAGTTATCTTGGTTTGGAGGATGCTCTGAGCTTCCATAATCTATGGGAGCAGGAGACAATTCCTATAATAATAACACCTAGAAAGGTTAGGCAAGGTAAGAGAAAAGTTCTTGGACACAATGTTCTGATAAAAAGAATTTTGCCAAAATACTTTTTTGGTTGGGATTTGGTTAAATACGGAAATTTTCTTGTGCCTGTAAGTGATGTTGAGAAAACTTTAGTAGATTTAGTTTATTTTGGAAAAAGGATTGAGAAAAAACTCGCAAGAAATTTTAAGAAAAGAATAGATAAAGAAAAACTTGCAAATTACTTGAGAAAATATCCAGTAAATATAAGGAACAAGGTTAGCAAAATGTTATTGGGAATTTAAAAGCAAGATAACTTTACTTGAGTAAAATGTAAGTATTTATTTCATAGATAGAATTGATAATTTGGAGGTCTTAGCTTTGCATCTTAAACCTTCTACTATAAAAGGATTAAACACAAAATATATTTTAGATTATAGAAAATAATATATACTAAAAAAACAAATAATTTTAAGGGCTTTAAATCGTAATTTAAGGGCTTTGAGGGCAAACTTTCAATCTTAGATAGGGCTTTGATTTAAATCCTATAAATATATAGAGCCTTAAAACTATATAAAAATTTCGGTAGTCAAAAATATAGTTTTGAGGCTCTATGTAGAGGTGGAAAAATGAGTTTGCAGACTCTATTTGACTCAACCTTCGGAAGCGAAACTGTAGAGAAAACAGAAGATAGTGAAATGAACATCTATGAAAGAGAGAAGGCCTCTTTAGTGGAAATCAGAGAAAAAATAAAAGAAGAATTTGGTTTAGAAAGCTATAAACCAAAAATTTTAATAATTGGTGTTGGAGGAATGGGTTGCAATGTTGTAACAAAAATAAGTGAGGTAAATGTTAGAGGAGCAGAAACAATAATAATGAACACTGATGCTGCTCACTTAGTAATGTGTAAAGCAGATAGAAAAATATTACTTGGCAAAGATATAACTCGTGGTTTAGGTGCGGGCGGAAATCCTGAAATAGGCAGAAGAGCTGCTGAAGAAAGTAAAGCAGAATTAAAAGAACTTTTAAAAGATGCAAATTTAGTATTTTTAATTACAGGACTGGGTGGCGGAACTGGAACAGGTGCTTCTCCAATAATAGCAAAGATAGCAAAGGAGCAGGGGGCTTTGGTTATTAGTGCTGTCACATTACCTTTCAAGATAGAAGGAGCAAGAATTGCAAAAGCAGAGGATGGCTTATATCAGCTAAGGCAATGTTGTGATACCGTAATTGTAATAGAGAATCAGAAATTATTGGAGTATGGAGGAGATTTGCCGCTAAAAAAAGCTTTTGAGTTAGGAGATGAAGTAATTTCGCAGATGATAAAAGGAATTACAGAAACAATTTCTCAACCATCCCTAGTAAATTTGGATTATGCAGATGTGAGAACAGTAATGAGATCAGGAGGTGTCTCTACAATAGGAATAGGAATTTCTGACTCTTCAGATAGAGCAAAAGAAGCAGTAATGAGAGCATTAAAACATCCTTTATTGCAAGTTGACTATTCAGGTGCTACAGGAGCTTTAATTCAGATAATTGGTGGTCCAGATTTAAAATTGGAAGAAGTAAATGAAATTGGGGAGCAAGTCTCAAAATATCTATCACCAGAAGCACAAACAATATGGGGAGCAAGAATTTTGGATGAATATCAGGGCAAAGTACAAGTAATTACAGTAATTACTGGAGTAAAATCACCTTATATATTGGGTCCAGTAAAAGAATCTAAAGCTGGCGAAGTACAAACAGAAATTTCTGATACTCTTGGCATAGAAGTTTTTACCTAATTTTTTGTTTTTTCTTTTTAAACTCTACCACCAAAAAATACCAATAATTTCAAAATTTTTAATTTCCGCAGAATATTCTTTAGAACTATCAACAATTCTTATTTTACCTCCACTATTTTCAATTTCCCTCAAAGTTTTTTCATATTTCGGAATTTTATCACTAATTATTAGAACCTCCTTGACCCTTGACTTATTTTTTTCTACTTCACTTCCATAACAAGTTTTTTCTGGACTCTTTTTTGTTTCTATTAAAAATTTTTCAATCAATTTTTTTTCCTTTTCTTCTCGCAATTTATTCATAATTTTTTTAATTGTACCTCTTTTCACCAATTCTTTAAAACCTTCCTCTCCAATATTAGAAACGCTATCTATAAAAACTTCTTTGTTAATCATCTTGGCAATTCTTTCTTTAATATTTCCATAACCAGCAATTAAAATGTCTCTCTTTTCTTTTTTTAGCAAATTAACTATTTCTTTATAATATTCCATTTCTCTACCCTTAGCAAAAATTTTTTTAATTAATTTAATCTTCCCAGATTTATAAATTCCTAAAAAAGCTTTTTTTTCATCAACTAAACAAATAAAAATTTCGTATTTTTCTTCTTCTGGTAGATTTTCATTAAGTTTTATCTTACACTCTCTTCCAAATTCTAAATAAAAGGAATGATATTTTCCTTGTTCCTCGCCTTCTGTAATTTTACCTATTACCTTTATTTTGTTATCCATCCATCTAACTTTTTCAACTTTTATTGCAATTTCTTTCAATTTTTTCTTTCCCTTTATAATTTCACCATCTCTTTTTATCTTTTTTGCCCTCAGACTTTTCTGTTCAACAATATTACCTTTAACTCTATTATAAAGAAACCATAAATCTTCCAAAGTTTCTGGAATTATTTTTATATAATCTTTTCCTTTTTCCGTAACTCTCATTTTAAAAGTTTTGTGCGGACCTGGGAGGATTTGAACCCCCGACCTACTGCTTTCTCAAAACCTTTTTTGGCTAAGATTTTTTCCTAAAAAGGCTTATAGGAGGCAGTCGCTCTATCCAGACTGAGCTACAGGTCCACATATTAATTATTTGTTTTTTAAATTTGGAAAAAATTACTTGATGGACCTGCTGGGATTTGAACCCAGAGTCTCCTCCTTTTCCATTTGGTTGCAGGAAGTACAGAAACCCATTAAAGGTTTCTGCTGCGAAGGAGGCGTGTTTTCATGCTCTAAGCGCGCCATTACACTACAGGCCCATAATAATTATTTTAATCTTTCCAATAGCCACTACATACTATGTTATATGGAGAGTTTTGATTTATTCTATAGCCATTGCCCTCTTTTTTTATCGGCGAATTATCGCCAAGTCTATCTATGAGTTCAGTGAGAGTATCTTCTATATCTTTTGCGGATATTTTTACTCCAGTTTCATTTTTTATTCTTTCAGAAATTTCATCTACTGAAACTGGATCAAAGTAGTTGAACACATCCAATATTACCTTGTCAAGCTGCCTTTTTATTTTATCTCTTTTTCTTCTAGATTCCAAAGTTAAATCGCGGTAATTAGAGTCTAACCAATAGCGAACAGTGCTAGGAGAAGTTGAATATAACTTTGCTATTATATCATATATTTTCGTTTTTGAAACTGTATGCTCTAACATATTTTTCAATTTTATCCATTCTTCCAATAATTCTGGGTTGCTGTGAGGTGTTGGCATATATTTACTTTTATTTTTTAATTTTTTATGGAGGTCCTTAGAAATTTAGAAAGAGAAATAGAAAATATACAGGTAATTATTTTGGCTGGAGGAAAAGCAAAAAGAATGGGTAACATAGATAAACCAAAAGCATTACTTGAAATTAATGGCAAACCTTTGCTATACTATACATTGAAATGGCTTAAAAATTGTGGATTTAATGATTTTAGATTTTTGCTAGGATACAGACACGCAGAAATTGAAGATTATATAGGAGATGGCTCAAGATTCAATATTAATGTAACTTACTCTATAGAACCAGAAAATATAAGTGGAAAGGGAAAAGCATTAAAATATGCTCTCCTAAATAATAAAATTGACAAAAATAAGAGGGCTTTTATTTGTTTTCCAGATGATTTATATTTAGATAGCCACTTGCCAGTAGAGTTCTTACTTAGACATTTATATGGAATAAAAAATTTCAATACTCTTATCACAGTCATGTTTGTCTCTGGGACTGTATATCCCTATGGAGTAGGTAATATAAATTCAGATCAACTTGTTTCCAAATTTGTTGAGAAACCATTTATAGAAAAATATACAAGTACAGGATTATATTTAGTAGAACCAGAAGTTTTTAAAATAATAGAGGAAAAAATAGATTTGAATTCAGAAAAAAGTATAGAATTTGAGCAAGTTGTTTTACCTTATTTAGCGGAAAGAGAAAAAGTATTCTCTGTGATAGTGCCATCGTCAGTTTGGTTACCTATTAATACACTGAAGGAATTAGAAAAAGCAGGAGAAATTTTAAAAAATAATAATGGTGATTGAAAGATTACCTTCAAATACAATAATAGATACTCTTTTAGGTGGTGGAGTAGAAAAAGGAGTAATCACTAATTTTTATGGACCTGCTGGCTCAGGAAAAACAAATTTAGCTTTATTATTTTCACTTTCCTGTTTAGAGAATGGATACATAGCCTATGTAGACACTGAGAATGGATTTTCAACTGAAAGATTTTTTCAAATAGGAGGAGAAAAAAAAGATTTAAAAAAGATTTTATATATTAATCCTAAAAATTTCACTGAGCAAACAAAAATAATTCAAAAGTTAAGAAAAGAAAGCATTAAACTGATTGTTGTAGATTCTTTAGTTGCTTTATATAGGTTGGAGATAGATAAGGAAAATTTTACAGAAATAAATAGAGAATTAGCCAAACAATTACAAATTCTTTCAATAATAGCAAGAGAAAAAAGAATACCTGTTATTATTACAAATCAAGTTTATTCTGTTAATTCTAGTGAGATAGAGCTTTCTGGAAGAGACATTGTAAAATACTGGAGTAAATGCCTTGTAGAACTGAAGAGAGTAGATAATAATAGGAGAGTGGCAATTTTAAGAAAACACAGAAGTTTGCCAGAAGGTAAAAAAGTAGAATTTGAAATCACGAGCAGTGGAATAGAAAAAGCGAAATTCAGAATTTTCTAATTTACAGACACTTAATTATCTCAGAAAAACTTTTTTTTGTTTTTATTCCCAACGGAGAAAAATGGGTTCTTCTTCCTTCAAGTTTTTTGAGCAGCAATTCCATTCTTTTCGGTTGCTTTTTATTTAATTTGCAAAGCCAGTGAATTTCATAATACGGCGGATAGTTTTGCTCATCTCTTACTGCTCTTATTAAAGTAGATGGATGCGTGCCGCTCTCCTTCACATTCGGAGGTAAAACTTTATCAATTATTGTCTTACCTTCCAATTTCTCTAAAATTTGATTACAAAATTCTTTCTGGGCAAAATTACCTAAATAAATCTCTTGGATTAAACTTATTTTGTTTCCGCAGAATTCACACTTCTCGTAAATACCTTCCTTTCTCCATCCACATTTTTGACAGTAAGATAAATAATTAAATTGTTCCAACAGTTTGGTTACTCTTTTAGCACCTCTTTCAATTCTTCCGAAAACCCTAAAATAGTGCTTTCTGTAATAAGAGAAAATAGGTGTGAAAGCGAGCTCATATCTTGCAAAATTTCTTATTGCTGCGGAAATCAAAATTCTTAGACCAAGTTCTTTGACAAAATCCACTTTCAAACTTTTCACGCCATATCTCCTCAAACAAGTTTCAGGATAAGTTCCACATAGCGGTGCTGTATCTGTTGCTGTTATTGCCACACTTCCATGATTTCTTATTGCTTTCGCGCAGGAATCCAAAAAATAAACCGGCGAACCAAATGGATCAATATCCACAAAATCAAATTTTTCTTCCAATAGCAATACATTTGCATCTTTATTTTCAACCCTGATTTCCAGTTTATTTAACCTTGCATTCTCTTTAATCAATTCCAAAGCTTTCGGATTTTTATCGTTCGCAACAACTTCTGCGCTATCCAAAACTGATTTATATCTCAATCCCCGCACACCGCTCGCAGCCAAACAATCACAAATTTTTTTCGGCTTTAAAATTGAAACAATTATCTCACTTAAGTCGCGGTCAAATTTCATTTCAGGATTATAAAAAACCTCATCTTTTTTTGTAATTTTTCTCGCGGCAGGCACGAAAAATTTAATTTTCCCTTCTTTTTTGAATTCTAGTTTCATAATTATTTTTGTGGTTTTATTATGAGTAAATACGCTGAAAGTGGTGTAAATATTGAATTGGAAGGAAAAGCTATTGAAAATTTGGTATCTGAACTGAAAACTAACTTAGAAGGAATATTTGCCAAATATGATTACAAATATGGAAAAGCTTTGGGTTTTAGTTCAGATGGTATAGGTAGCAAAATTTTGTGTTATCAGGCTGTGGGAGATTTCTCTAACATTGGCTACGACTTGGTTGCGATGAATGTTAATGATTTAGCATGCGAATTTATACCTCCACTTTATTTTGTGAATTGTCTCTCAACAAATAAACCAGACTCGGAACTAAATAAAGAGCTTGGAAAAAGTTTAAGTAGAGCTTGTGAAGAGGCTAATGTTATTCCAGCAGGGGGTGAGTTTGCAAGTTTACCAGATCAAGTAAAAGAAGATACCTTTGATTGGATTGGTTTTGTGTTTGGAATGGAAGATGAGGATAAACATAAAAGCTATATTAAAAAAAGAAACAGTTTAGAGCCTGATTTAAATCTTCTTGGAATAAAAAGTTCTGGAATTCATTCAAATGGATTAACCTTAGCAAGGAAATTATATGAAGATGGAATAATGGATTTAGATGATGAAGTTTTGGAGTCTAATAAAACTCTTGGAGAAGAATTAACAACCCCAACAAAAATTTATTCCCTGCTGATGACAAAACTTAGAGATGATGCAGAATTTTTTGTACATGTAACTGGAGGCGGCTTTAAAAATTTAATAAGAGTACTGCCACCAAATTTATATGCAAGATTAGAAATTACTGAGGTAGACCCTATTTTTAAATTAATACAAGAAAAATTAAATGTCGCAGAAAGAGAGATGTATAGTGTATTTAATATGGGAATTGGGCTGATAGTTGGAGTAAAAAAAGAGAGTAGAGAAGAGGTAATTAGCAAAATTGAAAAGAAAAAAGAAACTTGCATAGATTTGGGCTCATTGGTAAAAGGCGAGAGAAAAGTTGTTATAAATGACGGAATTATCTTGGAAAAATATTAATAAAGTTTATGCTTCTGGAGGTAATTTTCTATCTCCTTTTCGGTATTCTACTTGGCGTAATCGCTGGTTTAATTCCAGGAATACATCCAAATACTTTCGCCTTCCTAATTTTAGCGTTTTCGCCTCTCTTATCTCTGAATATAATTTATCTAGTGGCTATTCTGATAGGAGCAGAGATTACGAATTCTTTTATAGATTTCATACCTTCTGTTTTATTTTCCGCACCAGAAGAAGATACTGCACTTTCTATATTACCATCGCAGAGATTTCTTCTTCAGGGTAGAGCATATGAAGCAATTTATTTAACAATTTATGGTGGTTTATTTTCTGTATTGTTTATATCAATTTTATCACCTTTATTCATAATTTTAATACCCTTTCTTTACAGCTTTCTTAAATTAATCATCGTTTTTCTTTTAATTCTGACAATTCTGCATCTCTTCTACACTCAAAAGAAAAATAAACTCTCTGCGTTTTTAGTTTTTGTTTTTTCTTCAATTTTAGGTTTATTAATATTTAACTTACCTTTGTCTTCAACTTCAGCATTATTTCCAACTTTTGCTGGATTGTTCGGGTTGCCAAGTCTATTTGCAGCATCAAAATCTGAACTCAGCGAACAGGAGATTGACGTTAGTTTTGAAAATTGCTCTAAAGTGAAATCCTCCTTGCTATCAGTTTTTGCAGGTTTGCTTTCTGGAATTTTGCCTGGTGTAGGTTCAAGTCAAGTTACTGTAATGACTCAGCAGTTGGGTAGAATAAAAAACAATCTCAAAGATTTTATGATAATAATTGGTGGAATAACAACCTCTAACTCTATTTTTTCAGTGATTGCTTTGTTTACAATAGGAAATCCACGTTCTGGTACGAGTGTCGCAATTCAGTCCTTAAATTTTGAAATTAGCTTGAATAATTTATTTTTAATACTTTTTCTAATTTTGGTTACTGCTGGCATATCTGCTTTACTCACATTGAAACTATAAAAAATTTTAATTAGAAATCTGTATAAAATTGAATACAGCAAATTTGTAAAATCTATTTGTGTTATACTTTTAATATTAATTTTTATCACAACAGGCTGGATAGGGTTAATAATAGCACTAACAAGTTTTGCAATAGGAATTTTCTGCATAACTCAAGGAGTAAGAAGGAGCTTTATGATGGCTGTCTTGATAGTTCCAACTATTTTAATTTATTTATAATTCTTTTCACTGAATTTAGAAAGTTGCCTTAGGAAATCAAAACTATTTAAACTTCAACAATTTGCAAATATCCTCAAAAACTTTATCAATATCTTGACTACCATCTACAATAATTAGTTTGTCCATGTAATAATCCAAAACAGGTTGTGTAATTTTTTTAAAAATTTTTAATCTTGTTTTAACAACCTCTTCTTTATCATCTTCTCTCTGAATTATTTTGCCTCCACATTCGCATTTATTATCTTTTGGAG
>Ga0164310_10002377_pt1 | contig 10811 bp, 13 predicted proteins | sample GuaBasSedimGuay1_FD_121795 | JGI IMG/M metagenome (GOLD analysis project Ga0164310, IMG submission 121795) | Subseafloor sediment microbial communities from Guaymas Basin, Gulf of California, Mexico - Guay1, Core 4569-9, 0-3 cm | ecosystem: Environmental > Aquatic > Marine > Hydrothermal vents... | reverse complement strand
TCAAGAAGGGCTCACGGATCTCCTGGCCCGCGACATGCCTCTCTCTCGCCATCTTCGCGAGGCCGCCCGGCGTGCCCACGATCTTGACGTGCAGGCCAAACTTGAGCTGCGCCATGGCGTGGTCGCCGAGGAGATCCTGCGGGCGTGCGAAGTGACCCCCTACGACCTTATCGTTATGGGCGCACCCGAGCCCAGCCAGGTGCTGGAACGCCTGGCCCTGGGCGAAGTGGCCCCGGAGCTGCTCGCCAGCGCCAAGATCCCCTTGCTCATTGCCCGCTCCGCTCCCTCGAATCCCGCCTCCGCATAGCGGGAGCGGCTCAGGCGATTCCTATCGCTCGAACAGCCGCAGAAGGTCACTTCCCCGCGGCCAGGTCAAGCGCCAGAATGGAGAGGCCGACCCATGGAGCAGGTCCCATGCATGATCTGACCCAAGCCTTCCTGGAGCTTATACGCCTCGCCAGCACGGATCTTCCGCCCGACGTGGAGGCTGCGCTAAGGCAGGCACGCGAGCGCGAGGAGCCGGGCTCGGCCGCGCAGGGAGCATTGGATGCCATCTTGAAAAACGTTGAAATGGCCCGCCTGCACTCCACCCCCATCTGTCAGGATACCGGTACGCCGCTCTTCTACGTGCACCACCCGGCGGGTTGGAGCACGCGCCAGCTCCGTGAGCAAATCCGCGCTGCCGTCGCCGAGGCCACCGCGCGGACCTATTTGCGGCCGAACGCCGTGGATGCCATCAGCGGCAAGAACAGCGGCAATAACCTAGGCGATGAAGCTTTCCCCACCATCCACTTCGAGGAGATCGAGGGAGATGAGCTGGTCGTCGATCTGATGCTCAAAGGGGGTGGCTGTGAGAACGTGGGCGCCCAGTATTCTCTCCCGGACACCCGTTTGGGGGCCGGCAGGGACCTCGAAGGCGTGCGCAAGGTTGTACTCGACGCCGTGCATCGCGCCCAGGGCAAGGGATGTGCGCCAGGTGTGCTCGGCGTCGCCATCGGCGGCGACCGCGGCTCCTCCTTCCTGGGCTCGAAGCAGACGCTTCTGCGGCCGCTCGACGACCGGAACTCCGATCCCCGTCTTGCGGAGCTGGAGACGAAGCTCCACGAACAGGCCAATCAACTGGGCATCGGTCCGATGGGTTTCGGCGGCCAGACCACTGTGCTTGGGGTCAAGACCAAGGGCATGCACCGCCTGCCCGCCAGCTTCTTCGTCTCCGTTTCGTACATGTGCTGGGCACACCGCCGTCGGCGGATGATCGTGCACGGCGATCAGATCGAGTATATCTGAGGGAGGTCCGGCATGCGCTCGCTTAATCTTCCACTCGACGATGAAACCGTCCGCTCCCTCAGGATTGGGGACCCAGTCCAGCTCTCCGGCGTTATGACCACCGGCCGCGATGCGGTGCACAAGTGGATGATCGACACCTTCATCCGCAAGACCCGCCAGCCCCAAGGGGACGATGAGCAGGTATATGAGGCCATCCGCCCGATCCTGGACGGCGGCGCCATCTACCATTGCGGACCCGTCGTAGCCGGGCTGGATACCGGCGACTACCGCTTCGTGGCCGCCGGACCAACGACAAGCATCCGCGAGGAGCCCTACCAGGGTGAAGTGATGGCGCACTTCAACCTCAAGGCCGTGATCGGGAAGGGCGGCATGGGCCCCAAGACGCTGGCCGCCTGCCAGGATGTGCCCGCGGTGTACCTGCACGCCATCGGCGGCGCTGCCAGCTTGATTGCCCAATCGGTGCAACGCGTGGTCGTCGTGCACAAGCTGGAGTTTGGCGTCCCCGAAGCCATTTGGGTCATTGAAGTCAAGGACTTCCCGGCCGTGGTCACCATGGACTCTCACGGCGGGAGCATCCACGCCGAGGTCGAAAGCCACTCTGCACAGAAGCTGGAGTCGCTTCTCGCGGCTTAAACACTAAGGCGGCTTCTCGGCCCATTCCGGACCCTTAAGCCGCCTGGGGTTCGTTTCGGTCTGGCAGACCCTTACTCGGCTGGCAGAATGTTGTCCTGCTGAAAGATGAAGCTGGCCTCCACACCGTTCACAACGACCTTGTATTCGCCTGCAGGCAGCCCGTAGACATCCAGCGGCACGGTTTCCTCGAAGCCTATCTCCACCTGCACACAATATGCGCCCTGGGACCTCATCGTTGGCACTTCTACCTCGAAACGCTGTCCCGCTTTTTGTGTCTTGATCTCGCCCAGGCGTGTGCAGCCATCCGCCAGCGTGCCGCGCACGATGGCATGCACTTGCAAGGGGAAGGATTCGAGAAAGACGAGCTCCACCTCTTCGATCCTTGCCAAGCCGGAAACGAGCTTGCCATCGCCGCCTGGATTGGCGCTGGCGCCGCCCCCGGCGCAGGCACCCAGCATGAATGCGGCCAACGCCATCACGAGTCGATATTCAATCCGCACCGCAGCCTCCTAATACACCCCTGCAATCACCTCATGCCGCTATCCAAGAGACGCAGGACTGGGGCCAAAAGTTCCCGGCGCTACAATGCTAGGTATCCGACGGACTCTTATTGCCTGGGCTGCTGCGGAGAACTTGAGGCTGACTTAGGAGCCGGGGATCAGTCGCGTGAGCACGGGCTGATGGTCAGAGGCCGGGAGGCCTTCCCAGGCCAAGTGCCGAGCCTCTGTGACCTGCCAGGCGCGCACATCGGTGCGCAGGAAGAGATAATCCAGACGCTTGTGGCGGAACTGTCCACCCCAGGGCCACCGCAAGCTGTGTGTGGCTCCTTTGCGCCCGGGGTGCAAGCTGCGAAATGTGTCGACCCATGTGGTCCCCATCGTCCGCATGCGTGCCGTCGCCTCCTGTGCATTGAAATCTCCCCCTATAAGCGAGCCGCCCTCCCCACCAAGATCGTTCACCCACGCCCGCAGGTGGTTGAGTTGCTGCGCATTTTGGCCGCTCAGCAAGCTCAAGTGGGTCGAGAAGGCCCACAACCTGCAGCAGGGAAGCTGCAATTGGGCTCCGAGCGCCACACGGCGCGAGAACGGGCCGGTCGTGGGCGGCAGCGTCCGATGACGGGCTTCGATCAGCGGAAAGCGCGAGAACACGGCCTCCCCCTCCTCGAATCCGATCGCCGATTCATGCCCATTGGCCCGGGCATAGGCATAGGCCATCCTCAGCCGGTCCGCAAGCCAAACATCCGAGGCGAATTTGGGCGTGCGCATCACCTCCTGCAGCAGGACGATGTCGGCCCCCTCACGCTCGATGAGCTGCGCCAGGGTTTCCAGGCGCTCTGGCAGGCGCCGGTGCCGGGGCCAATCATGCCAGAGGTTGACGCTTAGAACCGTGATCCTCTGGCCCTCAGGAAGCCGGGCATCCGCCGGGAGCGGACGTACAATCAGCCGATCTCTGAACCGCCAGGCAGCGGGAAGCGCCTGAATGCGGCTCAGTGCCCGACCGGATCCGTTCACCAGCTTGGCACCAAGCCGCCGCAGGTTCCCGACTATTAAAGACAGCGCGCGGCCTTCCGGCCGCGCCTCCAAGTGTTGGGCTTCATGCATTTCGGGAGATAGACCTCGATGGCGGTCGGTCGCAGTCACTATACCACAGCCGCACCCCCACATAATGCGGGAAATTTGTACCGCCTCAACTCTCCAAGCTATTCACGGCCTAGGGTTTCCCGCATGCCATTCAGGAAGCCTGGGACCACTTCCTTTGGAAACTTCGGCCAAGTTACCACGACGGCCGCCAGCACCCAGGCCACCAGCCACCAGCCAGCGCCCGGCGCCTGCATGAGCGCAACATAGATGAACCAGCCATAGATCGGGGCCTGGAAGAGCATTCCCATCGGGCGCGGAATCCCCACTCGCAGGAAGTAAGCCCCCCAGATGCCCGCATAAACCAGCGCCACGGTCGCCTGCACATGACCGGTGATGAACATATAGGCCAGCAGACCAGCGGCGACCGCCATGTCGAACTCCAGATCGTGGTCGCCGATCCAGGTCTGGATCGAAAGACGGCTGCGCCGCGCCAGTGGACCGTCCAACGAATCTCCGGTCCAATCCGCGGCCAGCAAGGCCACCGCCCAGGGAAGGCTCTCGGGGCCCTGGGCCAGCGCCAGCCAGGGGAAGATGAAGACTAAAAGGCCTCGAGTGAGAGTGATCAGGTCGGCGATTTGCTTGGCAACCATGCCCCTCCCTCCTTGGGCTGGGATGCATGCCTTCTGTGCTTCCATTGTATACCGAATGTAAAGCCACAAGTCTGAAAAGTGGGTGACATTTGCACGTCTGACGCGAGGAGGGCCCCTGCGATGTCAGGCGAGGCCCAGGGAGGGCAACCTACGCCCTGGAGGATTTAGCTTCTCGAATGCAGGTAGCCCAACCACCCCAGCAGCCCTGCGCTGAAAAGGCTGGCGAGCGCCGGGCCAGACAGCCCAAGCTGCACGGCGGCCAATGCGTTGCCGGCCCATGTGGTGAGATAGGCCAGCGCCGGGAGGCCAGCGTCGCCTGTCTGCAACCCCACCGAGGCCCGGCCGGGCAGCCGCGGCTCCACACGCAGGTACAACCAGAAGAAGACGAATGTCGTCAGTATCCAGCCGATGTAATTCTGGATCGGCACGCCAAAGTATGCCCCCTCCACCTCCCATACCCAGAATCCGATGCGAACCATCATAGGGTCCATAACCAGGTCCCAGGCGGTCATCACGGCCGCCGCCAGCCCCGCCAAGGCCGCCGCTGGAGCCTTACGTCCCTGCGGCCAGAGTGCGCGTGCAATCGCCAGAGAGGGGTAGCTCATCATGAACCAGGCAATGGGGATGAGCAGGGGAACGCCCATTAGCTTCGGGCCGAGCAACCCCATGTAATGGTAAGGGCCGTATACCCAGCCTGTCGCGAGGCCCACGGCCTCGAACGCCCAACTCAGCACGGCGGTGAGCCCCAGCAGGCTCAGCGCCCGCCTGGCGCCCCATGCCAGCAAGGCGTGAAGCAAGGCGAAGGCGAATGCCATCAGGCTCAACGGCGCCGTGATCCCTGCGCCCGCTGCGGGAAGCCCCATCGCGGATGCCAGCACGGCGTACGCGGTCAGCATGGCGTAGGCCGCAAGCCATGCTCTCAACGTGGTCGAAGGCCAGCGCCTCATTATCCATCCCTCAAGGCTAAAAGCCGTTCCGATAGGAGGCCGTTGCGGCTATCGCTCTGATTCAAGCTCTTCGAGGAACGCCAAGTCTTGCCGCAGACGCCGGAACCGCAGCGCCAGGCTGCCGATGAACAACCCCATCACGCCCAGGATCACCGCGAAGCCGTAGACCATGAAATCGAAGGTGTCTGCAGGGGCTTTCTCGATGAACATATGTGATCCTCCGAATTATCCCGTGAGGGCTTGAGACTTGCGGGCTTCCACGTATTCCACCAGCCGCTGCAGGCGTAGGCGGTGCCAGAGAAGCGTGATGTAAACGAAGGTAAAAGTGAACAAGCTGAAGAAGAAGGCCGCCTGCATCTTGGGGGTCATGTCGAAGGCCCCTTCCGCGGTGAGATCACCGCTGCCTACTACCACAGGGTGGATGGTCCGGAAAATGCGGATGGAGAGAAAGGTCAGCGGCACGCTGATGAAACCGACAATGCCGTAAACAGCCCCAAAGCGGGCCCGCCGGTCGGGATCTTCGATCCCCTGCCGGAGCATCAGGTAGGCTATGTAGACCAGCTCCATGATCGTGGCGGTTACCAGCCGCGGATCCCAGGTCCACCAGGTGTTCCAGATGGGACGCGCCCAGATCGAGCCGCTGACGATGTTGATAAAGGTAAAGATCACGCCGATCTCGACCGAGGCCAATGCAAGCTGATCCCAGCGATTCCCGCCGCGGGCCAGGTAGATGATCCCCGCCGCCGCGGTGACCAGAAAGGCCAGCGCTCCCACCCAGCCTGCCGCAACGTGGAAGTAAAACACCCGCTGCACATCCCCCATTACGACTTCACGCGGGGCGTAGAAAAGCACCATGTAGAGCGCCGCAATAAACAACAAGCCGGTGAATCCATTCAAGATCTTTAAAAGCCTCGGCGTGGGTTCCATCATCCCTCCATATGAAAATGTCCTACTCCTCCACAATGAAATCGAAGACCATGAAAGACACGGCGATGAAAATGATATCGTAGGCGATGAGCAGATTGAGCCAGGGCCATATCTCGACCATCTCCAAGCCGATCAAGAAGCCGTTGCTCGCCTTCACAGAAGCCAGCAACACCGGCACCGCCACCGGAAATAGCAGGATGGGGAGCAACACGTCCCGCGTGCGCGCCTGCACCGCCATCGACGAGAGCAGCGTCCCCACAGCGATATAGCCCACCGAGCCCAACAGGACAACCAGCAGCAGACCCGCCTTCAGCAGATTGAGATTGTAGAGCACACTGAAGGTGGGGATGACGATGGCCTCGACGATGAGCATGAACAGCAAGTTGCCGAGCGCCTTGCCAAAATAGATGGCGCTGCGGTCCACTGGAGCCAGCAGCAATCCATCCAGCGAACCCCGATCCTTCTCCATGGCCATCGAGCGGTTGAGTCCCAGGGTCCCAGCGAAAGCGAAAGTAACCCAGAGCACCCCGGTTGCGACGCTCTCGCGGGTGCGGATGTCGAGCTCCAGGGCGAAATTGAAAATCAGGATCACCAACAGCGCGAAGACCAGCATGCCCCCCAGCAGTTCGCGGCTGCGGAACTCTGCCACCACATCCTTCCAGACGATAGCGGCGATCGAGCGCAAGTAGCGGGCAAGACGGCCTGCCCAGCCTATCCGCATTGCAACTTCGATCGCGCCGGCTTGCTCAGTCATGCGTCACCTTGCGATACAGCTCGGAAAGCTCCACTGGATCTACATCCCCGCCGGGCACCGAGGCGGCGATCACTCCTTTGGAGAGGATATCGACGCGACCCGCCAGACGCGCCGCCCGCAACAGGTCGTGGGAGGTCATCACCACCGTGCGGCCCTCGGCAGCCACCTCCCGCAGCAGCCCGTCCAACATGCCGGCCGCCTCCTGGTCCAGGCCGGTATGGGGCTCATCGAAGAGCAGGACCTTGGGGCGATGCAGGATCGCCCGACCGATTGCCAAACGCTGCTGCATGCCCCGCGAGAATTCGCGCACCAGGTCGCGGCGCCGACGGTGCAGCCCTACCAGCCCTAAGACCTCCGCGATGCGGGCTTCGCCATCTTCTAATCCATACATACGGGCATAGAAGCGCAGGTTCTCCTCGGCGCTCAAATCGCCATAGAGAAGGGGCTGATGCGAAACCACACCCAGGATCCGGCGGACCGCGCCGGCCTGGGACGGGAGCTGCCAGCCGCCTAACACTACCTTGCCCATCTTCGGCCGTGAGAGCGTGGCCAGGATGCGCAGGAAGGTAGTCTTGCCAGCCCCATTAGGGCCCAGCAAGGCAACGAACTCTCCTTCCCCCACGTCGAAGTTTAGGCCCCTCAGCACCACTTTCGGCCCAAAGGCCTTCACAAGTTGGCGGACTTCAATCATGCAGGTCTTTCATCAGCTCCAAGATTTCCGCCTTGAGGGCTGCACGCCGCTCGGCATGCTCCTCGGCGTCGATCTCCCCGGCTTCCAAGGCATCATCCAGCGAAGCCAGCGCTTGCAGCAGCCGCTGGCGCGCATCTGCCTCGGGAGCCCGCGCAGGGGCCTCGGCCTCCAAATCCTCTTCTGGTCTGCCGGCCCTCCGCCAGATCAGCGCGATAGCCGCGCCGGCGGCAATGAGCGCGACTCCGCCTAGGACCCAACCAAGCCAGCCCGTCGTTGTCTGAGCCGCCGGGTGCCGTCCGCGGAGCATAAGCTCCAGAGATTCTCCAGGCTCCAGGCTTCCCATGGTGTAGCTATGCAGAATGAACTCGCCCATCGGCTGCGTCCCGAGATCTTCCAGGCCCTCTCCGCGGAGTTCCGGCGCACCTTCCTCCGTGAGTGCCACCACTGCCCGCACGCGATAATCAACGGGCTGCACGAAATCCAGCCGTCGCTCGTAAGGCAGGGTGAAGCTGAAAATCACCTCCTGCGAAGCGCCCGGAACAACCGGCTCATGGAGCACAAAGCCATCCGGCGTTGGGGTGAAGCGCCCAGGAGTGGCGTCCGCGAACTGCAAGTTGGCGAAACCCTCCGGGAGCCGGATCGGTATCGCCAGCTGCCCACTGCGAGCGGCCACCGTCCGGTCGCCCTCGGTTCCCAACAGCCAGAGTTCTGAGACCTCCACCAGCCCTTCAGCCGAGAAATCGAATATCAAGTGCAATCGTTGCGCCTCGATCTGGTCTGTATCGGGCGTGGTCTCGTAGATCGTCACGCCAAGCTCGAGCTGCGGGTCCTCGGCCGGCAGGTGGCCACCGCTCGAAAAGTAGGGCACGCCCTGGTACTCCACCAACGCGCCGAAGATCCGACCAGGCACGGCCTCGACATCTTCCAGCGAGGCTTCACCCTCAGGCCCCACTGCCACCACTTCTTGCAGCGCGGGCTGATCGCCATCGAAACCCAGCAGCGTCACTTCCAGCCCCTCAGGCACCTCCGCCCCCTGAGTGCCGTTTGTCACCCGCACTCGGATCGTCCCCAGCACTTGCGCGGTTTCGTCGGTGAGCGGCTGCTCACGATCGCTGGCGAATGCCAGACTGCGCGTGAAGGCCGCGACGGCCTGGAGGTCCTCTTCCGAGAGGCTCTCTCCAAAGGCGGGCATCTCCGCAGATCCTTCGGCGATGCGGACCTGATAGGACTCCAACGAGATCGCTGCGAACAGTTCCGGCCGCGTCAGATCGATCTGAACTCTGCCCCCGCGTCCATCCTCGCCATGGCAGTCGGCGCACGATGCCAGGTAGACCTCTTCGCCCTGTGCCACCATCTCCGGCGGCGTGCTCATCGTGAGCGCATAGGCGACAACATCCCAGCGCTGCGCTTCGCTCATGCCACGGAATGGCGGCATGAAGCGGTCCATGCGGCCCTCCGTCACTACCTGGAACCAGTCCTGTGGTTTGACCGAGGCTGCGAAGGCCGCCTCACCCAGGGGCAGCGGCGGATTATCGATGTTAGCAGCCATGCTCCCATCACCCCGGCCGCTCGGGCCGTGGCAAGGCTCACAATCCTCGGCGTAGATCAGGGCTCCGCGCAGCGGGTCGGGATTCGATGGGGGCAGAGCGGGTGCCGCCTCAACTGCCTGGGTCGGCGCGGGCCTGGCGGCGGTGGGCGCGGCCAGTGGCTGCGCTGCCTGGGCCGTGGCCAGCGCCGGCGGCGGAGTCACATCCTCCGCCAGGCTGCACCCAGCCAGGAGGAAAGCTGTCAAGATTAGGGTGCAGTGCGGCTTCATCGTTCACCCTCTTCGGCAACCAGCGAGGCTCCGCATTGAACGCAGAATTGATCCCCCGCGTAGATCCGGGCGCCGCAGGCTGGGCAAAACCCCTCCTCGCCCTCGGCCCTCTGCGACCGCAGGCGTGCCACCGCTGCCTCGATCTCGGCCTCTAGGTCGGGAGAGCCTGCCTCGGCCCCCTCTTCTGTCTGAAGCTCGTCGATGGATCGCAGGACTTCGGCCCCTTCGAGTACCAGAGCCTGCCGCTGCTGGCGGTAATCCGCCTCTAGCAGCTTGCCCATGGCGAAGTCCAGATCAAGCTCTTCCAGGGTGGTCAACACCCGGTCACGCGCTGCATACAGCTCCGAAAGGCGGCGCTCCAAGGCCGACGCATCGGCCACGGCACCATCCATGAAGAGCGGCCGTGCAACATAGGCGCCGGCGACGAGCGCCAGGGCCAGGCCAATCATGATCGAACCAGGATCCATACCGGGATTCCTCTCTATGCAGCTTCGAGGGGCTCCGCCCTGAAGCGTCGATATGGCTAGCTGCCCGCCGCTTCCGCCGCCAGCACGCCCTCGAGCTGCTCGGTGATCTCACTCAGCGATGTATAGGGGCCGATCTTGAAGGCTTTCAGGCGGCCATCCGGCCCGAGAATGTAGGTCTCCGGAACTCCCCGGACGCGGAAGACCTGCGAGATGCTCGTGCCCAGGTCCGGGCCGTTAGGATAGGTGATGCCGAACTTTTTAAGGTAGGCCTTGGCCTCGCGCTCGGTGTCCACATAATTGACCCCTAGGAAGACCACTCCTCGATCGTGGTAGATCTGGTAGGCCTGCTCGAGCTCGGCCGCCTCTTGCTCGCAGGGTTTGCACCAGGAAGCCCAGAAGTTGACCAGCACCACCTGTCCGCGGAATTCGGCGAAAGGGATCTGTTCGCCTTCGAAGCCATGGAAGACCAAGTCAGCGGGGACTTCATCCCCCACCTGGATGTGCCCTTCCTGGGTGCGGATCAGGCCCACGCCCAGAATTGCCAGCAGCCCCAGGACCACAACCCACACCAATACCACACCCCAGCGCCGGCGGGGGGGCGATTCGTGCTGCAGGTCGCTCTCAGGTGTCTCGTTCATCTCGATCCTCACCGGATCAGGCATCATCGCCTCGCTCCATGCGTCGCAGTTCCTCCTCCACGCGGGCAATGTAGGGGTCCTCCGGCGGCGCCTGCGTTTCGATGGGCTGCGCGGCTGCCGCCCGCCAGGAGCGCAGCGCCCGCGCCAGCACCCATGCACCCGCCAGGAATGCCACCGGCGGCAGGATGTAGACCAGCCAATTCAGGCCTTGTGCGGGCGGCGTCGCCAGCACACGTGCCCCATACTGCTGCACGAAGTATTGCTTAATCTGCTCCTCGCTCCACCCTTGAGCGAGTCGCTCGCGGATCATCGCCCGCCATTGCTCACATGCCTGCGTCGGGCAGACATCCAGCGGAACGTTCTCGCACACCGGACAGTACAGCTCGCGGGCGATGGCGTTCACCTCATCATCGGTGGGGCC
>Ga0164310_10002375_pt1 | contig 10812 bp, 17 predicted proteins | sample GuaBasSedimGuay1_FD_121795 | JGI IMG/M metagenome (GOLD analysis project Ga0164310, IMG submission 121795) | Subseafloor sediment microbial communities from Guaymas Basin, Gulf of California, Mexico - Guay1, Core 4569-9, 0-3 cm | ecosystem: Environmental > Aquatic > Marine > Hydrothermal vents... | reverse complement strand
TTATCGTACAACCCTATAAAATGAGTAAATAATTGATCTTTTTATTTTGGTATCTAAACTCCAGTATAAATTCTTGGTTGTTTTGTATGTGTGTTATATATATCAAGCAGTTGTTCACAACCAAGACCATTAAAACCAAAAATATCAAAGTTTAATATTAATGCCTTATCAGAATGTGAATATAATGCAATGTTTTTTTCAATCGGTTTTACAGAATAGTATTTTGTTACCCATGGTATACCTGTTTTTTCATCTATGAATTTTGACCAGCATAATGAAAATTCTTTGTCAATACTATATTGCCAATGACAATCTCTTTTTCTTGATATTTCCCATCTTTTTTTATAATCAGGATCATATGGCTTATCCAATCATTTTACAAATTGTATTAAATTCTCTGGTAATTGTCTTTCTTCACAAATATTTCTTTCATTATCTACTAGTGTTGTTGGGGCGGGTGTGGTGGGGATGGCGTGGTGGCATGCGGTGTTTCTGTTGGTTCTGAAGTTGTTTCTGATGGAGTGGAAATGCACAGAGAAAATATTACAAGCAGTGCCAACAATCCCGTAATTTTCATAAAAGATAATGAGATAAAGAAAATAAAAAGATTACGTTGTAAAAAATTGATGTGGCAAAAACTATTAAAGGAATACGCATTAGATATTCACATGAAAAAAATGAATGTATATAAAATTTCAGTAGTAATAGAAAAAGACAAAGATGGATATTTTGCTTACTGTCCTGAGCTTCAGGGATGTTATACGCAAGGGGAAACCTACGAAGAAGTTCTGGAAAACATCAAGGATGCAATTAAACTTCACATTGAAGATAGATTGGGAAGCGGAGAAGAAATACCGCAGGTCGAAATTATAAATCTCACATCTGTAGAAGTGAAAGTATGAGTGGAAAATTGCCGAGAGTCACTGCTACTCAGATGATAAAAGTGCTCGAAAAAACAGGTTTTTATCTTGTTCGTCAAAGTGGCAGTCATAAAATATACAAAAATAAGGAAGGAAAGAGAGTCACTGTGCCATATCACAGCGGAAAGATACTTCATCCCAAACTTACGAAAAATATTCTCAAAGATATTGGGTTGACTGTAGAAGAATTCAAAAAACTGTTATAAAAACTATCTCTCTGCAAATAGCAAATAAAAGAAGCTGAATATGGCCACTATTAAAAAGAAAAGCAGGTAAGATGCAGGTATCTCAGGGAGATATGCGGAAAAAAGATAAAGAACTATAGGTGTTGCAATGCATACAGAGAAAACTGGTAGTACCTCTTTTGGATAAAAATTCTCCAGATGAAAATTGTAAAATTCCATATAAGTTAAAATAAGGAAAGACAAGCCCAAAACATAAAAAATGTTCAAATCCTCTGGGAAGATTATGTAAAAAACTAAGAAAAGAACAGAGAATAAAGATGTCTCAAATCTTCTTATATATAAACCTGTCATGCATAAAACTGTAGCTATCAGGAAATATAGATTTTTAGTAATAAAAAAAGAATAGACTGTCAGCACAGTCAAAAATATAATATGCAGATATCTTTTCATAATGTATCCTCCAGAGCAGCTCTGAGGGGGATTTCTGCTCTCCAGTTTACAACATCAGCATATCTCTTCAGTTCTGTCAGGATATTTTTCCTATTCAGCTCCAAAATTTTATAAGCAAGCTCATTTTCTTTTGTTCTTTCCATCTCCATAAACTCTATGGAAAATACTGAAGGTGTTATTACCAAAACCTTGTACCTGTACCCTCTGAGAACTTTTACAGCTTCCAGAGCTCTGTCATCTATCATGGGAGAAATAAAAATAACCTTTGCTCTAGGAGGAAAGAATCTCCTTCCATAATTATCCACCTGTCCTGCGATGTTCACCCTCTTTTTTGCTTCTGTCTTGCACAGAAAATCGACAGCCTTAAAAAAATGAGTTCTTCCATAATCGGGTCTCAAATAATAACCAACATCGCTGCAAACAAGAACCCCAAAAGGTATCCCTGTTTTCAGAGCATAGAACAGCACAGAAACAGCTGCTCTTACTCCATAATCCAGAGCTTTTTTCCCTTCTATAATAGTATCCAGCACTATTATAAAATCCACTTTCTTTTCACTTTCATACTCATTTGACATTAGTTTCCCAAATCTGGCTGTAGATTTCCAGTTTATTACCTTGAACGGATCGCCTGGAACATAGTCTCTTATGGCATGAAACTCTATACCCCCTCCCATCTTCGGAGATGGGAAAGCTCCAGAAACAACTTTGTATCCTTTAACATTCATTTTTAATCTTATATCCTCTATTTTTGGAAGTCCGAGAATATAGTCCATTGTTTTAAACTCCTTTCTTTTATAAAAAAGTGAAAAGGGATCTTTGATGTCAGCAATTATATCCTGGAAGATATAGATATCCCTTTCCACATTAATCTTATATTTAAAAGTCTTTTCATTTTCTATATACCCCAAAAAAATTTTTAGATTTTCATTGTATCTCTCCCATATTTTCAGAAGCTTTTTTCCATTTGTACTGAGTTTTATATTCACTGTTGCTGTCTCCCCTTCTATAAATCTCCTCTTGTCTATTGTTCTCTCTAAGACAATATCCATATTCTCAGAATAAACATAGTACCAGGAATAAAAAATCAGGATCAAAAATGGATATATGCTGTACAAGAGCCAGAACTTCAAGCTTATTATAGATATTATTACCAGAAGAAAAACTATTGATAAGGTATAAACAAATTTAGTTGTATATCTTACCTTACCCATAAAATCACTTGAATTTCGGCACTGGAACACTTTCTAAGATATTCTTTATTATATCTGCCTGAGTTATCTTTGTATACCATAAATCTCTCCTTAAAATTACTCTGTGCGCCAGTGCTGGTATGGCCACAGCTTTTATATCATCTGGAATAGCGTACTCTCTTCCTTCCAGAGCTGCCAGTGCCTTTGAAAGCTTCATTAAAGCTAACGATCCTCGGGGAGAAGCACCAACCTCTGTATCTTTTACCTCCCTCGTTCTTGAAACGATATTCACTATATACTCAAGAACTGATTCACTCAGATAAACTTCTTCTATGGCTTTCTGCATTTTTATGATATCTTCTTTATTTACAAGTTTTTCCAGAACAAAATTATCTGTCTTTCTCTCTATTCTCCTATTTAAAATTTCTATCTCGTCTTTTTTTTGGGGATATCCGACATCAAGCCTCATCATGAATCTATCTATCTGAGCTTCTGGAAGGGGATAAGTTCCTTCCATCTCTATCGGATTCTGAGTGGCGATTACAAAAAAAGGGGATTTGGCGGGATGACTATCTCCTTCAATAGTTATCTGTCTTTCCTCCATTACTTCGAGCAGAGCAGACTGTGTTTTTGGCGGCGCTCTATTGATCTCATCTGCTAAAACTATGTTCGCAAAGATGGGGCCTTTCCTGAACTCGAACTGATCTTTTTTGAATATATACGTTCCCAAAATATCTGCCGGAAGCAGATCTGGTGTGAACTGAATTCTGGAAAACTCGAGATCCATCACCATAGAGAAAGATCTCGCCATCATTGTTTTTGCCAATCCTGGAAGATCCTCAATAAGTAAATGCCCATTGGCTAAAATCCCTACCAAGAATAGTTCCAGAACATCTCCTTTACCCACAATAGCCTTAGAAACTTCCTTGACTATACTATCTCCTAACTCATGCACCTCTTTTATATCCATAATTTCCCTCCTCCATCTCTTCTACAATATTTTTAATTGCATTTAAATACTCCTCTCCCTCTAAATTTCTCGCATTTTTCAGTTTTTCTGAAAATTCATTTGCAATACTCTTTTTAGCTTCATACAAATTGATATCCCTTCTTTTTGATAATCTTATGGAATATATATCCAATATTTTGTCCTCTACTATATCCTTTGAAAGTTTATAATTCTTAGACGCCCTTTCTATTATTTCTGCAAAATTCTCTGTATAATTCCTTATTTCTATCCCTTTTTCTTTTTTAAAACCGAAAGACTGTAAATTTTCTGAGTAAATTGATATGATAAGAGAAAAGAGAAAAAAGCATGTCAAAAGCAAGTATATCCATTTCCAAAAGAAAGATGTTATCATACCCCCATATAAAAACAGGGAAACGGAGACAACATAAAGAAGAACAATAACTTTTGTCAGTTTATAACTTCTTTCAACATCCACATACTCTCTATACCCTTTGAGGTACAATACATCTCTGCCTCTCTTCTGAAGTTCGATCATCCAAAATTCTTCAGGCATTTTTTGACACCTTCTGTTCTATTTTTTCATACATTTCTACTGCTCTATTCACATCGTTTTCATTTATATTTTTCGTGCTGTACTTGCATTTCTCAAACAATTTTGTAAGTTCTGCAAAGCTCTTTATTATCTCCTCTTTTTCTTTTTTCTCCACAATGTTTTCCATCTCCCAGTGTGTGAATGAATCTTTATAGGGTATACCTTTTTTGTTAAGAAGTAAGACTGCTTTCTTGTAGTACTCAACTACCGCTTCGTTTTTTTGCCCTTCATGCGATATTTTTTCTTTTAAAACAGTTTCATCTTTCCGTGCTTCATTTCTATAAGGAATTTTAAAAAGGAAAAGACAGAAGAGAACTACACCCAGGATCAAAAAAATCTCCATTGGAATTGTTTTTGTTTTAGCTCCCTCTTCTATATCCTCTATATCTCCCGGGATTATAGTTTTATATTCATATTTTTCCGAGCTCTCATTCTTTATAACCTGTTCTTCTGGTACCGTTCCTCTGGATCCCATGAAATAAGAAAATAAAAGTATAATTATAAAAACTATCATGTGTGTGGTCGAGACCCTGAAAGAATGCTTTGGATGTTTTATAGGCTCCTGAAAGAAAATATAAAAAAAATAAATTGCAAAGGTTAGAAATATGACAAGGGAGATAAGGATAATATATCCAAAAACAGGTTTTTCCTCAAACACTGTTTCTTCCTGTTCCTGAAAGATTGGAACGAGTTTCGCTGTAAAAGCTACTGCCAGAAGGATTATAAGAAAAAGAAGAACTATCTTTTTCGTTTTATCACCCCTCTAAACTTCTCTGCAGTTTTTTCGGGACTCTCGAAGATCAAGCTTTCCTGAAGGATTTTCAGAAGGTACCAGACATCGTTTGTATAGAATTGTTTAAAATTCTGTCTTGAAATTATTTTTATTCCGCAGTATAAAGTATCTTTTCCATTTAAAGCCCCTGAATATATCATGAAATTGTACGATGAAATCCCTTCTTTATAATAAAACTTCAACACCTCTGCAAGCAAAGAGGAGATATCTTTTATCTCTTTTTTGTTTAAATCCAGAATGCTGTGTTTTCTTATAACTCCATTTATCTCGTTATTGCCCAACGGCGCAAAGGGAACGTAAGCTTCTATACTCCCAAATTTTCCAATATACCTCTCTTTTGCTTTCAAGATGTCGTCAACTATATTTACTCCTTTTTTCCTGTAATAATTCTCACTATTTTTGATCATTATTTTCAAAACTCTGAAAGGTATTTTTGACGAGAGAACATGCATATGCGGATGAACTATGGAGGCTCCAGCGGGGGGGAGATAATTCCCGCCCAATACTCCATACTTTATCTTTTTCTGCTCATACCTCTTTCTTAGATATCTCAATCCCAGTGAGATTCCATTCTCAAAGATCTCTGGAGTAAACTCATTTAAGTCCAGAAAATGTTTTTTTGTAAGCACAATTACTGCGGAGTCATGGAATGCTGCATAGAGGTTTGGAAATAAAACAGCCTCTCCTTTTTTTAAGTTTTCAAACTCCAAAAACCTTGCTGCCGAAGTTTCAAGTTTTTCGGGACAGAAAAAGCATGATTCTTTTGTTTTCTCTGCAAACTCTTTTAAAGCTTTTCTGTCTGTAGAACCAAAAAATATTCTGACTTTTTCAGCTGTAGCTGGGTTATAAATGCATGTTAACCCTGTTAAAGGGTCTTTTCTGTACTCTATTATCTGAGTATCTTTTTCCATGCCTTTCATCGGATTTAAAAACTCAAATTTTTCTTTAACTACTTTTAACTTCATTTGCATCCACTCCCAGAAGTACCTTTTCCCATACTTCATCCCAGTCCACTATTGTTTCCACACATCCTGTCGTTTTCAGCAGTACACCCTGGACTGGTATTTTAGCCTTTTCACATATCCTTATACCTTCAAAAAGATCGTTAAAACAGGCAACCCCCAATACAGCTTTTGGTTTGGTGCCTTTCAAGATCCTTTTAACAAAAGTTCCACCAGGGACTATGAATACCTTATAGCCAAGAGGTTCTGTCTTTTCTTTAAACTCCTGTATATAGCACAGTCCGCATCTGATACATTCTATACCACTCACCGAAGATAACTTGCCAGGACATTTTATTGATCTCAAGCACTGAGGTAAAACTATAACCCTATCTTTTGGCGGTACTTTTTTGAAATTGTCCACGTTTATAGAATTTTTCACATCCACAACGATAGAATTAAAATATCTTGGATTTAAACCTATTCTTTCCACTATGAATCTTATTGGAGAGTAAAAAGCATCTATCAATCCTGAAAATACACCTGAAAGAGGATATTTGCCTGTTTTGAAAGATATAAGAAATAACAGGACCCCGAAGATTATTAGAAGTATCAGCAAAATCAATATTATAATCGCAATCTTTCCTATAATCTCAAAGGCTAGAATCATAAGACTAATAAATATACTGTGTATAAAAAGATTATGAAAGCTGTTGGTATAGTAGGATATAAAAAATCTGGAAAAACTTCATTGACCCTAAAAATTGCAGAAAAACTCGGTAAAAAATACAGGGTGGGAATAATAAAACATGCAGAAAGATTTGATGAGAAAGAGAGCGATACAAAAAAATTTTCTGGGAAATATGTCACAGGGTATGTCTCTGCAAAAAAATCAGGGATCATCTTTCCTGAAAAAAAATCTCTTGAAGAGATAATCTCGTATCTGAATGTAGATATTCTTCTTATAGAAGGTTTTAAAAATAACAGGAGTTTCCCGAAAATAACCTGCGGAGATTATGAAGACGATCTGGCAATTGCATCCGATAAAGATAATCTTGATCATATAATCGAAAAAATAGAGAGATATGGCTTTAAACTTCCGAACCTTAACTGCGGTAGATGTGGATACACGTGCGAGAAAATGGCTTCTATGATAATCAAAGGTGAGGCTTCGATAGAAGAATGCCAGCAGTTAAACGAGACGGAGATAAGAATAAATGGAAGAAAAATAAATTTGAACAGATTCGTAAGCGATCTGGTGAAAAATGTTGTGACATCGATTGTACATTCGTTGAGAGAGAGCGAAAAGGGAATCATAGAAATAAAGGTGAAAAAGTGAAAGTTTTTTTGATCTCAAACACAGAAAATCCTGAGAAAACGTGTGCTGCAGCAGCATTAACAAGTTACTGGTACAAAGGAGCGAGTGAAACATATGAGAAACTTACTAAAAAAGAAATAGAAGATATTTTAAAAAAAGTGATAGGATACGGGCATATCTCTGTCATAGAGCATGCTTCTTTTACTTTCAGTATTGAAGGAGTCTCGAGAGCGTGCACTCATCAGTTAATCAGACACAGAATAGCATCTTATACACAGCAGAGCCAGAGGTACGTGGAGTTAAAAGATGGATTTGTTGTACCAAAAAATCTCGAAAAAAATGAGAAGTATCTAGAAACTCTTGAAAGCATCAAAAAAGTTTACGAGGAACTCCTGAAAACAACTACAAAGGAAGACGCCAGATTTATACTTCCAAACTCTGCAAAAACAAATATCATTGTAACGATGAATTCCCGCGAATTGCTGCATTTTTTTAAACTTAGATGCTGTAACAGAGCTCAGTGGGAGATCCAGGAAATGGCATGGAAGATGTTGAAAATGTGCAAAGAAAAAGCGCCTCTAATATTTGAGAATGCGGGACCACCATGTATTACTAAAGGTGAATGCCCCGAAGGAGATTTAGCATGTGATGTTTGGAAAGGTTTAGAAGGTAAAAAAAATAAAAAAGAGATAATGAAAAAATATTTTGAGAAGAGGTTTGGATAGAAAAACCTTATAAATACTCCTCATATATCTTTTTTATGCAAACATGGGAATCAGTCATTCTGTCACAGATACCGATAATAGTAGTAGGATTTTTAGTGTGGGCAGAGTTCAGGAAAATGAGAAACACTCTGGAGAAAATGGAAAAGAAAATGTGATGCCATGAAGATTCTGGAGGTATCGAACTTCTTTTATCCAAAAATAAGTGGATCCTCAAGGTACTGTTATGAACTGTCAAGAAGGCTTGCAAAAAAGCACGAAGTCAAGGTAATTACAACTCTGTATCCAAAAAATCTTGAAAAGTTTGAAACTATAGAGAATATAGATGTTGTAAGGGTAAAATCCTTTGGATTGGGGTGGAATATCTCTTCTCTATCGTGGATACTCCCTGAATTGTCAAAAGAGGTAAAAAATTATGATTTTGTTCATCTACATTCTTATCTTTTTTTGATATCAAATCAAACGGGATTGTTACGCGTTTTTAAAAAATTTCCGCTATACTTACACCTTCATGGAGGTATGGATATACCGAATCTTAAAGGATTCAAGCCGATCTTCAAACGATATCTCTACGACCCCATAGTGAAAAGTTTTATGCTTAGAATGTCAGATAAGATATTATCCATCTCTAAAAACGATATTGTAGGTATGAAAAATGCTTTCTGGGTACCTAACGGTGTCGAAATTAAAGATTTTCCTTTTATTGAAAAAAAACCTGAGAAGATAAACATAGGATACATAGGGAGACTTGAAGAATGGAAAGGGGTAAAAAGTTTGCCTTATATCATTAAAAAGGTCAAAAAAATTGAGGATATAAATTTCCATATAATAGGAGACGGTCCACTGAGATCGTATCTTGAAAAAAACTGCGATGCAAAGTTTTATGGGAACGTTTCCTTCTCGGAGATCCCGAAAATCTTTGAGAAAATAGACATTCTTATTTTGCCTTCATTGATAGAGGGGATACCTACAGTAATTTTAGAAGCCTTTTCTTCTGGATGCCCTGTTATAGCAAGGAACGTAGGAAGTGTCTCTGAGTTAGTTTCCAGTAAAAATGGATTTCTGGTAAAAAATGATGATGATTTTGTAGAAAAGATTCTTTATCTGTCAGAGAACAAAGAACTTATCTCGAAAATGGGGAAAAATGGAAGAAAATTGGTAGAAAAATATTATTCCTGGGAAAAAGTTGTGGAGATGTTTGAAAAAGTGGTTCAAGAAAGAGATTCTCGCTGAAAAGATAGGTAGTTATCCCCAGGATAAAAATACTTATTAATTCTAACAAAGTATTAACTGTATGAGGATAAAGCTGGTGTTTCACTATGATGGCAATAATCCCATACCATTTAACAGAAAATATGCTATATCTTCGTGGATTTACAGATGTATAAGATTCTATAACAAAGATTATTCTGAAATGCTTCATTTTGACAGAGACATAAAATTGTTTGTCTTTTCAGATCTGTATATCCCAAAATACAGAGTATCCAAGGAAGGCATATTTACCAGCGAAAATGATGTTTCTTTCTATCTCTCTTCCCCCCGCTCAGAGTTCATATCAAATTTAGTTAAAGGATTATTAAATGATATAGACAAAAACACGCTCACTCTGAGAAGCGCTCTATTAAAAATAAAATCAATAGAAACATTGAGGTCTATCGAATTTACTGATAGTACCATGTTCAAGGCATTAAGCCCTATAGTAACATCTACATTTAAAGATGGAAAAATCCTCTATCTTTCCCCTGATAAAGAGAAGTTCTATGAAAATCTCAAAACAAATCTACGAAAAAAGTACCTTATGGTACATGGTAAACAGTACAAAAAAAATATAGAGATAGAGCCCATATATGAAAAATTCCCAAGAAAGATAAAATATTCTATCGAAATAAAGAAAGGACATGTTATTGGGTTTAAAATTCCGCTCAAAATCACAGCATCTAACAAATTATTGGAAACTGCGTATGATTGCGGCATCGGCGAAAAGAACTCACAAGGATTCGGGATGCTCGATGTTTATGGAAAAGTATAAATGGAAGAAGATAAAACATATAAACTAGAAATAAAGACACGATTAGAGGTATGAGAATGAAGAGCAACCTTAGGAAGTTTATGAAGGCAGTTCGCAGAAAAGAACGTATTAAAGAGGCTATTCGGGCCAGAAAATTTAGCGAATCGGAAACAATTGCCATGGGATTTGCCATGATCGATTTTACCATGAAGTTTATGGAGGTAACTAACAATGCGTACAATGGAAGAGATTCTTAAGGATGTGTGCTCTTATCTCAACAGCAAGGGAATTGATTATGTTCTGATAGGCGGCATTGCCGTGATCGCCTATGGCAATCCCAGAACTACCGTAGATATTGATATCATTATTCAATTGGAGAAAGAGGATATTAAAGAATTTGCTGAATTCCTGAAAAGTGAAGGATTCTTCTCCGATCCTCATGATTTAAAGAAAGCATTAGATGAGAAATCTCATTTTACTGCTGAGATGAAAGATATGTGGATAAAGAAGTGATAGGGATAGAAAAAACTGAGCTGACAAATATCTTCTAAATAAGAAATTCATCAAAACCTCTTCCGTTTTATCCCAATCTTTATAAATAAATTAATTTTGAGAGGTTGGGCATTTCGTGATCAAAATGTTTTTATTTCTTCAATACGTATAAAAGGTATCTGCGAAGCAGGGTTGCATTTAACTAGAATAGTATTGAAATTTGAGAGATAT
>Ga0164310_10002374_pt1 | contig 10818 bp, 10 predicted proteins | sample GuaBasSedimGuay1_FD_121795 | JGI IMG/M metagenome (GOLD analysis project Ga0164310, IMG submission 121795) | Subseafloor sediment microbial communities from Guaymas Basin, Gulf of California, Mexico - Guay1, Core 4569-9, 0-3 cm | ecosystem: Environmental > Aquatic > Marine > Hydrothermal vents... | reverse complement strand
TTCTTGAACATTGTAGTATTTTTCTCCAGTTTCTCAGGTTCTCTCCTGAGTGTAAAACTCTCTAACTACTTCTTCCAGCAACGCGCAGCTCCTTCGCTTTAATTCTTTCGGAAACTCCATTCTCCTTTTCACGACTTTACATCTTGTATAAGATGTCTACACCTATTTTTTTATAAAAGACGGCGGCTCTCAAAATTCAATCCAGTGAGGGGATCCCTGCGTGATTTCATATAATAAGAATTATCTTCAACAAATAAAAATAACAAGATTCCTTTTGACACAGTGTAATATGTACGTTTTTTGAGGGAGTGTATGTGTTTTAGCGGTTGTGAAGGGAGATTTATGATGGCTTCTTTCCGGGAATCAAGGCTTAAAAAAGGGAGATAGACAACCGCCAACAAACGCAAACAAGAATAAAATACATACCTACCACATCATACCATTCCTTTTTGGCGTAAAAATTCTAAAACCTTTCCCTACGGGTATGTTCGCCGATTTTTAGGAATCTTTTCTTTTTCATACTACGCAAGTCTTCCATTCGTAGAAAGAATCGATAATTTTTAGAATGGCTACGAGTATAAATCGACTATAATAATCCAGAGATTTGGCTAAATCTTTAGTTTTTTGAAGATTTTTAGGAAAGAATTATAACACTCCTGTCGGGATTTTTATCTAGCATAACTGTTTGGAGGGTTTCTGTTCTGTGTTGAAGGAAGCTGAAATTTGGAGTCCGTCCAAGAAATTGTCCCCCAGGGTTAGGCGTCTGAGAGATGAGTACTTCAACTTTGAGGCGCGAGACTACTTCAGAAACGAGGCGATTCCCTACACCACGGGCACTCCGTGGGACACAGCGTTCATCCAGCACTACTGGGGTGATGTCCCAGAGCTTCTGGTCTATTCTAACGCCGTGGAAGACTACTTCAACGCCATGGCCATAAAGGTAGACCTACCCGAAGGCTTCTGGAACGAGCCGCTCGTGGTGCGGCGAGCACTCTTCTTCAGAGAAATCCTGAGAATAATTCCCGTCCAGATACTCGAAGGAGACCTGATAGCCGGCGCGCACTTCGCGGTCACGCAGTCCCTGTGCCTAGACAGAGCCGAAGCAGCGGACTGGAAGACGAGAGACGACGAGTACATGAAGAGGCTGAGGCGCCTCAGCGACCTGGGCGTCGGAAACACCGGACCAATCCCAGGCCACATAATCCCAGACTACCCCAAGGTCCTCAGAATAGGCTTCAAAGGAATCAAAGAAGAAGCCGAGAGGGAGATGGAGGGAGCAGACCAAGAAAAGAGAGACTTCCTCAGAGCGATCATAATCTGCTGCGAGGCGGTGAAAGAGTTCGCCCACCGCTACGCCGAAGAGGCGAAGAGACTAGCCGAAACCGAAAGCGACCCGAAAAGAAAAGAGGAACTCTTGGAGATGGCGAGAATCTGCGACAAGGTTCCGTGGAACCCCGCCGACACCTTCTGGGAAGCCGTACAGAGCGTCTGGTTCGCCCACATGCTCTGCATGATAGCAGAATCCTACCCCGGACCTGGCCTCTCTCACGGCAGATTCGACCAGTACATGTTCCCCTACTACGATAAGGACATTAAGGAGGGAAGACTCACCCGCGACCAGGCCAAGGAGATACTCGAGTGCTTCTGGGTGAAACACAACTACGCCTACGACTACTTCGGCGACATCGGCGGAAAGCAGGGCATCACCGCGGGCTTCGGGCAGCTCATGACAATCAGCGGCCTCGGCCCAGACGGAAAGGATCTCACCAACGAGCTCTCCTGGCTCCTGATAGACGTAATCGAGGAGATGAACACCCTAGAACCAAAGAGAAACATAAGAATTCACAAAGACACACCCCAAGACTTCCTCGTGAGACTGGTCGAATCAGTAAACAGGTGCAAGGGAGGCTCCCCATTCCTGCTAAACTTCGACACCACCAGCATCAAAGCCCTAGAGTGGGAGGGTCTATCTCACGAGGAAGCCGTCGACTACGGCGTGGTGGGCTGCCTCGAAAACACCTCCCAGGGCAACGATAGGTCCGGAACGGTCGACGTGAACGTTAACCTGGCCAAGCCAATCGAACTCGTCCTGAACAACGGAAGAGACATGCTGACCGGAGAACAGATAGGACCAGAAACCGGCGACCCAACCACCTTCCAGACCTTCGAAGAGTTCCTGGAAGCCTACAAGACCCAGCTAAAGCACTGCCTCAGACTCCTCATAGAGCTGAACATGGACTTCGACACGCTCAGAGCGACCTACGAGCCTGTACCGTACCTATCCGCACTCGTGGGCGACTGCATCAAGAGAGGAAAGGACGTAAACACGGGAGGCGCCAAGTACGGCTTCATCACAGTCGAGGGAGGAGGCATAGCAACAGTGGCAGACTCACTGGCAGCGGTTAAGAAACTGGTCTTCGAGGAGAAAAAGATCACCATGCAGGAACTCGTCGAGGCGATAAAAACCGACTTCGCGGGCAAAGAGAAGCTGCGCCAGATGCTCATCCACGAGGCGCCCAAGTTCGGAAACGACGACGACTACGTGGACCTCATAGCTAGAGATATTTCCCGCTACTGGTCCCAAGAAGTCTTCAAGTACCAAGCCCCGGTCAGCGGGAGGCGCTACCGCGCAGGCTACCTCTCTTGGAACTACTTCATCGACTTCGCCCCGAAAACAGCCTCCACACCCGACGGCAGAGTCAGGGGCACCTACCTCTCAAACGGTGTGCAACCCGTTCAGGGCAGAGACGTCTCCGGTCCAACCGCGTTCCTGAAATCCGTCGGCAAACTCGGATTCGACGTAACCCCCAACGGAGCCTCCTGCATCGTCACGTTCAGCCCCTCATCGCTCAGAGACAAGGAGCACCTCGAAAAACTCGCCTCCCTGCTGAGAGCCTTTGACATTCTAGGCGGAACCTCCCTAATGATAAACGTAATCGACGCCCAAACACTCAGAGAAGCCCAGAAACACCCCGAGAAGTATTCAAACCTGCTGGTCAGAGTCACAGGGTACAACGCGTACTTCGTAACCCTCGGAAAAGCACTACAGGACGAGATAATAGCCCGAACCGAACACACAATATGAAACCGAAACAGGAACCACCACAAAACGAATGGCAGAAGGCTCCGAAATGAGTGAGGCGGTGATATTCAACATAGAGAGATTCTCAACCGAAGACGGCCCGGGCATAAGAACAGTCATCTTTCTAAAAGGATGCCCCCTCAGATGCGTCTGGTGCCACAACCCAGAGGGTCAGCTCTTCGAGCAGGAAATATTCACCTTCGACAAGAGGTGCATCGGCTGCGGGGACTGCGTAGAAGCGTGCCCCGAAAAGGCCATAAGGGTTGAAGACAAGACCCCAATAATCGACAGGTCGAAGTGCACCAGCTGCGGAAAGTGCGCAGAGGTCTGCATCCCCAAAGCAATCGAAATCGTGGGGGAGAAAAAGACCCCAGACGAGGTCCTCAAGGAAGTTGAAAAAGACATGGTGTTCTACCAGACCTCAAACGGGGGAGTAACCCTCACAGGGGGAGAACCCATATCCCAGCCAAAGTTCCTCCTAGAGTTCCTCAAAAAGTGCAAGGAGGCGGGAATCCACACCGCCGTGGAGACCAGCGGATGCGGAAAGTGGGAAACATACGAGAGAATCCTCCCATACGTCGACCTAGTCATGTACGACCTCAAAGAAATGGACAGCGAAAAATCACGCGAGTACATCGGAATCAAACCAGACCTCATCCTCGAGAACGCCGAGAAAATAAGCAGAATCAAACCAATGTGGATCCGCGTCCCCGTAATCCCAGGATACACCGCCCGGGAAGACAACATAAGAAAAATAGCGGAGTTCATAGCCACCAAACTCTCAAGCGTCGAGAGAATAGACCTCCTGCCCCATCACCGCCTCGGGGAGCCGAAGTACAAGAACCTCGGAAGAAAATACGCACTCGAAGGCGTACAACCACCAGACAAGGAAGAAATGCTCAAGTACAAAGAGATCATGGAGTCCTACGGCCTAAAAAACGTCGTGGTGGTCGGACACGAAAAATAAAGACCGAACATTTTCAATCCAAAAAGGTTGGAGGAAGAAAAGAAAAATGGTTAAGATGCCACCCAAAGTGTTGGAAAAATTCATGGACCTAAACACCATCAAGTTCATGGCCACGGTGGACGATGAGGGAAAACCAAACGTCGCCTACATACTATCCATGATAGCCATAGACGACGAAACACTAGCCTTCGCAGACCTAGCACTCAACAAAACAAAGAAAAACCTACTCTCCAACGGCAAAGTCGCAGTCAGCGTCCTAGCCAACGGAGAAATACAATACCAGGTAAAAGGAACCTTCCAAGGCTTCCAAGAATCCGGACCCATATTCGACATGTACAACGAAGTACCGCAACTAAAGTACAACGCGTACTTCAGACCCAAAGCAGTAGGCCTAATCAAAGTAGAAGAAGTCTACATAAGCTCCATCGTACCCATGCCCGGCAAAAGAATAGCCTAACCGCCAAAACCCCATAAGCACGTCCAGAACATTATGGCAATACTCCCACCAAAACCAGAAAAAACCAAAAACTATATATCCAAAATAAAATTGATAATCTAACAATCCAGAGAAGGGAAGGAACCAAAATGTCAATCAAAGAATGGAAATCAGGAGACATAATCATAAGAATCGACTACGACAAATGCACCGGCGACGCCGAATGCGTAGACGTATGCCCAGTAGACGTATACGAACTCGTCGACGGCAAATCCGTAGCAGCACACATCGACGAATGCATAGAGTGCTGCGCTTGCGTGGAAAGTTGCCCGGAGGGAGCAATCGAGCACAGCTCCTGCTAGGGAACCGAAAATTCCTCTTTTTCTTTTTGATTCTTATAGTATATTCTCACCAAGTATATTCTCACCACACCATAAGAGATGTTTTGCCAACTTTTCGGGTGGGCGGAGTCTATACATTGCCGTAATTATCGTAAGAGGAAAGTAGCCTTAAGGATAAGAGCTATTCCCGTTGTAGAAGCGAAACGGATTAAGTTCTAGGAAGAGGAAGTTGGCTAAAGAGTTAAGCCTGGATAAAGAAGCGGACTGTTTAAAAATGAAATTGATAGAATGTTAGTCGTGGGTCGGAGATGAGTTATAAGCGGAAGATTCGCGAGGAATTGTCAGAGTTAGAACGAAAATTGAATGAACGTTATATGGTTGTAGCCTTATTAGGTGCTGGAGGGAAAAGGATCGATGAAAGAAGGAAGATTGGGCGAAGATTAGAGTCGGATGGTATAGTTGCATTGATTCCTGAGGATGATTTCCCAGAGTTTGCGCCTAGCCTAATCGAGGAAGTAATTTTTGAGAAAGCCGACATAGATTTGGTATTCATCAACATTGAGTCTTGGGGAACGGTCGCTGAGTTCGCTCAGTTTCACGATAAGAAAGAAATAGCCGCTAAGCTCAGGGTGCTTGTTCAACACTCTTATCATCCACTTTACGGGGCTTCAACGAGTTATTTGACTGATCTCTACTTAACGCACCTAGCGAAATATGGGCATGTCTACGCCTGCGGTGGTAGGGGGAGGTTTCCGACTCCGGAGAGGGTAATTAGGATTTTGGCTAAGCGTTTTAGGGAGCTGAAATTTTTAGGTAAAATCTAGTTTATCAGGTAAAGATTTATTAACTTGATTACACATTCATCATTTGATGAAGATGAAAGAACTGCGTCAAAAACTGAAAATCTATGGAACCCTTAACAACGAGGATAGGTTAAACATTCTAATCGCTCTTTACAACAACCCGGGGATTTCCTTCAACGACCTGGCAAGAAGTGTTAAAATAGATAAGCCGTTACTCGCCTACCATGTAGGGCTGTTAAGACACGTGGGACTAGTGGAAAGCAGATATGAGAGGAGTGGTAGAAAAACAACGAAGTACCGTTTAACGGATCAAGCATTAAAGGTGCTTGAAGAGCTAAAAGTGATTGAAAAAATTAAACTTCCCAGAACCGTGGCCTGAAGGAAAAACCAAATGTTTGATGTTCCTCACTTTTCCAGCTTGGCTGTTTCGCAGATTCTTTTTGATGGTTTTATTATTGGTTGTGTGGGGCGGTTTCAGTAGAGTAGCGTGTAGTGAAAAAGATTTGGTCCCTTCAAGCATCTAATCTGTTTAATCTTTTGTTTCCTTCTGACGAATTAAAATTTCTATGACCGTTTTGAGGCTGTATCCTGCCTTGCGGAACTCTCCTGCTGTGTTTTTGTGTCTTCTTTCGTGGGAGTGAAGGAAATGATATTCGGAAGGCTTTCGGGAGGTGTTTGGACTCGGGTGAGTTAAACGGGTTTGTGTAGAGGGTTGTGTTGTTAGTAGTAGATTTTTTTCAATTGGTTTACGATCTGGTGATTTAGCCGGTAGAGGGTCTCGCCGTTTTCTTGTTTCGAATCGATGAGGAGCAGTTCTTGCAAAAGCAGTTCCTCACCCACGAGGATTGAAAGACAGCTCTTGGAGACTCTTGTAAAGCTCGTAGTAGCGGAAGCATTAAATAATTTCCCACAAGAAATAATGTCATAAAGGGTACTGATCCATATTTCGGAGTGAGAAAGAGGATTAATCTTACCATTCATATTTTTTAATTACAATTGATTTCATGTTACGTTTCTTAGCCATAATACCACATGTGGCAGCATAAAGATTAGCGTCAAGATACCTTTCATGTATTTTCTTTGCAAAAGCCATCAATGTCTTTCCATCAGTGACAACATCATCGACAATCAATATGTTCTTGGAATCTAGAGGGTATTCCTTATTCCATCTAAGATACCGTATATAATCTTGTACAAATTCGGTTGATGTTTTTTCGAGGAACTTGTACAGTCTTCTTGAAATGGGTTGAGATAAAATAAGTGTGTTTTTTATGTAAGGTACATCAAGTAGTTTCGTTAAGTCTAAGCATACCACATCGACCCTATCCAACTCCCCTGCTTCTTTTTTATCGGGAGATAAGGGAATGTTTATAATGTAATCAAACTTAAGCTTACTGAAAAGGGGGTCCCTCTTAATTGCTGTGATAATTCCTTCTGCAAAAAGATGTGAATAAAGAGGGTAACCGGACTTGAAAGAATAAAAGAATTTAGAAGGTGTGTGCTGAGTGTGTGAAAGTTTCATCCATCATGACTGTTTTGGTATGATCCAAAACGGAGATATTATTCTCGCTATCTCTCTAATATGTAAGTTAACTTCTCTGTGCCAGTTAATCATGTAATCAGGACTAAAAATCGGACATTTACTAAAATTCTCTTTATACTTACATTCATGACAATTTACCTTCTCGAAAATCTCTATATCGGACACTACTTCTTTGGAGAGAATCTTATCAAAAAAAGGGTATAGGAGGGGAGGAACAACAAAAACGCTGCCCCTTGGTCTGGTGAAAATTTTGTCTTTCACTTTGTTAAGCTCTTCGGTACTTATTAATGGACTCTCACAACTATATGAAAGCACTTTTCCCTCTACTTTTTTATCAGCTCTGTTTACTTTTACAATCCTTGAAATTAGATAAACGCCAGATAGTACGTTTTTCCCGGTGAAATAGGTAAAAACTATGTCCCCGCGTTCAGCTTGATCGGAATATTGATTCCAGTTATAAACCAAATAGCGGTTTTCTTTGATTCTTTTGGGAATAATTTTGGGGACGAATCCGTCATACGAAGAGCTTATTCTGTAAACATAGTACATGAGATCACCTGCAGATAAGAAGAAGATCGTTAAAATCAGCAAAAACGTAGTCTGGATTTTCTGAGAGAGAAACTGATGTATTCCAAGCGGCCAATCCTGAAAAGCATCCCGCATTCTTTGCTGCTAAAATATCTACGTCTCTGTCTCCTATGTAAATAGCTTGATGTGGTTTCATTTTAAGATAACTTATAGCCTTTAAAATTGGTATTGGGCTTGGCTTGCGGGCCCTTGTTTGAGAAGGAGAAATTATGACGGATATTAGAGAATGAATCTCGAAGCGGTTAAGCAGTTCCAACGCTATTTCCTCTTTTAGGTCGGTTACAATTCCAACCTTTTTTCCAGATTTTATTAATTCGAGAATGACATTCTTCGTGTCTTCTGAGAATAATCTTATATTAGGGTAATTCTTCTTATACATCTTCCAGAACCTGGAATTTGGAACGTTCAAGGATTTTAGGATTTCTGTTGGGGATAATTTCATTATATGCTTAACCTTTTTTTCACTGATTCTTTGTTTAGTATCTCTTAACAAGGATCGAATTGTTACAAAGAATGCTTCCTCGGAATTCCAAAGAGTCCCGTCTAGGTCAAAAAGTACAAGTTTTATTTCTCTTAATTTACTTAGACTTGGTTCTCGATCAGGATGTATTCTTTCTACAATCACTTTTTGGTCGCAATAAATCTTCAGATTCCCACTAAAATCTCCTCCGACATTGGAAATAGGCAAGAAGATTTTTATCGGCTTCTTTTGCTCGATGGCTGCCAGATAACTATTCATTGTTCCTCCATGAACAGATGTCTCAGTAATATAAACATCTTTAGATAATCCCACGATTATTTTGTTTCTTTTCTTTAACGAAAGAGCGGTTACTCTCGTTCCGAAAGGATACTCCGAAATTATGAGGCCATAATGTTTTATTTTATTTTGAAGTCCTCTGTTTTCAGGAGGGTAATAAACGTCTGGCCCGCATCCCATAACAGCTATAGTTTTCCCCTTGTTTTTAAGCGCCGTCTCATGGGCTATGGCGTCGACTCCTTTAGCTAAACCGCTTACAATTATACGACTTTCGTCCACAAGCTCTTTTACCAATTTTCTTGTTTGCGTAATTGTCCATTCTGAAGGATTTCTTGTTCCAACTACCGCAGAAACGTTTTCTTCTTTAAGAATACCTAAATTACCGAGGGGATAAATTATTGGAATGCATTGGTTTGTTTGGTAAAGGCTTTGCGGGTAATGTTCATCATGAAATGTTATCAATTTTCCATTGATTTGTTCAGCTTTAATCAATAGCTTTTTTGCTATTCTTCTGTAATCCTCAATCTGTTTACCATTAAGCGATTGAACTAATTTAAACCAAACATATTTACCGAGAGTCTTTCTTAAGGAGCCTATATCTACCATCTGTTTTCGAGACCTTACTATTAGATTCAAGAAACTGGCGAAGGATCCGAATTTTTCATAAATCTCTCTAAATTTGACAGGCCCAAAACCCCTAATTCCAGTTAAGAAGAGAATAGCTGTTATTTCGTTTTCTTTCTCGATTTTCATCTTCTATCTATCTAACTTTTAGAATAGTATCGTTTTAAAATATTTCTTGTGAGTGTTAGATTGCATAGTTATTCTTCTTTCTGTTAGTTCCATCCTCAAAAGTTTCGAGTTCAGAAAGGGCCGTAAAAAAGAAAAACACACTATGCAAACAATTAGGGAAGCTGCGAGTTTGTTCAAAAAGTACGATTATGATGTAGAAAATTTCTTACGCAGGTTTCCTGAATACCGTACCGCGAGAAGAAAACTGTGTGAGGTGAGGGGAATAGGATACAAAATCGCGTCTCACTGGCTAAGAAACATAGGTTACGATATCCCAATTGTAGATCAACACGTAAAAAGATTGTTGTACGGTTTTCACTAATAAATGAAAGAGCTTCTTACCTTGAGTATGAAGACTTTTTATTCAAAGTGTCAAGACTCGTTGAGAAAAACTGTACCACAGTAGACTTGGCAATTTGGTTACACGGTATTAAATACTGTTCTAAAAGAAAGTGTGAATACTGCCCAGTGTCGGATAGATGTTCCTCAAAAGTTATGAGTAAAGTTTGAGAACAAGGGTGTTATTCGAAAAGTTCTGGATACTCCTTTCTCATCTGTTTTTTAAATTCGCTAAGAACCTCAGAGCCCTTACTCATGAATCTCTCCTTAATGATTTTCTCTAACTCTTTCTCGTCGTTCAGCTTTCCCAAAGGTAAAGCGAACCATTCGTTTTTTACTGTTTTTTGGTTGTTTGTTGGTGTGTTAGTGTTTTTTGTTCTTTTTGGGTTTTGGTTGTTTTGTTTTTTTGTTGAGGTTTTCTAGTACTGGTTTGCTAGTGTTTTTTGTTCTTTTAAAGTATCATTATGCTACGATATCGAAATTAAGAGTAACTTATAGATATTCAAGCAGTATTCCTTTGTAGCTGACTTGCAATTATAAACTCGGATGACAAATGGTTAAACATAGAACCAAGATATAGACTCATCCATAAAGGTGTTTAATATGATACTTTGTGAGCAAACAATAACGCATAAACGCGCTCTCGTTAATTAATTTCACCAAAATCGAAAAAACAGACGAACAAATTATTTCACACCTTTCATTCGCCTACGTCATGTTTTTCTATTGAACCATCGGGAGATAACGTTTCAGACGCGCGAGAGAAGCCCTGTTGATTCCCTTGATTATGATTGAAAATCTTATATACTATATAAATTAGATTACTATAGGAGATGATTTACTATGCCTGTGACGCGGGTTACGCGAAACTTCCAGATAACGATTCCTTCCGAGATTAGAAAGGTATTCGACATTAAGGAGGGAGAGTATTTGGAGGTGGGAGTGGAGGATGATAAAATCGTGATAAAGAAGCTTGAGAGAAAGAGAAAGAGAAAGAGAATCAGTCTGGGAAAGAGGCTCACAATCGATGAAATCGAAAGGGAAATTGCAGAGGGGTTTAAAGAGTGTACGCGGTGATTGACACAAGTGTTCTGGTTTACGATACCGTCGAGGACTCCGAGAAACACAGCGATGCCGAAGAGCTGTTGGAATCTCTGGATGGATGGCTGA
>Ga0164310_10002373_pt1 | contig 10818 bp, 7 predicted proteins | sample GuaBasSedimGuay1_FD_121795 | JGI IMG/M metagenome (GOLD analysis project Ga0164310, IMG submission 121795) | Subseafloor sediment microbial communities from Guaymas Basin, Gulf of California, Mexico - Guay1, Core 4569-9, 0-3 cm | ecosystem: Environmental > Aquatic > Marine > Hydrothermal vents >... | reverse complement strand
TCTATATACCATATCCCTATTTTATTATCATATATCTTATCTTCTTCCAAAGAATCCAAAAACTCTTTTCTGTAAACGAGAACATTTGCATCTGGAGAGACATAATCAAAATTTTTATAGTTTTCATAGTCTTCTTCTGAAAAATATATCTTTCTTTTCACAGTGAAAACCTGGGGATACCTATCCCATCCGAGAACTTTACAATCTTCAAGAGAGTTTTCATCTAAAAAATCCCATGATCTAATTTCACGTGTTGACGGTCCTATAGCTCCAAATATCCAGTAATTCTGAACAAATGATAAAAATATCAGGAAAAATACTAATGCATACTTTATTCTTATGTTTTTTATCTCCACGACTCTTTTTGCCATGATTATAGCTAGGAATATAGATAGATAGGCAAAAAAACGTTCAGGAGGGACTCTCGTTATTCTTACAACTGAAAAAAATATAAGGAAAAAAACAAAAGTGACAGGAATATAATCTCTTTTTTTGAGAGATAGGTAGATAAATAATGGAGATATAATTAAAACTCCGAAAAATCCTAGATATTCCTTAAAAGAATATAACTCTGTGGATAAATTCAGTCCCAACTGATAACTAACATTCGTTTTCTCCTCCAGTATAACTAGGATATGTGGAAATGCAAAAACAAAACTGATAAGGAAAGAGATTATAAGATTTTTGAACTTTTTTTTGAATATACCTATAATTGCTACTCCAAGGTATCCTATCAGAGCACTTAGAGGATGTATGAGGAACAGAATACCTAAGAGAACTCCAGAAAGATAATACTTTTTTTCAAAGAGATACAGCACCAATGGTAGAGAAACTAAACCTATAATTTCTGGAAGAAGTAATATAGAATGAGCTGTGAAATTCGGAGTATGAACGAGTATTCCTCCAATTATCCCTGCTTCTTTGGAATACTTAGAAAGGTAAAGATAAATGGATATACTTATAAGACCTGAAAAGAAAACAGGGAAAAATTTCAGCACTTTGTAAAAGGGATAAAGTATATAATAAAAACCTTGAGGATACGTTTTTAATTTAAACTCTAAATAGGCAGCATAAGAGTTTTCCTCATTCCATTCTTCTGTATTATTCTGTGGGAGATGATTGTGATTTACAAAAAAATCTGTAATCTCTCTGTGAAAATACGGATCTTCTCCTAAGAGCTGATCGAATGGGAGGACAAACAATGAAGAGAGCATCACCGAAAAGATGAATACGAGAGTAAGAGTTATTTTTTCTTCCATGAAAGAAGTTTGGATAGATAAATAAAAATATTTCTATTTTAGAGATTTCGCTATTCCTTCTCCCAAGAGTCTTTTTAAAGTTTGAAAATCTGTATTTTCTATGTCTCTTAAATTTTTAATCCCATTGTTAAATAGAACTCTGGCTCTAACTCTTCCTATATTTTTTATCCTTACGAGGGGCAACAACTCCTCTTTAACACCGTATCTCATTCTCTTTCTGATATTTTCAATCTCTCTGTAGGGGCGATTGAAAAGTTTCGCGATCTCTGTAAATGAATACAGAAGCCAGTCTCCTGTCTCTCTCATCCTGTAAAAGTCTCCAGGATATATCTTATATTTTTTAAAAATTTCTTCTTCATCCACTTCTTCCATCCAGTCGTAAAACAGCGAGGCTGTCTTTACTCTCGACAAAAAGAATTCGTATTTATCGGGCTCATACCAGTAATCAGGTACTTCAAGAAGAAACTCTTCTCCTTTTTCCAAGACAATACTGTCATACTCATCAAATTCACCCCTTCTCAGGTATAAGGATTCAAGATCTGGAGTTGATGTAATGGTATGAAGTATTCCAAAAGGAGTCATCTCATCTTTTAAAGCATTTCTAAATATTATCGCAGTTTTCGGGTCTATGTAAAGATAGGAGACCCTTTTGCCAAATAGTGTTGCAGTGTAATCTTTTATAAGATCGTTTTCTTCCAAAAAATCGACAATCTCCAGTATTCTATCATATATCTTACTAAGATTGTACTGAAAACTGTAAAAACTTCTTTCGAGAAAACTTTTAAGAGTTTCTTCGTTACTGACATAATTGGATGCTATTAATGCTAAAATATGAGTTCTCATTATACCGGGATTTGCAATTTTTGATGTAATTCTCTCAGTTTCTTTGTTGATGTAATCTTCAAAAAGCATCTCTTTCTCTTCTTCATTTTTTGCAATTAAAAGAGCCTCTCCTTCTTTATCATATTTCGGTCTTCCAGCTCTGCCCATCATCTGTTTTATCTCGAGAACAGGTATTCTCCTGTAGCCCAAGTTGCTATATCTTCTGTAATCTCTTATAATTACTCGCCTTGCGGGTAAATTGACACCTGCTGCCAATGTTGGTGTTGCTGTCAAAACTTTTAATTTATTCTCTTTAAAATACTTTTCCACCTTTTTCCTGTCTTCTCTTGCCAATCCTGCATGGTGAAATGCCACTCCTCTTCTTGCACAGCTTTCCAGAAGCTTCCCAAAACTTGTATTTGAAAACTTTATATCGATCTCAGAGAAGTTATTTTTTGCAAGTTTCTTTGCCAGGGCTTCAGCAGATCTTCTCGTATTAACAAATATCAGAAGCTGTCCATTTTCCCTGATAGTTTCATAACACAGAGAGGTTATAGGATCTTTTTTGAAACTTACTTCTTTTACGGCATCTTTATAGTATATCTTATCTTTTATATAGACTCCCATCCTTAGTTTTACGGGTCTCCACTCTGAATAGACAAGATCAGCTTTTAACCACTCCGCGATCTCTTGTGCGTTGGATATTGTTGCTGATAAAGCCAATATATGCTTATTTTTTAGTTTTGAAAGAGTCATTTCCAGTGTAGGCCCCCTTCTCATAGAGTCAATCAAGTGAATCTCATCAGCTACAACAAGCGTTACATCATCAAAAAATCTTTTTGAATGTCTTAAAAGCGAGTCGCATTTTTCGCTCGTGGTAATTATACAGTCGTATCTTGTCAGGTATCTATCCTCTGAGTCGTAATCTCCTGAAGACAATACGCAATCACAAAAATCTGAGAACTCCTCATATTTTTCTTCAGCCAGTGCTCTCAACGGAACAATGTACACAGCCTTTCCTCCATTTTTTATATGGTTCAGAATAGCAATTAAAGCAACTAAAGTTTTTCCAGAGGCTGTGGGAATGGCAAGAACCATATTTTTTCCTTCTAAAAGACCTTTTTGGATAGCTTCTTTCTGAGGAGGGAAAAGCTCTGTAATACCCTGTTCCTTCAGTTTCTTAACAGCATACTCTGGCAGTAAATCAAACATAATTTTATTACTCCAGAATCTATAAAAGTCTTCGTTTTATAAGGCAAAGATTTATAAGGGGTAGTGTAATAACTGATATGCCTGAGAATATCTCTGGCATAATAAAATAAGGTGAAAATATGGAAAATAGAAAGTTTGGCGAAAGAAAAATGTACAAGGCCGTATGTGCTGACTGCGGTAAGGAATGTGAAGTCCCATTCCAGCCCCAGGAAGGAAGACCTGTGTACTGTAGAGAATGCTATCAGAAACACAGAAGATATTGAGATTCAATCTCTGCTGGTTATAGTTATCAACTGGTTAAAAGATAGTTTTTTGAACGAGAAAGAATTATTTCTTTCTCTTGTCTTTTTATAGAAAATTTTTTAAATGCAGGTCTGCAGTATCTATGTAATGGGCTGGTAGCGCAGTCTGGTAGCGCGCTACCTTGGCATGGTAGCGGCCGGGGGTTCAAATCCCCTCCAGTCCACTAACACAAACTCTTCTTCCATGTCGTTTTTTCTCCGTCTTCCAGTATAATGCCTATTTCTCTGAGTTTTGCCCTGATCTTATCTGAAGTCTCGAAATCTTTTTTCTTTCTTGCTTCCTCTCGCAGATCTATGATGAATTGAATCAGTTTCTCTTCAAGACCTTCTTTTTTTTCTTCTGTAAGGATCCCGAAAACGTTTCCTATATCCTCAAATAGTTTTTTAGCCTTTAAAAGCTGAGCTTCGCTAGCAGATTCTGCAGACTTGTTTATTTCTTTAATAAAATCAAAGTATGCAGCTAAAGCTTTTGGTGTGTTAAAATCATCGTCCATTGCAACTTCAAAACTTTTTTTTACTTTTTTTACAGCATTTTCAAGATCGTTTCCCCTTCCTGGATTCTTCAGAGATTCGTCCAACTTCCATTTTGCATTGTATATCCTTTCAAGCGAACTCTTTGCAGATTCCAGAGTTTCTTCACTGAAATCCATTCTGCTCCTGTAGTAAATAGAAGCCAAATATAATCTTAGTACCATAGGATTGTATTTTTTTAGCAAATCCTTCACAGTTATAAAATTTCCCAGGGATTTTGACATTTTTTCTCCATCTACCGTTAATACTCCCGTATGCAGCCAATATTTTACAAATTTTTTATCATAATATGCCTCTGACTGTGCTATCTCATTTTCGTGATGTGGAAACGCTAACTCTATAGCTCCCCCGTGTATATCTATCGGAATTCCCAGATATTTTGTGGACATCACAGAGCACTCTGTATGCCATCCAGGTCTTCCCTTTCCCCACGGAGAATCCCAGAATATCTCTCCTTCTTTGGCTTTTTTCCACAGTGCAAAATCTACAGGTTTCTTTTTATTCTCGTCTATGCTGACTCTAACTCCTGCAATTATATCTTTTATAGACTGATGAGAAAGTTTTCCGTAATCTTTAAACTTTTCTACCTCAAAATAAACATTTCCTCCTGATTCATAAGCATACCCTTTCTCTATAAGCTTGGATATGAAATTGATTATATCTTCTATATGATCAGAAACTTTTGGGTACAGATCTGCTCTTTTTATATTAAGTGCATCAAAATCTTTCAGGGCATCCTTAAAAAAGAAATCCGCAATCTCTAAAGGATTTTTATTAACTTCTTTCGATCTTTTGATAAGTTTATCCTCCACATCTGTAACATTCTGAACATGAAAAATCTCATATCCTCTGTACTCAAGATATCTTAAGATTACATCAAAAGCTACGTATGTTTTTGCATGTCCAAGGTGTGCATAATCGTAAGGAGTTAAACCACAGATATATATCCTCACTTTATTATCTCTCGGCACAAACTCCTCTTTTTTTCTGTGCAATGTATTGTATACTCTAATAGTCATGGTAAAGTTTTATTTCCTATATTTAAATGGTTTGTGAATGGGGCAATGTATGGTGATTGTAGAGTATGAGAATAAAGTCATACAATGAAATTATTTCCTTATCTTAAATCCCGTTTTCTTTTTTACAGCCTTGTATATGAAATATAATACTGCAGCGAGGATAATCAAAGGTATGAATACGAATATCCCGATTATTATCGCTCTGATCGTTGCCATGAAAGCCTGTATACCAGTTTCGATAGCTCTTTTTATTCCCCACTCATAAGATATTGGTTTAGGCTCGGAAAGATAGATAGTTATAGTTGAATAGTTTATCCTATTCCTCAGATAGTTTATCTCGCCCTGAAGTCTTTCTATTTCCTCTCTCGTTCTCGAGAGATATGATTCCACTTTAAGTATCTCTTCTACATTCTTGGCTTCTTCAAGTATCTCGAGATACCTTTTTTCTTCCGCTTTTTTGTTATTCAATCTGGATTCAAGGTCCATATATCTCTTTGTAACATCTTCTCTATTCGTATCTGTACTTTTTACTTTTCCAAGCGTCTTAAGTTCTTCAAAGACGTTAGAAAAATATTCTTCGGGTATTCTCAAGGTAATCCAGCCTTCTTTATAGTTATCTTCTATCCGAGAAGAGGAATCTGCAATATATCCATCATAATTTTCTACAACAGTATTTATTTTCGCCATAGCTTTATCAAAATCATTTACCTCTATCTCTATCTGCGATGTCGTGATTACCTTTCTATCAATAGATTCTTCTTCTGGTATCGCCGTTACCGGTGCAGCTGTCGCTGCTGGGACCTGTAATTCTTCTGATGTTCTATCGGTACCTTTTGTAACTTCCCATGTTTTTTCTTCACTTATACATCCCGCTAAGAGGATTACAAAAACTAGAGCAAGTATAATTTTTTTCATAATACTAAGAGCATCTCCTTGTATTTATGTTTTTTGGTTAAGTTCAATATATTTTGAACATTAAGTCTTTGCAGTAGCTTTTCCACAGTTTTTTGTGTAGTCTGCGATTAAAGCTCTTCTTATATCTATCTCAGTTCTCATAACATCTTCTGCTTTTCCTATCAACTCTATATAGATCCCCAAGTGAGATTTGTAAACATTCGTTTTTATATTCTTAGGGATTATTCCAGAACTGAGAATATCTGATTCCTCTGGATCTATAAGTATTCTTACTTTATATTCATCTTTCACGTTTTTTGTTGCTCTCTCTATCAGTTTTTTCATTTTAATCACCTATAAACTATTAAAAGAGGAGACTTTAAAAAGTTTTCTGGAAAAAAAGCGAGATTTATAGAGTTTGTTTCTTATACTTTTTTTTCTTAGAATGCTTCTACAACTCAACCACAACCTTTAAATTGGTTTCTTCATAGTTTTTTTGACGGTGATACTATGCACAGGATAGTTTATAAAAAGCAATTGAGTGAGAATGTTAAGCTTTTTGACGTAGAGGCACCTTTGGTAGCTAAAAAGTTCAAGGCTGGGCAGTTTTTAATCGTAAAGATTGATGAAAAAGGAGAGCGAATACCATTGACAATAGTGGATACAGACAAAGAAAATGGAACTATCAGGATCATATTTCAGGAAGTTGGAAAATCGACGAAAAAGTTGGGATTACTTAACGTTGGAGACATGATCCAAGATGTTATAGGTCCTCTTGGAAAACCTGCAGAAATAAAAAAATTCGGAAAAGTTGTTTGCGTCGGGGGAGGTGTTGGAGTGGCACCTCTTTATCCACAGGCAAAAGCATTAAAAAAGGAAGGAAATGAAGTAATTTCAATAATTGGAGCTAGAAATAAGGATTTAATAATACTGGAAGAAGAGATGAAGAGCGTTTCCGACAGACTTTATATTACGACAGATGACGGATCGTATGTAAGGAAAGGTTTTGTTTCTGATGTTTTGAGAGAAATACTTGAAAAAGAGAAGATTGAGAGAGTAATAACTATCGGTCCAGCAATAATGATGATGGTAACGGCAAGGGAAACGAAGCCTTACAATGTAAAGACGATTGCATCTCTGAACTCAATAATGGTTGATGGAACAGGAATGTGTGGAGCGTGTAGAGTATCTGTCGGTGGAGAAACGAAGTTTGCATGTGTCGACGGCCCCGATTTCGATGCGCATCTCGTAGATTTCGAATTATTAATGGAGAGACAAAGGATATACCTCGAGGAGGAAAGAAAAGCAATGGAGTTATTTGAGGAGGAATGCAAATGCCGTTAATTAAAGAAAAAACAAAAATGAAAGAACAGGACCCGAAGAAAAGAATAAAAAATTTTCATGAAGTTGCATTGGGGTATAGTCTTGAAGATGCTTTAAAAGAAGCCAGTAGATGCTTACAATGTAAAGATTCACCGTGTGTTAGAGGATGTCCCGTAAATATAGAGATTCCAGCTTTCATAAAACTTATAAAAGAGGGAAAATTTGATGATGCAATAAAAAAGATAAAGGAAAAGAACAATCTTCCAGCTATCTGTGGTAGAGTATGTCCGCAAGAGAACCAGTGCGAAAAATTCTGTGTCATGGGAAAGAAATTTGAACCTGTGGGAATAGGAAGACTTGAAAGGTTTGCTGCAGATTGGGAGATAAAAAAAGGTATAAAAAACCCAAAAAAAGCAAAATCTACTGGAAAAAAAGTTGCAGTCGTGGGATCAGGTCCTGCTGGGCTCACATGCGCAGGTGATCTCGTAAAATTAGGTCATGAAGTAACTATATTTGAATCGCTCCACAAACCTGGTGGTGTTTTAGTTTATGGGATACCAGAGTACAGACTGCCAAAAAAGATTGTAGAGATTGAAATTGATTATATTAAAAAACTTGGAGCTGAGATAAAGACAGACTTCGTTATAGGGAAAATATTGTCTGTAGAAGAGTTGCTTGAGGAGTATGATGCTGTTTTCATAGGCACAGGCGCAGGACTTCCAAGATTTTTGGGTATCCCTGGTGAAAATTTAAATGGAGTCTACTCTGCAAACGAGTTTCTGACGAGGGTAAACTTGATGAAAGCGTATCTCTTCCCAGAGTATGATACACCTGTAAAAAAGGGAAAGAGAGTAGCCGTCATTGGGGCTGGTAATGTAGCGATGGACTCTGCAAGAACTGCATTGAGACTTGGTGCTGAAAAGGTGTACATAGTCTACAGACGATCTGAGAAGGAGATGCCAGCTAGGAATGAAGAGATAGAACATGCAAAAGAAGAAGGTGTAGAGTTCCTCCTTCTGGCAAATCCGACAGAGATCATAGGAGATGAGAACAACTGGGTTAAACAGATGAAATGTATAAAGATGAAGCTTGGAGAGCCAGATGAATCTGGAAGAAGAAGACCGATACCCATTGAGGGCTCGGAGTTTCCTGTAGATGTAGATATAGTAGTTATAGCTATAGGTCAGAGCCCGAATCCTCTCGTTCCAGAAGCAACAAAAGGTCTTAAGATAGCAAAACATGGAAACATTATTACTGATGAGAATGGAAGAACATCCCTCGAAAGAGTATGGGCTGGAGGTGATATCGCAACTGGAGCAGCAACGGTAATTGCAGCAATGGGTGCTGGAAAAAAAGCAGCAGCAGACATTCATAAATTTTTGAGTGAATAGGAGATAAAACATACCAAAAACTTTTAAACATTTTTATCTATAATAAAGAAGATAATGGTGATGTAGTATGGAAAAAACAAATGTTTTAATAATAGGTGGAGGCCCTGCAGGTATAATTACCGCAGTAACTGCAAAGTCAAATTATCCGGAGAAGGATGTTTTGATAGTTAGAAAGGAAAAGGAAGTATTAATTCCTTGTGGTATTCCTTATATCTTTGGCACTCTGGAAAGCAGTAATAAAGATCTTATTCCAGATGCAGTTTTGAGTAATGCTGGTGTAGAACTTAAGATTGATGAAGTTGTTTCTGTAGATAAGGAAAGAAAAATTGCGAAAACAAAGGATGGGACAGAGATAAGCTTTGAGAAACTTGTTTTTGCTACAGGTTCTTCTCCGTATATGCCCAAGTGGCTGAAAGGAGCAGATCTTGAAAATGTTTTTCTCATAAAGAAAAATAAGGAATATTTAGATGAAGTTAAAGCAAAACTCAAAGATTTTAAAAATATAGTGGTAGTCGGAGGGGGATTTATCGGCGTTGAAATCTCTGATGAGCTGAATAAAGTAGGTAAAAATATAACAATTGTTGAAATACTGCCTCATGTCCTAGCTCTCGCCTTTGACGATGAACTTGTGAATGCAGCGGAGGATATACTCAAATCAAGAGGAGTAACACTAAAAACAGGAGTAGGAATAAAGGAGATTTTAGGCAATAAAAAAGTTGAAGCCGTTCTCTTGGACAATAATGAAAAAATAGAATGTGACGCCGTAATTTTATCAATGGGCTACCGTCCTAACTCTGAACTTGCAGAAAAAACAGGTTTAAGAATTGGGTATAAAAAGGCGATCTGGGCTGATGAATACATGAGAACAGATCATCCCGATATTCTTGCTGTCGGCGACTGTGTGGAAAGAAGAAACTTTATAACAAGAAAACTGGGCAATATAATGCTTGCTTCAACAGCTACCTCAGAGGCAAGGATTGCGGCTGCAAACTTATATAAGCTTGAAGTTTTAAAAAATTTTAGTGGGACTATCGCTATCTTTTCTACAGCTATCGGTGATACAGGTTTCGGTTCTGCTGGGATAACTGAATCACAGGCAAAAAAAGAAGGTTTTGATATAATTACAGGCGTTTTTGAGACAGTAGATAAACATCCAGGATCGCTTCCAGGTGCTCATAAACAGAAAGTTAAACTCATTGCTTCTCGAAGATCACGTATAATATTAGGAGGTCAGGCTATTGGTGGGAAGAGCACTGGAGAAATTATAAATATTATTGGCTTAGCTATCCAGAACAGAATGACTGTGACCTCACTTTTGACAACCCAGATAGGAACTCATCCCTTACTGACTGCATCACCAACAGCATACCCCATTATAAAAGCTGCTGAGGTTATTGCCAAAAAGCTGAAGATATAAGAAGCAAAAAATGCTCAGAATCAATCCTGAGCAATAGTGTTAAAATCAGTACGCGAGATAGTTATAAGTTTATAGAAGGGGGAAATAAAATGAAGATAATGTCAAAAAAAGAATTTCTGGCATTCATCGATGCGTTAATAGAAGATGTGTCAATAGATGTTGAAGGAGTGAAAGCAAAGGGCGAAAAATTCGTTTTTGGTCCACTGGAGTCCTCAGATGAATTAAGACTTGATCACGATGTTACAATCCTGCCGCCCAAAAAGTACTTTTTGCCTCAATATGAAACTATGATGACATTTGATCTTTCCAAGCCCTTTTCTGTAGAAAGGGTAGAAAATCCAAAAGAAAGAGTGATCATTGGAGTACATCCTTATGACATTATTGCTATAAAACAGATGGATACATATTTCTTGGATACGCATGTGGACGATTCCTATCTTCAGAGGAGAAAAAATACGCTTATAATAGGATCGAATATTTTAAATGTAGCAGAAAAGGCCTTTTTTGGTGATATGGGGACAGGTTTTGTTGAATCTGGTTATGACCTTATGCTCACAGATATGGGTGATAAAATAGCTATCGATATTGGCACCGAAGCTGGAGAAAAGCTTCTGAATAAGTATGTACATTCCCTACAGGAAGCTACTC
>Ga0164310_10002371_pt1 | contig 10821 bp, 10 predicted proteins | sample GuaBasSedimGuay1_FD_121795 | JGI IMG/M metagenome (GOLD analysis project Ga0164310, IMG submission 121795) | Subseafloor sediment microbial communities from Guaymas Basin, Gulf of California, Mexico - Guay1, Core 4569-9, 0-3 cm | ecosystem: Environmental > Aquatic > Marine > Hydrothermal vents... | reverse complement strand
GTTCAAGGAAAAGACGAAAAAGATTTTATTGAAGGTCTAACTGCCGTTTTCAAAGAATCTGGAAGAAAACTAAAAGATGACGGCTTGATGGTCTTCACATTCCACCATCAGGAAGAAAAGGCATGGGGAGCGGTCTTGCAATCTGTTTTGAACGCTGGCTTTTATATTTCAGCAATTTATCCTGTTCAGTCGGAAAAGAGCACATCCACACACATTTTCCAGAAAGCAAATGTTCGCTATGACATGGTTGTTGTCTGCAAGAAGAGAAAAAAAGAGCCAGAAAAGAGATACTGGTCGCAGATAGAAGATGAGATTTACTTCAAAGTTCAGGATGAGATAAAAAGGCTTGAATCAAGAAAGAGAAATCTTTCGCAGGAGGACATATTCGTCATAACCATAGGAAAGTGTCTTGAGCTCTACTCCAAATACTACCCTGAAGTTTACAGAAATGGTAAGAGAGTATCCATTGATGAAGCATTATCCTCAATCAGGGAAATAGTTGATTCTCAGCTTATGCACACACGCTTTAATCAGGTTGCATCAGAAACCGACACCATAACGGCTGTTTATCTATTCTACATGGCTGGAAAAACGAATATATCTTACGATTCCCTGAACAAAGCTTTGAAGATGAGGAATATTCCAATGAAAGAAGTTCTTGACCCAGGAATTGTGGAAAAAGAGGGAAGCCAGCTTTTAATCCTGACGCCAAAGGAGAGAGCAAAGATTATAGAATCAAAGAGAGAACTTTCTGCGATTGATAGAGTTCACTATCTATACCATCTCTGGAAAGAAGGGGCAATCTTTAAGTTTGAAAAATCCTTAAGCGATGACGAGAAAACTCTGTGGTCTTCACAGCCAGTTATTAAAACCCTTGAATATCTCTATGAGATTGAGAATGACAAAACTTACACAGACTTAATAAAATTTCTTAAAGATAGATGGCTTAAGTAGAAACAACTGGAGGTTGTAAATAATGGGAAACATGGATATAGGCTTTAATATCATAGAAAAGAAAGAATACTCAAATCAGCTATTTAAAGATAGAATGAGCATAGTTGAATTTTTGAGGAAAATTTGCACTGAAGAAAAACTCCCTCTTAATTTTGCTGTTTTTGGTATAGATAACTTTCTCTATTATTCAGAAGATCCGGAAAAGATATCAAGAAGAATAAGAAATCTCCTTCAGGACGCTGCAAATTTCCTTGTAAGAGGAAATTACATAATTCAAATTGTGGTTGATGGAAAAATTGAAATTGTGGAGAGTTCCGAAAGGCCTCGAATACATTATAAGGATAAGCAAATTCTTCTTTACCCGATATTTGGCAGAGTGAAGCAGGTAGATTTAAAGCACTTTATTGCACCATTAAACTTACAATCATGAGATGGTTGGGATGAAATTTAATGGATGGGAAGGCTGGCATTTCCACCACTTAGCAAGAAGAGTCAGAACATTTGGATTAGATGAAATAGCTCACTTACTGGAAAAAGCCGGTTGGAAGTTAACAAAAGTAGGATACGTCCCTGAGGAAATCATTCCCGATTTAGAAAAAGCTCTTACAAAAATAGCATCAATAAAAAATTTTGACAGAACCTGTGATAAGCTTGATTGCGTGGTGTGTAGAAGAGTTGTAGATGAATTCTCTTTTGGCGAATTCCTCGAAGTTCCTTGGAAACTCTCAGTTGAACTTTACAGGTGGCAGAAAGAGGCTAAAAAAGAATGGTGGGAAAATGGAGGGAAGGGAATTGTTAAAGTTGTTACTGGTGCGGGAAAAACAATTTTTGCTCTTTCTTTAGTTTCTGATTTATTTAACTCCGAAGCATACAAAGATGGTGGTCTAAGGGTAATTATAGTAATTCCTACAACCGTTCTTCTTGATCAATGGCTCATTGAAACGATGGATAAGCTTCACATCCCAAGAAAAAATATAGGTGTTTTTTATGGAAAAGAAAAGGAAGATGTGGAAGATAAAAATATGCTGATATACGTAATTGACTCAGCAAGAAGACATTTAAAAGACCACTATGAAAGATTTTTCAAACAGGATGATTTGTTCCTGATAGCCGATGAATGTCACAGGTATGGGAGCAAAGAAAATTCAAGAATTTTCGAAATACCTTATTCATATACTTTAGGACTTTCTGCCACTCCTGAAAGGTATGGAGACTATGGGTTTGAAGAAAAGCTTATGCCAAATCTTGGTAGTGTGATTTATACATACACATACAGTGATGCACTGCAAGATGGAATCATCCCACCCTACAAAATTATAAGATTGGTTGTAAATCTTACACCATCTGAAGAATTTGCTTATAAAGAGCTAACAGAAAAAGTAAACAAAATTACAAAAGTTCTGACGTCAAAATATTCAGGACTTAAGAAAGCGTCACATACTAATTTTGTTAAATTGTTGAATAAACTCCATGAGAAAACTGGAGATGAACTTATAACAAGCTACATAGCTCTTTTGAATCAAAGGAAATCAATAATACATTTGTCAAAGTCTAAACTGCATGCTCTCAAATGGTTGTTTAGGGAAGAAAAGCTTGAGAGAGAAAAGGTTCTTATATTTCACGAGAGAATCGAAATTGCAGAACATATTTTCAAATACTTAAGAGAGATTGGATACGCTACGGGGATATACCATTCTAAGATGCATGTAAAAGAAAGATTGATGAGTATTTCCAACTTTAAGGACGGGAAGATAAATATACTTGTAGCGTGCAGAGCTTTAGATGAAGGATTTGATGTCCCTGCCGCGGAAACAGGAGTTATTGTAGCTGGCACAAGCAGTGTAAGGCAATGGATACAGAGAATGGGCAGAATATTGAGAAAAGCGCCGTCAAAGGAATATTCAAAGATATATGTAGTGTTTGTGAACTTGATTGAGCAAAACGTTTTTACAGAAAAAGACCTTGCAGAATTTGAAAGAGAAGCATTAAGTGTGGAATTAATTCATTTGGGTGGTAAAATTGAGACCAACGTCGCCTAACAGGCGGGTATCTGGCTTCGGCACTTCGTGCTTTCGCCCAAATCCTCGCTACGCTCGGACTTCAGATACCCGCAAAACGTTAAGTGAGATTGGCATAACTTACAGCTATAGGAGAAGAAAATGAGCTTAAAAGGTTGCATATTTGATGGTTATCACGAAAAAGAGCTTTTTAGACATTTAACTTCGATGTGGAAAAATAAATTCAATATATATCCTCAATTGCCGTTTGCGAAAATTTTTGAGATAGAAACATTAAACATTAATCAAAAAGAAAGAGATTTTCTATTAAAGACAAACATTGATTACACCATATGTGACAAAAGGGATAAACCACTTATGTGTATTGAATTTGATGGATGGAGTCACGGATATAGTAGAGGTGGTGAATATATTCAGATTGTAGAAGATCCACTTAGGAAAAAGAAGTTAGAATTGAAATTGAAAGTAGCAATAGAGCATGGTTTTCCATTTTACATAATTTCATATGATGAGAAAGAATATTTATCTGAAAAAATTCATTTAACAGTTATTGATGGTATTATTGGACAGACAATTGCAAAGATGCAATTTCAAAGCAAAATAAATGAATATTTAAAAAGTTCCCAAAATATTTTAGATTCTATGAGTGAATATGAACGTCATGAATATATTCAAGATTTGATAATATCTGCCGAGGTGGAGCTAGAATTGAACTGGGACCCGATTGCTAAAAGAGCAGCAGAAATTGAGCACATTTTATTTACTAAAGGAATTACAACTAAACATGGTTATAAATTTCTATCAAGACCCGAGTTGCCAAAAATAAAAGATATTTTTGACATTGAGGGACTCAAGAGGAGGATAGAAGCATGGAAGGACATAAAATGGCATGGTTGTGAAGCATGGTGTGAAACACCTAAAGGAAAAGTAATAAAACGAGCTTGGGTAAGAAATTTTGAAGGGATGTTAGCTTCACCATTAACTATTGTAGAAAATATTGCAAAACTTTTAGCTTTTTATAAGGCATCAATTCTAAATGGAATAGAAATCTGAAAATGATGCCAATTTCACTTAACAGAGCGTATCTAGCTTCGTGCCTATGGCACTTCGCCACAATCCAGCCTGATGGCTGGACTTCAGATACGCTCAGAACGTTATCGCCATCGGCTTCGGAACGCATAAAAGGAGGGTGAAAATATGTTGAGGTATGTAGCTTCATTAGATGCTCAGTGGAACGATTTTACAGAAAAGCATAAAGAAATTAGAGAAGAAATTGAAAGAAAGTTAAGGGATTATCTACAAGGGGGGCGGCCAAATCCTATTGCCATAAGAGGTCCTATAGGACAGGGAAAGACACAACTCTTGTATGAAGTCTTTAAGTTCGTATGGAAAAATGGTGGAATAGCATTTTATGCAACTTTAGATAAATTGCTTCCTGAAAAAGATATAACAGCTACTGAATTTGCTCAGAAGATTGATGCGGATATCGCTGATCGTATTGAGAAGTTAAAAGTTGGGCGAATTGAGGAAATACCATTTTTAACTAATGAAATGAAACAATGGATAAAAGAATCTAATAAAAACCTTCGTGACTATAGTAAAGTGGTTCTCCTTATAGACGAAATGGAGCGAAGTTACGAAAAACTCCTTAATAGAGTAAAGACAGACGATAGGAGTCCCTTTGGTTATTGGCTTGAGCACACACCTTACTTCCCAATAGCTGCTTTTGCTCCTCTATCTCACTATGAAGCTCTTTACGGAGAAGCTGAAAGACGTAGATGGGATTCTATATCGTTGCCTCCTATAACCGCTAAAACTCTACGAGAGAAAGATAAAGACCTTGGGAATTTCGTTTGGTGGGTCTCAAGAGGCAGGCTAGGAATTTCTTATAAAGCTATGGATAGTGTAAGAAGAAAAAACCTTACTGAGTTTAAAGAGTTTGAGGATTTAGTGAATGAACTGGGTCCTATTGCTGGAGTCCCAGCTATAGACCTTGATAATCTTGCTAAACTTAAAGAATCTTTCTCTTTTGTAGTTAGGTTATTCCCACAAAATAAAAATGGTCACCATAGCGTGATTGAAGGTGAAATCATAAACAATGAAAAATTCATCACACTCCTTAGAAATTCATTGAGAGAGGAAGGATGGCCCGACCGAAGCATAGAGTTTTTAACATACTATTTTAAGATAGTAACAGATGCTTTATCCCAAAATAATAAAATTCTAATTCCTCTTGATAGATATGATGAAATTTTAGCACCACTCAAGTTAAGTGTTGATTTGGCAATAGAGCATGAAACATTAGAACATCCCGATGTAAAAAATATTTCAGAAAGATTCCGTGAGCTTGAACGAAACCTCCCTCAGTTTTTTTATACCAAATTATATAAACAACTCCAAGAATTATCAGAAGGTAAAGGTTATATTCTTTCTTATCAAGAAATTGCCAAACTTTTCCCGATGCCTATAACATCCCCAGCATTTGGTAATTTAGATACAATTGATAAAGCAAAAGAGATTATATTAAGCAAAGCGCTTTATGATTATGTAGCGAAAGATGAGATAGAAACTGCTAAAGGACTTATAACTTTTCTATATTTTCCTAATGAAGTGAAATTAAATGATTATTTACGCTCTAGAGAGATAATAGATTTTCTACCACCAAATAAAGGCATAGTTTGTATTTTACTTGATGGTGATTCGTCAAAGGTATATATTCAGGGCGTCGCTTCTTGGCTTAAAGATGTGCGCAGATTTAGAATAGAGGTGCCCTCTAAAATGCTTGGTGATTTTCTCACTTATTTCATTGCATGGTCTTTTAATGAGCAGCTTGCAAATGGGTATATAGACAATCTTAGAGACACACTTTATAAGCAAGCAGAGGAGTTATGGTCTAGGGACAAAGAGCTAAGCAGAAAAATTTCACATTACCGTGGTATGCTGGAAACATATTTAGAAAACTTGAAAGCTTCATTAACATTAGATAAGGAAAAATATTCAGCAAAGGCATCTCAAGACGGTATAAGAAGATACGGGGGGCGTTATGCAAGATTCCCAGATATAGTTGGAGTAGCATTTGTAAAAAGCAAAAATGAACGAGATCTTGTTTACCGCTTCAGAAAACTAATTTTAGATAGTAGTGAATTAAAGAGCCTGAGATCAGGAATCGGTGGCCTTTTAGAAGATGCATCTGTTAAAAGAACAGGTTTATCTCTTGTTTTGGATAATGTACATAAAGATTTTGAGAAAGACTTCCCCCTTCTATTAGCGTTGGCGCATCAAACTCAAGAAGAAGATTTCATAAACTTGTCAGAACAAAGTGAGGCAAAAATGGTATTAAAGGGAATCTATAGATTTGCTCGAAATAAAATTTCACCTTCACGTATTAAAGAGATAAAGTCAGAAATTAACAAGGTATTAGATGAAATTAAGAAATTAAAAGAAGCACGCAAGAATATCATTAAAGATTTAGGTGTAACTGTGCGAGAATCTAAAAGCGAGAAAAACGAAAGTCAAATTAATGAGCTTGAAAAAATAATTGAGGATGCCGAAAATTGCTCAGATTACATTAGGTGGCTTTTACTCGAATTCGGTAATGTTATATTAGAGGACTTTAAAAATCAGTACCTCCATCCAGATCAAACTACACTCAGCAAGTGGGAGAGAAGAACGGATATAGCAAAAAACTACTTTAACTACAAGAAGGACATTGATAAGTTGAAAGACGAAACTTTTGAGTGGATCGGAAAGACGAAAGAAGAAGTGATGAGTGAATTGAATTCGGGGTATGAGGATGCACTCGAAACGCTGACAAGATATCAGAGAGAAGTGGAGTGGGAAAATGTTGATATATTGGAATGGACACCATTTGAAGACAAAGTGGATGCTCTTGTTGCCCTCATAAAAAGGCTGAAAGACATCGACGAAAAGCTTCAAGAGGTTCTCAAATTAGCTAATTTAGTAAATGAGCAAATAATGAGGGATGATAAAAAATGGAACTAGCGAAATTCCTGGAGAATAAAGCAAAGGAGGTTGAAAATTTAAAAGGAAAGCTATCGGAATTCGTAAGGAATTTGGAAAGTATGAAAGGAAAATCTCCTCCACGATGGAGTGGTGATGTAAAGGACTTAAATAAATTTGTCCAAGAACTTGACGAGTGGATTAAAAGCCCAAAAGTCAAGAGAGCAAAAGATTTGATAGAGGAACTTAAAAAATATGCAAATGATCATAGAAGCTTCAAAGGGCTTGGAGAAGATTACTTTATCAAGATTTTGGACGACCTTGAAAGGGCTGTCAGAGTGCTCTCAAAAATTGAAAACAAACAGTTAAAAGAAAACGCTTCAATGAAGATTTTAGATAAACTGCAGGAAGAGGAAGAGTTTAGTACGGTACTACAAAACATAGAAAATTATTGGAAATCTTTTAATGAATTTGAAAAAGAAAAAATGCGAAATGAGTTTTTAAAAGTAGTAAAAGAAGAACTAATCGTATCTCTTGCCAAATCTAATACTTTTTCACTTGAAGAAATAAGAAATGCTAAAAAAACTTTGAAAAAAGCATCTGATGCTGTTGAACTTTTGGTTAAGTGCGGAATAAGTGCTCAATCGTATATTAAGGCTTACGAAACATCAAAATCGGTAGATAAAATTTGGGAAGAAACAGCTTCTGTACGAAGGCTCCTAGAAGATACAAATATCCAATTTAGTGATGAAGTTGAAGATCCATTCAGGGAAATAAAAGAAATTCTTGATTTGAGAGATGAAGTTATAAAGAAAGATAATTTGTTTGAAATAAAAAATAGTCTTGAAGATGTTAAAAAGAGAATAAATGATTGGAGAGAAAAAATTAAGAAAACATTCACTGAAGAATACTACAAAACAAAGAGTTTAGTTGAATTTGCTGAATTAGAAAATAAATTAGAAGAGATTTTAAATAAGTTCGAAGAAAAACTCATGGAATCTTCTAATGTAAGTGAGATCTATGCACCTTATAGAGAGCTTCTGAAAATAAAAAGTGATGCTATAAATAAATTAGAAGATCAATTTTCTGAGGCTGAAAGAAAAATTATTGAAAACATACACAAAGCCGATGAACTTGTGGACCAGATGGGTGATGAATTCTGGAATGCACTTAAAAACCTTAGACGCAAAGGATTAATCAAAATAACCATTGCGAGGGGAACATGATGGATGACGAAGCAAAATTACATGAGAACGTCGAGAAATTGAGGGGGGAGTGGTCAATAAAAACAGATTGGGGAAAAATTGTAATAAAGTTTAGACCTTATAGAATTGGCTATGGCTCAAAAAAAGGGAGACCGGATGAACTTTTGGTTGTAAGTGTTTCTTTTCCTCTGTTTGGAGAAGAATTAGTTTTACAGGTGCCAGTGCCTTTAGAATTGGAAAGCAAAGCTGGAATGCCAGCGAGTTTTAAAGACTTGGAAATATGGTTAGAAAGAATGCAAAAAAGAGAAGAGGAAGACATTTATTATAAGTATGTGGAGATTCCCATGATTGTAGTCGGCAAGAAAAGGCAAGAAAAAACTAAGGAAATATCTCTTCGAGCCAAAGTAAAAATCAAGGAGGTTTCTAAAAATGTATAGCGTCCCTTCGCCGACAGCGTATAAGACAGACATACGACTACGGTGCTTCGTACCTCTGTCCAAATTCTGCAAAGCCAAACTTCGTATGCACGCATACCGTTAGGCGACACGCAGAAACAGAGAAATGAGATATAAGATTTTTAACAAATGGTGGAAAACGTAAAAATAAAAGATGTGCCTAAAGAATTTAAAAAAATATGCAGTAACAGATTAAAGGAAATTATACTTTATGGCTCATATGCGAAGACAATGAAAGAAACAAAGGCCACATTATGAAAAATAAACTTGGTTTTAGCGGTTGCCCTCTTGCAATTTTATTCTTTAAGGTTCAGTGTGTGCTTAGGGGTTCAACAAAAACTTCTTGAAGTTTTCTGCGCTCTCTAATATGAATGGGCAAGCTATTCTTATATTAATGCTTTGCAAAAGCGTTACTTTCTGTAAAAACTACAGTTATTGTCTTACCTGCACTAATTTTTATTGCAGCAGCTACAGTCCTTGATGGCATATTCCGTTGTCGCTGTTCCTGCAATCTGGCAATAATGATGTTGCGTTCGGAGGGTGGTACACCTTCCAACAGTTTAGTGAAAAGAAGGTTTGCCTGCGAAAGTACTACCTGGCCTTTCAGGCCCATCTGTTTATTCTCATCAAGCACATACCCGGTTATCTTTTTCCGGAAAGAGGTACCGTCCATTGTTACACAGTGCAATGTTTTAAGTTCAACAAAGACTCTTTCAAGAACCAGATCTGCGTATCCTTCACCGATAACAAAACAGCTCTTAAAATTGGATTGTTGTTTATCTAATATCATAGTTGGATCAGTTAACCCTATCAAAACAGGACAGGAGAAAGAACCGATGGGGACATAAAGGTCTGAAAGAAGGATGCCAGTAACATGCCTTCCGTCGGGAAGCGAAGAAGGAAGTGTTTTGAAAGCTTTGTCTGTTTCTTTCTGTTGTGAAGCTCTTGTAGAATGTGATAATGGTTTTATAAAATGTTGGTAAGTGACAATTCCTAAGATAAAACAGACGATGTATAATGCGCTTTTTTTAAATTTTTTGTTCATTGTTTTCTTCCTCCTATTTCTTCTGGCGTCTTGTAACGCGTTATCCGTGCACACTCATAATATAGTCTAAAATTATGAAAGACACAACTAAATATAAAGATATACGGAAAGGTTAGTGCAAGAATAAAAAGCTAAAATTTTGCGCTGTGTGGTCCATTTCAGTCAACATTTATGTTGTGTTTTGACGGGGAAGCATGACTTAGCTATAGCTTTGCTATGACATATAACATCTTATTTATCTTTTTAAACTTTATGTATTTTTTGATTACTTCTTTAAACTTCTCCATTTCCCCTTTGTGGAGTGTAACCAGGTGTTTTCTAACACTTCCGTTTTTGCTGTGGTATGTGAAACCACAGTAGTACTTATCGTTTCCTCTCTGCATGTTTATGGAAGCCTGTTTTGAAAGAAGTTCCCTTATTTTTTCTTTCTTTATTCCATAGTTTTTAAAGGCTTTTTCAATTGATTTTTTAAGTTGAGCTTTTACTTCCTCCAGCAACAGAATTGCCTGTTTGAATTTGTCCTCACTTAGGCTGCTGGAAAAAATTTCATAATTTCCTTCTGAAAGAACTTCAAGCATGCAGTCTGCGCAGAGTCCTCCTTCGCCTTTTTTAACAATTTCTCTGGCTTCTCTTTCAGTCTCTGCCAGGACGTAAAGTTTAAATACTGTCCAGTTACACCCTCCGCATTTAACCTCTTTTTCAAACGGTATGGCAAAAACTTTCATTTCTCACTCCTCTTCCCATGTTATCTTTAACCTTGATAATATGGATTTTCCACCACATAAAAGCTACCTCCAAGCCCCCTGCAAAGTGTATCGGTAAGTTTTTCTGCAGGTACCCATTTTGCATTTGGTACATAGTCAGTGTAGTCAAAAAGGCTATTATGTAACTCATTTTTTCTTTTCCATTTAAGTTTCTTTCTTAAAACAGAATGAATTTCTGTAGTCACATCAAACAAAAGCACATATTTATCCCTGCATCTTCTTTTAAGATACTCTCTTGCTACCTTTTTTGCCAGTTCTCTTCTGGTCATTCTATCCTCCTACATACTTAATTCATTTTCTGTCATTTCGTTAAAACTTTAATTTTTGCGATTCCTCTATACTTTTACATTTTCCTCGACGTCCGTATCTGTGACAAATTCATTTTCATACAGAACATTGGCAACTTTTTTGCGCCACAGC
>Ga0164310_10002369_pt1 | contig 10826 bp, 10 predicted proteins | sample GuaBasSedimGuay1_FD_121795 | JGI IMG/M metagenome (GOLD analysis project Ga0164310, IMG submission 121795) | Subseafloor sediment microbial communities from Guaymas Basin, Gulf of California, Mexico - Guay1, Core 4569-9, 0-3 cm | ecosystem: Environmental > Aquatic > Marine > Hydrothermal vents... | reverse complement strand
GTATCCAGACTGCACCAATGTTGATTTAACTGCTCCATCGGTTACGAATGAGAATCCTGGGAACTGGCGGTGGAGATTTGACCACTGGCTCGTTGAGAGATGGAACGGATCAGCGTGGGTTCCTGAAACCCTCACAACAGAAAATATTACGGTACACTTAGGACCTGGAACCAAAGCTACAGCCTACTTCTATTTGCAGTATTACTTGACGGTTGCTGATTCGCCTGGAATGCTCGACACAGGATTGGAAAGTTACAGCGGCTATTATGACTATTGCTCTAACGTTACTATTACTGCTCCAGAAATTGTTCCAGATCCAAGTGATCCTGGCATAAGATGGGTGTTTGACCACTGGTACCTTGCTAGTGTTTTTGATATGTATAATACGACAGTTACGGTGCACATCGAGCACGCTACCACAGTAGGTAAAACGCTCTATGCTATCTACACGAAAGAATACTATCTGGAAGTTAACGACAATATAGGCGGCTTAAGCTGCGTTTCTACACAGAGCGGATGGTTCAAACCGGACACTAAAGTTCCATTGTCAGCTCCCTGTATAATACCCGTTGACAGTGACACCCAATATGTGTTTGTGGAATGGGTTAAGGATCCAGGACACTGGACAGATTCAAACTGCAACACCACAATCACAATGAACGGCCCGCGCAATGCAACCGCCTACTACAAGAAACAATTCAAAGTGAAACTGAACGCTGAACCTCAACCACCAATGGAGGATCTTTTGACAGGCTTCCCGAAAGAGTTCTGGTGGGATGCAAACACATACAAGTGGATCAAGGCTCCCTCTGGTCCAATCGCTCACTATCCGTTTGACATGTACTTTGACCATTGGGAAGTCAACGGTGTTCCACAAACACAATATCATAACCAGATAAAGATCAATGTGTCTGAACCCATCAGTGCTGTTGCTGTCTACTTGGGTAAATCGGCGTTCTTCATGACTCCGCAGACAGTAATTGAAGACGTGCCTGCAGAATGCACTACCTTTGATGTAAATGTGACCGCCGCAAACCTTGTGGACGTGTATGCTTTCGACTTCAAGGTGTCATGGGATCCAAGCCTGATAGAACTCGTTGGCGTAGATGTAAAAGTCGATGAGATTTGGACCAGCTACTTCATTGCCAAAAGCGAATGGAACAACACCGAAGGATGGTATTGGCTTGTTGCCACATCCCTAGACGATTACGGGTTCAACGGAACCGCAACGGTTGTTACATTAACGTTCCATGTAATTTATGATCCTTGCTATTTAACCATAGACTACTATCGTGACACTCCTTTGACATTGACAGTGAACAAACTTGCAGACCACAATGCTAATCCATTGTATCCATGGAACGTTCACGGCAGCTACTATAGGATAAACGCTATCCAACCAGTACTAAAGATTACGCCTGACACAATCACTGTAAGCAAAAAGGACGCCACTTTCACGGTAAGCATAGAAATAGAAAACGCGATCAAACTCCACGACTGGCACACAATAATAGTGTATCCTAAGGCTTACATACAAGCCATCGACGTAGCAATCGACACAACATTTCTGCAAGGACCATACACAACATTCTCTTGGACCATAAACCACTCTCTAGGCTACGTCTACATCGACGTAGTTCAAGCTGACGGCGCACCACTAGCAAACGGAAACGGCACCCTAGCAACAATAACCTTCCAAGTAATAAAATCAATATTCTGGACAACTTCAAATCCAACACTAACAGGACCAATCCGCTTCGGAGTAGGACCAACGTACATAAGCGTCAAGTGTCCAAACTACCAAGACATTTATCCACCGGTTCTTGGAATTGTTAACGCACAGTACGTCTACGATCCAATACCTGGCGACTTGAACATGGACGGCGTAGTCAACGTGCTAGACCTGCAACTGGTTGCAGCCGACTACGGAAGCCACACAACCTACGACCTAAACGGAGACAGCAAAGTAGACCTAATCGACCTTGTACTAGTCGCCATAAACTACGGAAGAGAAGAACCATAAACAACTGCTTAAAACTCTCAAACTTCCCCTTTTTTATACTCTCTCAAAATTGTATCGTAAAGTGAAGGAATAGAATTATCTTCCATGTAACCTTAAATAATTATTTTTCTCTTATACTTAATAATCAATTTGGTACTATGGGTGGCCTAAATGCACAAATCAAAAATTCATGTTAACCTCATCTTAATTTTACTCCTTACAACATTCTTCTCTATAAGTTCATACACACCATCCACACAGGCCAATCCAACAACCCCAATCCTTTACATAGATCCACCATCAACAACCGTGAACGCAACAGAAACCTTCAACATAAACGCAACAATAAAAGACGTAACAGACCTAGCAGGATGGGAACTCAAACTATACTACAGAAACAGCATACTAGCAGCCGTCAAAGCAACCGAAGGACCATTCCTAAAACAAGGAGGCTCAACAGCCTTCTTCACCGTAGACTTCAACAACAACTACAACACAACCCACGGAAGAATATGGCTAACCTGCACACTACTAGGAAACGTCTCAGGCGTAAACGGCAGCGGCACCCTAGCAACAATAACATTCCAAGCAGTAGCAGGCGGAAACACAGCATTGCATCTAGCAGACACAGTACTAGGCGACTCACAAGCAAACCCGATAAACCATACAACAAACGACGGAGAAGTAACCGTCATAGGAGTCCACGACCTAGCAGTAACAAATGTCAACCCGCTAAAAACAATCGTTGGACAAAGCTACACTATGCACATAAATGTTACGGTAGAAAATCAAGGCGACCTAACAGAAACCTTCAACCTAACGCTCTACGCAAACACAACAGCCATCAACCAAACAGAGATAACCCTAACAAGCGGCGCCTCCACAACCATAACACTAATATGGAACACCACAGACTTCGCAAAGGGCAACCACACAATAAGCGCTTACGCTTGGCCCATCCAAGGCGAAACAGACACAGCAGACAACACTTACATCAACGGTTTGGTTTTAGTTACAATACCAGGCGATGTGGACGGCGATTTTGACGTCGACATATACGATGTAGTTAAGATAACCGGCATCTACGGCTCCAAAAAAACCGATCCAGAATTCAATCCAAACAGCGACCTAGACGACGATGACGAAATAACCATCTACGACGTCGTAAGATGCACAAGCCACTACGGAGACACAGACCCATAACCCCACTTTTTAAGCTCTGGGGGAAGATCTAACATTTACTCATTCGAAATTGTTGTAGGAACCCCAAAGGCTGAAAGCCACAAAACCGTTTTCTGATAAATGGAAACATGAAAGAATACGTAGAGGCTTATTGGGAAATGATTTTCCATTTTAATGGTAAGAAACGTTATTTTTTTGGCTGAGAGATAGTAAGATCGAGCATTAACTGTGTTTTGTTCAATTTCGTCTTGTTCCTCTTGTTTTTGAAGTAGCTTATTCGAGCGAGTATGTTGTTGAGTTCTTTTATTGGGACGCATCTCTAGATCTAATTGTTTTAGTTATTTTAGCTAAAAGTTTTCTGTACATGAACGAGACTATATTTACCGTTAAATATTGCTGTAATTCTCCCTTCAAAATACCTGCTGGGTAGCATTTCGTTGAGTTAAGGCTTAACTCAACATTTTTTTGGCGACGCCGTAAGATAGAGTGAAGCTGGAAGTGTTTAAGGATATTACGATGATGTTTTGTCAGGGATGCGCCAAGTTTCTCTACGTTAAGCGATACGGTAACTATGTTATTAGCCAAGTTTTGAAAGACAATGATGCGAGTGTATGAGGTGCTTAAGTTTACTCTACCAAAACTTATACTGCTTTCTCCGATGAGAGAAGCATTAACCGCACCGCAAACGTCTATTCTGCCGGAGCCTTGCTCGAGTACGTTTAGCCCTAAGTCTTTAGCGTAGTTTGACAGCGCCTTTTTTACTTGAATGGGGGTTAAAGAGGGGTTAGCGTCTAATAATAGTGCTACGGCGCCCGCTACATGTGGAGTTGCCATCGAGGTTCCCGAAGCCACGGTATAATATTGGGAGATAGGTGTGCCCATGTTTGTACCGCTGGCGCGGGCTGCTATAACATTGACTCCTGGCGCTAACACGTCGGGTTTGATACGGTTGTCGTTTGTTGGTCCTCTTGAGCTGAAAGTTGCGATAGCATCGCTTTTGGAGGAAGCCCACAGTTATCGCAAGCTTTGAACTTCCTGCGGTGGTTATTGTACATGGCAGGTCCTGAAGTTTCCTGTGGCGGCAACACAGACTGGCCTTGCTCGATTGCCCAATTGACGTGGTTGAGAGGGGATCTGTTCCGTCGCTGGGGGTTTGTGCTCCAAAACTCATGCTTAATACGTTTGCGCCGTTATCGACTGCCCATTGGATTCCGCTTATTATCCAGTTTTCAAGACCTTCTCCTTATTGTTTAGGACTTTGACGTTGTAAATTGTTGCTTGTGGAGCAACACCCGTGTATCGGTCTGAGCTTGCTGCTCCGGTTCCAGCAGCTATGCTAGCGCAGTGGGTTCCGTGGCTGAATTTATCGTGCTGACTCTCCAGAAGGATATTGTCTGGGTGAGTTGGGTCAATGCCTGTGTCGAGAATGGCAATTTTTACTCCTGAGCCGTTGATGCTTCTACCATATGACATTTCTATTTTTGCCCAATCTGCTGGGTCTTTAATTATTGGGACGCTTTGGTCTAGGTTTGCTTGGAATTTGCGGTCCAGCCATACCTAGCTTACCTCAGTGTTATTAGCAAGTTTAAATTGAGGAATAATAGGCGCATTGCGAAAAAGCGCATGGATTAAGCATGTTTGCTTGTGTATTTGGTGTGACCCATTGGACATATATTCTTGATCTAACCAACAGTTGGTTTTCCCAAAAACGGTGTGGCTGTTTGAGAAGGGTACTATGACATTTGTCTGGTTGTTTTGAATGTAATTCTTTGCCACAAGTTCTGTCAAATTTAGCAGGTTGAAATCAAGCTTGTTCTCAATCGTAAATGGAGGCTTAACTATTGTTGAAGACCCAACATTAGTCCATGTGAGATTCAGTTGACTATCGATGAGTACGCTTACAGTCGAATTTTTGCCATTATTGACTCGGATCATTAGCTTTGAGGTTGGCGCGACTGGATAACAGCCTAGTCCTTGTCCACTTTGTTCTAAACAATCCACGTTTCTTGTACTTCTTCGTTTTTGGGGTAATTTTTGAAGATTGTTTCTTCGGAAGCGGCTGATAAGCTGTAGAGTATAACGATGGCTATTAGAAGTGCTGCTAGAGAGCTTACTGAAGCTTCCATGGAGGATTCTCACACCAGTGTTAATATATTCGAAAGGTGTTTATCAGTGTTACCTTGACGTGTGATTTTTCTATTAGGGAAATGGTGGTTAAGTTTTTGTGCCATAGTTCGAGGACAACTTTCTATTTCTTGTAGTTTGTTAGGCTTAGCGCTACAGCGAATAAGACGATTAGCATGGCGTAGGCGGCTATTTGAGATTTTGGAGTTTGTTTTAACAATGAAATGGAATATCCTCCCACAGGAACCGATGCTACGGAAATTCTGGCGGTTTCAGATTGGGCTGATTTGTTACTTTCGTCCGTAACCTTCAAGTATACGTAATAGATTCCGCTGGTTGTTGGTTTGAAGGTCCAACTATTTGATGTGGCTCCTGAAACTGGAGCATCGTTCAAGTACCATTGGCAACTGTAGGGAGGGGTTCCTCCGCTGACTGATGATGTGAAAGTCACGGATTGCCCCACGTTTATTGAAGCTGAAAGGGGAGTTATGGAAACTGAAGGCGGAGGTGTAGGCGTGTAGTAGGCTGTTGCTATGTGAGGAACACTCATGTTTACTGTTATGGGGTTAACCCCGCTGTCTTGAGGAGTGCCGTCAATATTCCAGTGATCAAATATGTATCCGGTAATTGGTTGGGCTGTCAGTGTAACTTGGGTTGAAACGTCATACCACCAGCCGTTTTCTGGTTCGCCTGGAGGATTTCTTGCGGGTTGGGGGCTTAATCCTTCGGGGTTTGTGTACACTTTAAGGAGGTGTTGAGTTTTCCAGTTCCATGTTATGTTTGAGGGTTGATTTATTGTAAAGGTTACTGATGTATCGGTTCCAGAGGGAGGGACGCTTCCTGTGCCAGTCCAGCCTGTGCAGAGGTAGCGGGTGCCTGTTGGACCTTGCCATGGTGAGGTTACTGAGGCGGTTATGGACGTTCCGGCATCGAACCATTCGCTTGATGGGACAGGTGTTCCGTAGGGGGAGGTGACAGTTAAGTAGTATTGTGTCTTCCAATTTGCTATTGCTGTCTTGTTTTTATTCATGTAGATTGGTTCGCTTTTTGAGTGGTTTGTTCCTGAGGCGTCGCCGCTCCAGTGGGTGAATATTCTGCGGGTTCCGTTTCCATGATCTATGACATTAGTGGCTAGGGAGGCTAATGCTTGTGTGCCGTTGTAGTACCATCCTTCACCGCTTGGAGTGTCGTAGGGTGAGACTACGGTTAGATAGTATTCTAGTTGAAGTGAAAATATCATGTCGTTGTAATCTAGGTCTCCTGTTCCGTCGCAGTAGGTGCGTTCGTCGAAGCCTATTAGGAACATGTTGGGGTTGTCGAGGTTTTTGTATACTTTAGCGTATTTTGTTCCGCTTGGGTTTCTGGAGGATTCGGTGAAGTATCTGTATGGGAGTGTTTTGGTGCGTGACATGGAAAAGCCAAATTGGGAGTTGACTGAAAATGTTTTTGTTATAGGAGGAGAAATGTATTGGGAGCCGCCTTCGGGACCGTAGAAAAGAACGGTGAAGCTGCTTGTATTAACTTCGTAGTAGCTTAGCTCGTTTTCGTTTGGGTATCGGGCAAATTCTGCATAAAGAGTGATGTTATACGTTCCTGGAGGGAATGTTTCAATGTTTGTTTGTGTTATGTTTGTAAATCCTAGGTTGTTCAGTATTTCTGTTAGGGAGGGATCGGATGCATTTACGGAAGCCACATTATATAATGGAAGTGATAAAGAGGAAATAAGGAGAGCAATTCCTAAGTTTTTTATTAAGGATGATTTGCTCAATTCTCCGTCTCCCCTTTCAGCAGTAGTTTATATGTTTGTTGAAACAGTTAAAAGTTTCGGAATATCCTTGCTTTTGTGTGCTTTAAAATTTCATGTTATAAAGTTTGATATGTATAGGGCCTAGGTTCAGCCGATGATTTTGGGTATTGTCTAAGCTTATTTTGCTTGTGGTTCTTGTTTGTTTTGGATTAAACGTTTTCTGTACGGGATTGTTAAGGTTAAAGTTGGGTTTTTGGTCCGTTTGTTGATTTGGATGTGAATGTTATTGTTGCTAGGGTTCCGTTGCCGCCGGCTCCTGATGCGTCTGGTCTGTAGCGGGTGCAGAGTGCAATTATGCGTCCTTGTGTGTTGGTGGTGTTGTTGAATTCCATTATATGGAAGCGCGTGCAAGCACAATAGCGGCAGCAAAACATATAATTCACAAAAAAGTTAAGCAAGACAATGCTCAATATTTTTATTTACTGCTAAACCAATAAGTGATGAAGCGAAATCTGATTTGAGGAGAAAGGAAATTGGAAAAGAAAATGGTTTCTGTTCTAATGCTAGCGTTAATTCTTACAAGCACGTTAAGCATGGCATTTATCATAAGGCCGTCACTGGCAGCATAGCTGGACTGGCTCAGGTTCAAGTTATGGCTGAAAAGGTTGTAGACAGTTGGGGTTGGGGCTACTTGGACTGGGTAGCTGGTGGAATTATACACGCAACGGACTGTGGAGCTAACATAATTAGCCTAAGCCTAGGCACGTATTATGACAGTGAACTGGTTCATGAAGCTGTTAGATACGCTTATGACGCAGGGGTTTTGGTGGTTGCTGCTGCAGGAAACGAAGCCACAAACACGGAATTATATCCAGCAGGCTACGACGAGGTTATAGCTGTAGCAGCAACAGATCAATACGATAACACAGCTTACTGGTCTAACTATGGTGAATGGATTGAACTGGCAGCTCCAGGAGTGGATATCTATTCAACAATGTCAACATACTATAACATAATGATTGGGGCTATTCTATGAATTACAGTTATATAAGCGGAACCTCTATGGCTTGTCCTCATGTTGCTGGTGTAGCCGCCCTCATATGGAGCTTATATCCAAACAAGACAAGAGGTTGGGTGAGACTGTGGCTGCGATATATTGCTGACGACTTGGGCGACGAAGGCTTCGACGTATATTATGGATGCAGAAGAATAAATGCCAGAGAGGCTGTTGAGCAGACTCCGCCAGCCCATGAACCGATAGCTTATGAATGGAGAACCTCGCTCTATGTAGAACCTGAAGCTTTAGGAATAGTAAATGCTACTATACTTAATTTCGGAGAGAACAACGAGACTGACATAATGGTGCAGCTCTTTGCAAACGGCACTATGGTAGACTCTGCCGTGATAGGCTTTTAGCTGGTGGAAACTCGACAACAGTTAGTCTCACATGGAATCCAACAATTGAAGGACTATACAACGTCACACTTTACGTGGTGCCCGTGCCCGGCGAAACAAACTTGGAAAACAACGTCCTCTGGAAGTATATCTACGTTGGATTTCCAGTGGAAGCTTTCGTGTTGCATTCTGCAGGCAAAGTTTTCGGCGACATCATCACCAATTGGCAAGTGTTGAATAGCGAGTGGCGTCTGTTTGGCGACGTAATGATCTACATTGACTATACAACCTTAAACAAGGAAGACATAACCTATGAGGATATTGCAGCCACTGAAGCAGATGTGCTAATTATTTCATGTGCATCTGACCCATACGCTGGCTGGGAGTTCACAGACTCTGAAATTGAAGCAATAGAACGATACGTTCATGAAGGGCACGGGCTGATAGCCACGGCTGGAACGCTTTATTACTGGGTTCCGAACAACAACAAGCTGGCACTTCTGTTCGGGTTAAATGAAACCACAATGTGGGATGTAACAGGGACAGACTTTCTGCATTTAGTGAACACAACTCATCCTATCTTCACTAATGTTCCAAACCCTCTGGTGTTTCCATATGTCGGAACGGCGCTTCCTTACGACGGGCGATGGGACTCAAATGAATTGGTGGGCGGTGAATATCTTGCGCTTGGACATTATGAAGAAAGTGCCATAGTCACGTTTAGAGGCTTAGTATACATTTCTCCATGGTTTGAAGTCATACCACCCTATTATCACCACCATCTACAACTACTGTACAACGCTATTACATGGTCTTGCTACCAAAAGCTTCAACATGAACTTGTGGTATCTTTAGAGTCTCCGAGTTACCTTTAACCCGGCGAATCAGCGCTATTGAATGCAACAGTTTCTAACATAGGATTGAACAATGAGACCAGCGTAGAACTGTTTCTACTCATCGACGGCGAAATAGTTAACTCTACGGTAATTCCTAATTGCGCCAAACTTGCTGACACCAAGTTGCTCGGTGATATTAAACGCCACCGTTATCAACCTTGGCTTAAACAACGAAACAAACGTGGAACTGCAACTATTAATAAACGGAACCGAAGTTGACTTTGCATTGATCCCTGAACTTTCATCTGGTTCTTCCTATACCCTTAGCTATTCATGGACACCAATGATTGAAGGGATCTACAACATAACAGCTTATTCTCCGCCCGTTGAAAATGAATCAATTATCCAGAATAACTTGGCAACTAAACTGGTTATCGTAACAGAAGCTCCTGAACTGCCTTCTGATAATCCTGTTGTTTACGTAGATCCTCCTATTACAACTGTAATAGTCGGTTCTACTTTTACGGTAAGTGTGAAAATTTTCAACTTGACAGATGAGGAGCCTCTGGGAAATCTGTATGGCTTTGATGTCAGATTCTCTTGAACCCTAGCGTTTTGCAATACGTAAACCACACAATTACTGTTCCAGTGGAAGAGTATCCAGAGGGTGTCCTACACCAACCAGTTCTGCTGCTTAAGGACTTTGTAAACATAACCGAAGGCTTTGCGTGGTTTGCTTACGCGTCTTTGTCACCTGCAGAACCATTTAACAATTCTGGATATTCAAGTGTCATCTTTATGACCTTTATGGCCGTTGGTGTTGGAGAGTCATCCCTTGATTTTGTTGGAACAGATCTTGCTGATGTGAATGGAAATCCAATTGTTCATGCAAGCTTAGGGGGCTTGATTGTCGTATGGTCTGGGCCTTCTCAAAACCGAGACGTTGCCATCCTAGATGTAACAAGTTTTCCTGCAACTGTTTATTCTGGAAGACTAGTTAATATAACAGTGGTGGCTTCAAATGAGGGTGAAGTCCCTGAATTTTTCAATGTAACTGTCTACGCAAACACTACGATAATAGGAACCCGGGAAGTTAGCCACATTGCACCAGGTGAAAATGTCACTATTATTTTCGTTTGGAATACTACTGGTTTATCTCCATGCAACAACTTTACAATATGGGCTGAAGCAACTACTGTGCCGAACGAGGTGAATGTTGATAACAACATTTTCACAGATGGTTATGTAAAAATTAAGATGTTAGGCGACTTAAACGGTGATGATGTGATCGACATTTTAGACATTGTTCTTGCAACATCCTGCTACGGCTCTACACCCGGAGACCCAAACTGGAATCCAGAGGCAGATCTTGCAAGACCTTGGAATGTTATAGAGATATGTGATATAGTTACCATCGCATCTAGATACGGTAGAACTCCATAACCTCCCTTTTCTTTGAAAAATGCCCAGTTAAAGCTTAAATAAAATTTTTCTTTCTTTCTATCAAGAGGTGATAATTATTAAAAGGCGACCTTTAAGT
>Ga0164310_10002368_pt1 | contig 10826 bp, 8 predicted proteins | sample GuaBasSedimGuay1_FD_121795 | JGI IMG/M metagenome (GOLD analysis project Ga0164310, IMG submission 121795) | Subseafloor sediment microbial communities from Guaymas Basin, Gulf of California, Mexico - Guay1, Core 4569-9, 0-3 cm | ecosystem: Environmental > Aquatic > Marine > Hydrothermal vents >... | reverse complement strand
TTCGATGCTGACTTCGATCGCACCGAAAAGGGACGCAAGACACCAAAAGATTTGCTGAAGAGCAAGAAATAAAGCACCAAACACCAACATGCACGTCTCACATCTCACGTATCACGTATCACGTCTTACGTCATCTTGGGTGAACCAGGAGATGAAGCTCTGTTAGGGGTGGTGACCCTGGAGATACTGGGGTTTGTGATCAACCCATTCACTCGTGAACTACAACCAATGCGTATGCTGCTTATCCAACAAAAATGAACCCTGCGAACCAGACAAACCAAGATTTGTCTCTTAAATGAGAAAATAAGAAACATGACACAAAGTAGGACATTAAAGGTTTTGACCTTAGCTTCTGGACGAGGATTAACAACTGTGGTAAATCTTGTAGCTGCTATGGTATTGGCACGACTATTTACTAAGACCGAATATGCTACATATAGGCAAACATTTCTTGTGTATCGCTTCAGTGCTCCTTTATTGATGCTGGGTCTTCCTATGGCTCTTTATTATTTTTTAACGGAAGAGAGCAATAAACCTCGACAAATTTTGATGGAAAATGTTCTGATGCTATTTATGGGAGGGAGTCTTTTGGCCTTGTTCCTTCTGCTTGGGGGAGCTGACTATATAGCCTATAGATTTAGTAATCCTTCATTACGTCACACCTTAAAATTAATTGCCCCATATGCAATAATCGTTTTACCAGCTACGGCTTTCGGCCCAACTCTTATATCGAGAAACCGGGTTAATGTAGCCGCTATATATAATTTTGTGAGCAGGGCCTTTACCCTTGGTACTGTTTTAATATCTGTTTTTTTCTTGCGTAAGGTGATGGTTGCTGTAGGTGCTATGGTGGGTGCTTCAATCTTAACTAGTGTAATAGCACTATTTTTAATGTTCCATACATGTAATAAAGGGCCCTGGCATCCCACAATCTCCGGAATGAAAAGACAGCTTTCCTATAGTTTCCCTGTAGGTCTGTCTCAGATTATTGGAACAATGAGCCGAGATATAGATAAAATCATAGTTTCGTCTTTATGTGCTCCTTCAGTTTTTGCGGGTTACATAAACGGGGCTATGGAGATTCCTTTTATAGGTATTTTAACTGGTTCAGTGACATCTGTACTTGTGGTAGATTACACTAAGCTCTATCGTGAAGGCAAAGTTGATGAGATAGTGCGTCTGATCCATCAGGCTATGTTTAAAACAGGGATGGTGCTGATTCCTTTGATGTTTTTTCTTTTCTTGATAGCCCCAGAAATCATGGTTGTTCTATTTGGTTCTAAATATGCGATTAGTGCCCAATTCTTTAGAGTATATTTGCTGCTTTTGCCCGTCCGCACATTAACGTTTGGGGCTATACTGCGTGCTACTGGTAGAACGTGGGCTATTTTGGGGCAACCTCTACTCACGTTACCAGCTAATGCTATTTTTTCGTGGATAGGTGTAAAATATTATGGGCCATTAGCTGCTGCAATAGTAACGGTTGTTACTACTTATTGTTTGGCGGTACCTTATCTTATCTTTTGGATACAAAAAGTTCTCAAAATTTCTGTTGGGAAGCTGTTTCCTTGGCAACGCCTTTTTTATTTGTTACTTTGTTGTATGCTTGCATCGTTGTTAACATTAGTTGGGTTACACTTATGGCACCCTGAAGATTCCATTATATTATTGCTCTGGTGTGGTTTATTATTTTGGTTGCCGCTTCTTCTAATTTACGCTAAATTAGGATGGGTAGACTTTCATAAGATTACCTTTTTTAGTGCGGTGTAGAGATAGTTATGATTAGTAAATTTAGGCAATTGCATTTTGATATAAAGTCAGAATATAACATGGCCCTCAGTGATTCTGAAAGGATTAGAATTTCCCAAACCATTGAGATGATCCCATCAAGTTGGAAACGTCTCTTAGATGTAGGATGTGGAGATGGACGGGTAGCGAAGGTTTTGATTGACCGAGGGCACGAGGTTATTGGAATAGATTGGTCGGTTGGGGCTCTTGTTCATTATCCCGGCAAGGCGATAGTTTGCGACATTACCCAACCCTGGCCTTTTAAAAGAAATGAATTTGACGGAGCAATTTGTACTGAGGTTTTAGAACATTTGACTGTGACTGAGGCAAAAAGGGTTATTTCGCAGATGAAAGTTGTTGTTAAAAAAGGCTTTCTTATTACAGTTCCAGCGGATGAAAATCTGGAGCTTCGTAGCGTTATATGTAACGTTTGCGGGAAGCGTTACCATATCTGGGGCCATGTACAAAGCTTTAAGAATTTTGAAGATATAGATGCTTTAGTAGGGCACAAATCGACAGTTCGGAAAAGAATCCTCACTGGGCGGAGGCGAGGAATCGTTCTATTAACCCGCTGGCAACGTTGGTTAGGTTTTTTACCTTATGAAAAAGGCGCTGTTTGTCCGTATTGTGGAGCACAGCTTGCGAGGCCAGTCCCGCCACATGTGGTAAAGAGACTGTTGAATAAGGTCTTAGCGGCTCTACAAATTGCTTTAAGTCCTTTATTCGGACATCCAGGAGGCTGGTTTGCCTGTAGGTACGATTTAGAATAGGCCTTTGGGTAGATGGCAAAACGGCTAAAGATCATTTGGGTAGCAGGCGCGAGGCCTAACTTTGTAAAAATAGCTCCTATTTGGAAGGCTATGTTGGATTACAATAGTTCAGTGGATGCTGGTAGGCCTATGTTTGAGCCTATCTTAGTGCATACTGGTCAGCATTACGATGTCAATATGTCAGATGTTTTCTTTAAGGATTTAGAGTTGCCTAAACCTCACTATTATTTGGGTGTAGGAAGCGGAACACATGCTGAGCAGACGGCGAAGGTCATGATAGAATTTGAGAAAGTATTAGGAAAAGAATGCCCAGATATGGTGGGGGTGGTAGGGGATGTCAATTCAACTTTAGCTTGCGCATTAGCTACTGTAAAAAGCTATGCGCTACCGGGCGGAAAAAATCCTTTACTTATTCATGTAGAAGCTGGTCTTCGCTCAGGTAATAAATTAATGCCGGAAGAGATTAACAGGATCGTCACAGATGCAATTTCTGATATTTTATTTACTACCGAAGAAAGTGGAAATAAAAACTTGGTTCGTGAGGGTATTCCTAAGGAGAAGATCTATTTTGTTGGGAATGTGATGATTGATTCTTTGTTCCAAATTTTAGAAAAAACGGATGTAAACAAAGTGCTCAGGAGATTTGAAGTAAAAGCTTTAAATTTTGGATTGGTTAGCCTTCATCGTCCTTCTAATGTAGATCGACCTAAAAGATTGAAAGAATTAATGAAAACCTTGGATGATATTGGTCGTGATGTTCCATTGCTTTTTCCTGTTCATCCACGAACAAGAAAGCGTCTTGAAATGATAGGTTGGAAAACTACAAACGGTGTGACAAAATCTAAGTGGCATGGAATTCGTACTTTATCTCCTTTAAGTTACAAAGATTTTGTTGCTTTAATGTCCAAAGCTGCTTTTGTAATTACAGATTCTGGAGGAATTCAGGAAGAAACTACTGCTTTAGGTATCCCCTGTTTAACATTGAGAGAAACTACGGAAAGGCCTGTGACAGTAGAGATCGGGACAAACAAATTATTGGGTAATACTCTTGAAACCTTGAGAAAGGAGGTAAAAGATATTTTAGCAGGTAAAAGCAAGAAAGGTAAAATTCCCCCTTTGTGGGATGGTAATGCTGCAAAAAGGATAGTGAAGATACTTGCGGAGATTGGAGATGACAGATGAATAAGCTAAAGCTGCTTTTTATAACTAGACATTTTCCTCCCGTGAGTTATACAGCGGGTGTTCGAGCGAAAAATGTTGCAAAATACTTAGCCTTGAGGGGCTGGGATGTTACAGTTCTTACGGTTGAACCTGATAAGACTTATGACCAATTCATCGATAGTGCCGCTTTATTAGATGAACTGAGTAGAATAGGAGTGCGAATCATTCGGGCGAAGCATAAATTAAGGTTCTTGTTACGTGGGCAATCTATTGTTGCTAAGGTTTTAAGGGCTCTGTCCTGTAGGTTATTAGAGATAGATCCGTTTATAGGTTGGTATCCTTACGCAGCTAAGGCAGTTAAGGGAAATCGTTACGATTTGATTATGGCTACAGCGCCTCCCTTTTTTTCTTTTATTTTGGCTTATTATCTGGGAAAACGAACGGGGATTCCCTATGTTCTAGATTACAGAGATCCATGGACACTACGACCCCATGGCAGAAACGCAAAGCCTTGGATTAGGGCATTGGAGCGTAAAGTTGCTGCTCGTAGTTCGTTAATATCGATAGTTTCAGAGTCATGGGCTTATATTTTAAAGGAAACCCTTCATATGGATGGGAAAATATACACAATCTCCAATGGTTATGATCCTGAAGATGTCGAAGGGATTACCCCGATGAAGTTTACCAAACCTTCCTTGGTATACGCAGGTATTTTTTATCCGCCAAAGCGCTCTATAACCCCAATTTTCAGAGCAATGAAAGAAGCTTCAAAAAGGCTCCCTGTAGAGAAGCAGCCGGAATTTCACTACTTTGGTGCTCACGAAGACTACGTTGTTCGTGAGGCCGAAAAAGTGGGAATTAAGGACTGCGTTATTTGCCACGGAGTTGCGCCAAGGAAAACCGTTTTTCAAGCCTTAAAAGGTGCTGTTTTAGCTCCAGTGATAACCTCTGTATTGCCAGAAGGAGATTTGTTGGATAAAGGCATTGTTACTGGGAAAATTTTTGAAATTCTAAATTTAAAGGTTCCGATTATGCTGGTAGCGCCTCATGGAAGTGACGCGAGAAATGTTTTGATCGACTCTAACGCAGGAGAAGCCTTTGTGGGGACGGATATAAAAGGGATGGCTGATTATATAATTCGTGCTTGTAAAGGCGAAGTCCGTCCAACATTTGAAGGACGAGAAAAATATTCGTGGCCACGGATTGTGGAAAAGTTGGACAGTTTATTAAGAGAATGTTTAACTAAATCAGCCGCTCGATATAAAATGTGAGGCCTATAGGGAGATGATGTTAGACCTTATCTAAAGATAGATTAATAATGGAAGCTAACTTACGAAAATGCCAACGAGGTTCTAATTATGAGGCTTATTAAAAAGGCTTTAATGGGTATATATTCTTTAAAAAGATTTCTTACTAAAGAGAGTGAGTGTCCGATAAAGATGAATTTAGCTACGAGATTGAGGATGTGGAGATTGGGTTTCTTGGGGGAATCATATTTTATATATTCCTTCTCTAAAAATAACCCTAAAAACTACATTTCAGATTTCTTGAGATTCTATAAAGTTTCCTTAATAAACGGGAGTTTCTCTATTTTATTGGATAATAAAATTTTATTTGAAAGAGTTATAAATTCTCTCACAGAAAAGCCAATTGTCCCATTCAATTTACTTTATATAAAAGATGGAAGATTTTTCCCTCTACGGATATCTATAGAAGATTGGAGGAAAAGATTCGAGAAAGGCGAAAGATTTGTGCTTAAACCCGTATCGGGGGGTGGGGGGTTTAATGTAAAGATTATAAAATATGAAAAAGGGAAAGCGATTGTTAATGGGGCTAAGGTTGTGGTATCTCAGTTTTATAAGGAACTTCAAAGGCTTGATAATTACATCATTACAGAGTTTGTGAATCAGGCAGAATATTCTAAGGAAATTTATCCCTATACAGTGAATACAATAAGGATATTAACAATGTGGGATTACGAAAACTCGATTCCCTTTATAGCTATTGCGGTTCATAGAATTGGAACCCAAAGATCCTATCCTGTTGATAATTGGACACAAGGGGGGATGAGTGCCCATATAAATATTGAAACAGGCGAGTTAGGTCCAGGCGTCACATACCCTTTTGATGGGAAATTAAGATTTTATTCCCGACATCCGGAGACTGACAGTCCGATTCAAGGTGTCCGAGTCCCAAATTGGGAGAAAGTTAGAGAAACTGTTCTTAAACTTGCGTCTAATTTACCTTTCCTGCCATATATTGCATGGGATGTAGTTTTGGATGAAAATAAGAATATCAGAATTATAGAAGGCAATAGCAATACCGATGTGAACTTACTACAGGTTCATAAGCCCTTCCTAAGTGATGCAAGGATCAAAAAGTTTTATTCATATCATGGAGTCCTATAATTATGGGAGCCTTTTTTCTTTTTAAACAAGATATTGAATTCAACCACTATAAGGTAGAAAAAGTTTTCCAAAATAAGGGGTTTAAAGAAAAAAAAACTTTTCAGTTAAGGGATTATGAGTTATGGCTTTATTCCAAGCAGTTACTGGGATACAAAAATTACTTTTTGATAGATCCTTTAGACATCGAAAAGGGAGCCGTATTCGCTGTAGGGACTCTGACTTACAAAGGGTTGGATTATGAAAAAAGCTTGGAACTTATTTTGAAAGAATTTATAGCAAAAAGGTTAAACTTATACGAGATCTACGGTAATTATGCGATAATCTTCTATAAGCATGGGAAAATTAAGATACTGGTTGATCCTATGAAAGTCTATAGTGTTTTTGTAAATAGTGAAGGCTCCATCTTTTCTTCCTCTTTTATAGCAGTTTCGGTAGCGGATGAAGAGCGCAGAAAGCTTAACAAAATAGCAATTATGGAGAATATTTTAACAGGATTAATCATTGGCGGAGAAACCATTTTTAAAAATATCAGAAGAATTTCAAATTGCGAAAAGGCTAAAGTAAATAATGGGGTAAAAATTTTAAGTTCTTTTAACTTTGATGAAAGTAGAGTGAGAATTTTTAAAGGTAACAGATGTGAAGCGATACATTATCAAATAGAAGTTATATGGGACTATTTAACAAAGTTGAATAAATTAATCACCATAAGCAAAATCGATATAGGTCTTTCTGGAGGATATGATAGTACCTTATTGTTTGCTCTATTAACCAATATGAAGGGCATAAAGGATAAATTGACTGTTCATACACATTGGAAAAACTTTGTATCAATAGAAGAAAAAGTAGCTTTTGAATTGGTTAAAGTTAAAAATGTTAAAATAACGCATTTACCCGCGCCTAATATTAAAAAACTTTCCCTTGAAGAATTCTTGAAGTTTATCAAGGATGCCTTCTACTTTTACGATGCACAGGTACGTGTTAATAGAGACCTTTTTTCTTACTATAGGACTAGAGAATATAGAGTTCGTATTCTCGGAGATGATATTAAGGTAGCTCTAAGCGGAGAAGGTGGAGAAAAATATCGAAACTATAACTATCTAAGATTTAAAAAAATGAGTTTAAGAGACTGGCTTATAAATAAAATAATTACTCCTTTGAATTACAGAGGCATATTAAAAAATTTCCAGAAAAAATTTGTTGAGCATATTTCTCAAAAAATTCGTTCTTGTCTGCGAATAAGTGAGGAGCAGAGTTATGTTACATTACTTCAAACAAAAAGATATTTCGCAGAAATATGGTTCCCTTACGGAGTGGGGGTTAGAAATAACGCAGAGAATCAGTTAGTCTTTTTTGTGAGCCCCTTTACAGAATATATTCCCACTATAGAATCATATAAAACAATCTTTCATTTAGGTAATGGAGGAGAATTTGAATCTGCGATGATTTCATTGATAGATAAAGATATTTCCAGGGTTCGTTCAACCTATGGTTTTAGTTTTTATCGTTATCCTATATATAGAAAATTTACCGAATTTTACAGAAATCTTATCCCTCTAAAAATCCGGAATATATTAACCCCGCTTATATCAAATCGCTCAACTTCTATAGAAAGTGAACTAAAAATTTTTTCCTCTGAGATTGAACCTTTTGTGAAGGAATGTTTCGAGCTAATTAAAGATTTAGGATTACCTTTGGAATGGAAAATTATTCTATGTGATAGAATGAATTTTCTAAGAGCTTTGTCGTTAGGATGCATTTTGAGATTTTTAGATTAGAGGGACAATGATATGAAGATTCCCATAGAGATAGTTAAAACAGTCAATAAAGTAGTTCCTTATCGAATTAAAAGGATAATTAGACGAAGATTCTCAACATTGGATTACGAACTTGAATTACGGCATGAACAAAATCCTTATAGAAATGTTCCAGAATTAAAACTGCATGAAAGCCGATACCCATTTACGTTAGGAATAATCAGGGATCTTTCTCAATACCATGCAAACTATATTGCAGCATGCAGAGAGCTAAGAGTAGCTTACAAAACTTTAGATATTTTTAAAAGTGATTGGCAAAAGGAGTTTGAAATTTGCAATTGTGATATATTTTTAGTTTGGCCCGAAGTCACTCTAACAGTATGGCGTGAGATGTTTGATGAGAGGCTTAAAATCCTTACCGAGGAACTAAACAAAGAAATTTTCCCAAGTTATAAAGAGATTTGGTTTTATGAAAATAAGAGGCGTGTGAGAGAATGGCTTGTTGCTCATGATATTCCCCATCCAAGGACATGGATATTTTATAAACTGGAAGAAGCGATGGAGTTTCTAAAAACGGTTAATTTCCCGATTGTTAGGAAAACGGCTTTGGGAGCTGGTTCTCATGGAGTAAAAATTTTGTATAACCGTAAAGAAGCGGAAAAGGATGTTAAAATGGCCATTAAAAAAGGCATCGTTCCCGAGCGTATGGATCCGCGTGATAAACAATGGGGATACGTGATTTTGCAGGAGTATATTCCCCATGAATACGAATGGAGGATTGCAAGAATAGGTGATTCTTTCATCTTTCGAAAGAAGATAAAAAGGGGAGCGTTTGCAAGTGGAAGTGGTGTTTTAGTATACGAAAAACCGCCTATTGAGCTCTTAAATTTTGCTAAATGGGTAACTGATATTGGAAATTTTAAAAGTATGGCTGTGGATATTTTTGAAACAAAAGATGGTTACCTTGTTAATGAACTGCAGAGCCTATTTGGAGCAAGGCCTTTACCTGTTACAAAGGAGACCGGAAGATTCATATTTAAAGATGGGGAATGGATATTTGAACATGGTGATTTTTACAAAAACGCTGCTGCAAATTTGAGAGTGGAGTATGTTATCCAACAACTACAGCAAAAACGTAAAAAGTAAGAGTTTAAAAATTTTGGTAACCTCTAATATATACCTGGTTGTTTGATATCTTAATTAAAGAGAAATGGTAAATAAACGATGAGGCTTCTAGTTTTAACCAGTAACTATCCAACGCCAGCTCGCCCAGTCAGTGGTACATTTGTTCAGCAGTTTGTCTGGGCCATGGCCAGGCAGGGGAACGAATGTGCGGTGATTCGACCGGTGAGTCTGTGGGAGCGAAGATATGGCTTGCTTCCAGAATTCCTTTCTGAGGAGGATGCTGGGGATGGGGCTAAGGTCAAGGTGTATTATCCTCGGTATCTCTCTTTCTCTTCCAAGGATTTAAGATGGACTCACACGGGTAGATGGACCCAGTGGGCTTTTAATCTGGCGGTTTGGAGGCTTGTGAAAAGGATAAAATTCAAGCCAGACATTGTTTATGGTCATTTCCTTTATCCAGGAGGGTATGCGGCTGCATTGGTTGGGAAAGAGCTGGGTATTCCTTCAGTCGTGAGGGTGGGGGAAGGGGAATTTTGGACAGTTCGACCTTTCGGGTTTGAAAGAGCCTCCGAGGATTTTAAAGAGGTTACTGGTGTCATTGCTAATGGGTCTCATTTAAAAATGGAGTTAATCGAGAGGCTTAATATTCCTGCTAACAAAATAATTGTTTGTCCCAATGGGGTTGATAGGAGGAGGTTTTATCCTCGAGACAAAGTTAGAATAAGAAAAGAGTTGGGATTTCCTTTGAAGGATTTTTTGGTAGCTTTTATGGGGCCGCCGGTCGAAAAAAAGGGCTTTTGGGCATTACAGAAGGCGGTGGCTGGATTGAAGGATATAAGACTTATACTTTTGGGTAGAGGTATGGGAAAGATAAAGGCTTACTCTGTATTGTTCAAAGGAGAGGTTGCTCAAAAGGAGGTGCCACTCTATTTATCTGCTGCAGATATTTTTGTCTTACCTACTCAGGTTGAGGGTTCCTGTAATGCAGTAATAGAGGCGATGGCATGTGGTTTGCCAATAGTAACCGCTAATGGCCCTCATATGGACGATATTGTGGATGATTCTGTAGCTATTCGGGTAGATCCCACAGATGTAGAAGCTATTCGAGCGGCGATCCTAAAGCTGAAAAGTGAGCCACAACTTCGTCAGAGGATGTCAGAGGCATGTCTGGAAAAGGCGAAGGAGTTTGACATTGATAAGCAAGCTCAAGGTATAGTAAAGTGGGTTAAAAATCTCAAATAATAAGTAAACTTGGAAGACTTCGCCGGAATTTTAAATTGGGATTTTGAATAGACATGCTTTCAAAACCTAAAAAAGATAATTGTTCTTAACTATAAGATGAAAAGGTGGCAAGAAAGATGGGAAGTAGAAAATTTATGCTAAATCCGTGGTATCGTCGTATAGAAGGGCTGGCACTATTTCTTTTTACAATTAGCACGTGTCTTCTATTTGGTAAAAATCAGCTAAGGACAGTGGGGCTCTTTATGGTTATTGCTTTCTTTTTGGCAAATTTTTTGAGATTTCGTAAGGGATTGAATTGGCTAAGACCTTTTCCGCCTGAGTTATTGTTTTACTCAGCCTGGGTACTGTGGGCTATTACCACAGGGCCCTTAGTGGCAATGGATCTTGAGTATTTCTGGGCTGCTGGTCATGTCCTTGTTCAGATGTTTGTCATGGTCTGGATAGTTTACGGAATTTTGAAAGCTACAAGAGATGGTGAGCATGCTCTCTTTCTAGGGCTTATTTTAGGGGCAGAGGATGAGATTTTTCTGGTTTTGACCGGGATTAAAGATATAGAGAGCCTGGTAAGGAACCAGAGA
>Ga0164310_10002367_pt1 | contig 10826 bp, 14 predicted proteins | sample GuaBasSedimGuay1_FD_121795 | JGI IMG/M metagenome (GOLD analysis project Ga0164310, IMG submission 121795) | Subseafloor sediment microbial communities from Guaymas Basin, Gulf of California, Mexico - Guay1, Core 4569-9, 0-3 cm | ecosystem: Environmental > Aquatic > Marine > Hydrothermal vents... | reverse complement strand
GCCGCGCCTTACCATTTCAGAAAGATGGGCGGCTGTTATGATGAGATCCTTTCCAATCACTTTGGCTATGTCAACTGGTAGAACAGGACCTTTCATGCGGATTGTTTTAATAATCAATTCGTCGTTGATCATCTGTCCAGAATTTTATCGGATTTAAATTTTATAATTTTCATGGTCTTATCCATCTGCATTCCCAATAGCTTACGTCGCCTTCGTCATCGACGACTGCTATAAGTAAGCGCTTTTTTGTGCTGTGAGCGACTCTATTTTTTGCTGCGAATTCGTGCCAAGTAAGGGTTTCTCCTTCATGTACTGCAAAGACGATCCATTTTGCGTGGGCCTCACCGGGTTTGATGCCCCTGTCATAAACGCGAAAATCTGCACCGAATTTTAATGCCGTTTTGACGATGTATCCCCTTGTTCTAAGGTCTTTAAAGACGCAATATCTTATCCAGAATCGCGGTTCAAGCCTCTTTGCTTTTCTGATAAACTGCTCGAAAGTAAGCTCTTTATTGCGCAGATCGTAAATCCTTATCTTTTCTCTTTCAAGCAGGAAGGCGGCTTCAAGCAATGAAAGCTGTAGTTTGTTATCTTGCAGGATGGAGCCGAAGCAACTTTTTTCGAACAATGCCTTAGCCTGAGAGGAAGCCTCTGTTATAACCTGGTGTTTTGTTAGCGTTGCTTTGATTTGCATGTAGGAGTAAGAAGATTCTATGTTTTTAAGCTTTACTTAAGTTTGGTTTTGTTTTTATAAACAGGATTTTCATTCCGAAAAATTTATAAATTTCTTGGAATTGGATTCCTGTATGGAATTTTTAGAAAAAATAAATCCTCATTGGTTTGATGAAGAAGATGCAGATATAGCAAAATGGAAGAACAAGAAGATCCATATTATTCCAGAATGGTTGAATCAGATATCTTTAAAACCATTCAGTTTGAACTTTATAATAGGGCCGAGGAGGGTTGGAAAAACAACAGGATTGAAACTCTTAATTAAAGATTTGATTTCAAAGAAGATTAAACCTAAAAAGATAGTGTACATAAATGTTGATTTAATCCCTGAACTGAGTTTTTTCCAAGAAGTGTTAAATTATGTGATTGAAAATAAATACAAATTTATATTAATAGATGAGGTAACAAGCCTTGCTAATTGGTGGAGGCCTCTGAAAGGTTTTATAGATGGAGGACAATTCAAAGATTCTGTGCTGGCAGTTTCTGGATCATTGACATTGAAAGTTAGAAAGCAAGCAGAACTTTTTCCTGGACGAATGGGTTTTGGAAGGAAAATTGAAGTTTTGCCTTTAAGTTTTCCGGAATTTTTTGAACTTTTCAAAGTAAAGCTAAATGAATCTGAAGTAAGAAAGAAATTTCAAAAGTATCTTTTAACAGGAGGTTTTTTAGGAGCTTTGGATAATACTCATGCTTTTTTACAGGAAATTGTTGATGCTATAGAAAGTGAGATCTTAAAAATAGGCCTAAGCCCTAAGCTTGCTTTTGAGATATTTTCTTCACTTTTAACTAAGATTCCTTCTGCTATTTCCTATCAAGCCATAGCTTCGGATATAGGAATTGATTATAAAACTGTTAGGACTTATTTGGAGATATTTGAAAATATGTATCTGCTCAAGATTGCATATTGGAAAGGAAGCGGAAAAATTAAATTCAGAAAAGAAAAAAAGATATTTTTCAGGGACCCTCTTTTACTAAGGGCTGCTGCTTTTTGGACTTCGACTGAGTTTTTAGAAAGTGCTTTGTACGAGCACATAGTACAAGAACACTTGTACAGAAAATTTGGAGAAATCTATTATTATAAAAACAAATACGAAATAGATTGTATCGCTAATAATCTAAAAATAGAAGTAAAAGCCAAAAAACCCCATCGCAAATATCCAGAAAATGTTATAGTTCTTGATGAAAAAAATATACCTATGTTTCTTATGAAATTAAAAAAGAACAAATAAATTTATGATGCCTTAAGGTCACTTAAGAAATTTATTCTTTAAAATTAAATACAATAAAAACAATAAAAATTTAAAAAAAGCATTAGTTTTTCAGTTCCTATGTATCCTTTATCATCTCCTCTTGAACCTGAGGAATATGAACGCTATCATGGACTTATTGAAATATATATTAAAAGAGCGAATCCTCTTGATCCAGACACGCATATCCCTGTTGAAATCCAGCCCAAAATTAGATACGGGTCTGAACCTTCTTTTTGGAGTAAACTTTTTGATAGGGAAGCCATGAAAGGTGTATCTCTTAGAGATGTAGTAAATTGTTATATAGCCGAGGCACTTACAATAGCAACATTAAAAATAATGGAGAGAGAAAAAGCTTTAGAAGAAGTTTTAAGAATACATCAAGAAGAAGATTCAGATATAAATCGAGAAGTGTTTTCGCGCTTACTTTCTGGCTTATACAGAACTTTTTATAGTCTCAAATTCAATTTTACAGAAGATCATTTTACTGGTCCTATTGCTTATGCATGCCAAGAAATAAAAGGAATAAGGAGTTATGTAAACATGGCTCGGAGAGGAGGGAAATGCGGTGGATTGTTGCTTATAGAACAATCAATAAGAAATTCTATTAAGGATAAAAGATTAACACCGAAAGAAAAATATGAACTTTCCAATTGGATTAGCTGGGATACACATTTGACATACGAAGTTATCCGAGAGGCATTTGCTCTGGAACTTTTAAGATTTTATCTTGGAGTAAATCCTGGACAAGTTGCAAGAGACATACTAAGACCAGTATCTATTGATGAAAATACAAAATTGGTTGTAGAGGCTTTCTGGCGCTATTTCATGTATTCTGGATTTGCACAAGTAGATAAAAATGGTTGTATAATCAGAGAGTCTGTGCCAGATAAAAAGCTTCTAACTGAACTTGTCGATAGATTTATTGAAATGTATAGGCTAAAAGAAGATTATCAAGATAAGAATTTTGAATCACATACAGGAAAAAGCGTGGATGAATTTTTTGATCCCGAAAGAATAGCTGAAAATTTCTTAGAATTAAAAATTAAAGAAGAATCTAAAACTGAGGAGAGAATTACAAAATAAAATTTTCTAAATTCAGAACAGATGCCTGAAACACTGAAACACGAAATATTTTTAAATCGTGAGCAGAAGCAAGGAAAGGATGACAGAACAACAGCAGTTTTTGGTGCCGCAGGACGTTTATTTAAAGGCAGGAGTACATATAGGTACGAAGTTTAAAACAAAATATATGGAGCCATTTATTTATAAAACAAGGCCCGATGGCTTATCTATTCTTAATTTGCAAAAAATCGATGAAAGGTTAAAGATTGCTGCCAAGTTTTTGGCAAACTATGAAGCAGAAGATATACTCGTTGTTAGCAGAAGGGAAAATGGATGGAAGGCTATTGAGTTGTTTGCTAAATATACAGGAGCAATGGCATATCCAGCGAGGTATCCACCTGGAATAATGACAAATCCTAATTTGAAGAACTATATAGAGCCGAAGGTTTTATTGGTTGTTGATGCCTGGCCTGATAGGAATGCTGTTGCAGATGCTTTAAAGAGGGGGATTCCGATTGTTGCGCTTTGCGATACGAACAATCAAGTAAATAATATCGATCTTGCCATTCCGTGCAATAATAAAGGGAAAAAATCCCTTGGATTGGTATTTTATATTCTTGCGAGAGAGTATTTGAAAAATAAGGGAAAGATAAAGAAGGACGAGGAGTTTCCTGGGAAGATTGAAGAGTTCATGGAGGAATGATTCCTTCTGTGCCGATTCTAAAAAGTTTCTTTTCGTTTTTATATTCTGCAATTATGCTTCTCTTTGCTTTTTCAAGCTTTAACATGTACTTTGAATATGTTTTAATGACTTGTTCACCATAAATGTGAAATGTTTTTTTATCTGGGTCTGTAAATACTCTGCTCGTTAGGATTACAGGAATATTGTTTTCTTTTGCCAATTTTCTCATTATGATGAGCTGTCTTTCAAGATCCTTTATCGGATATTCCGCTGTTGGGTAGTACCTTGTTATCGAGTCGACAATAACAGCAGAAGCCCCTTTTGGAGTTAAGGAAAAGATGATCTTTTTTTGCTCTGCAAACGATTTTGGCTTTGATATGATGATGTTTTTGAGGTCTTCTTGCCAGGTTTTGTTTATTTGCTTGAATCTTTCTATCGAGAAATCATGTTCAGAATCAATATAGAATACTTTTCCGATCTTTGATGCTGATTTTGCGATGAGCAGGCAGAAAAGCGTTTTTCCTGTAGCTGCAGGTCCGTATATCGTGGTTATGCTGCCAGAACCGAAACATTCTGAAAGAAATTCGTCGAGGAATGGAACGCCAAGCAGCAAACGCATTGGATAACAATCTTTTTAAAATTTAAAAAGATTTTTCTGGAATGCGAAACGAGACAAAGCTGTTAGCACTGCTTTTTTTAATCCTGTTGGCTGTAAGGCTGTATCTCGCTTTCCAACAGCCCGGGTTGGTTCTGGATGCTTACAGAGAGGTGAGAAACCTTCAGTTGGTTGAGAAAAAGATTTTTCCAACGTACGACCCGCTTAGCTTTGGAGGGAAAAGGGTAGTTATTCTTCCGCTTGGATATTTTGTTTATGCTTTTTTCGATGTTTTTTTGCCGAAGATGTTGCTGTTCAAGCTTTTACCGAATCTGTTTTTTGCCGGCCTGTTTCTTCTTTTTTACTGGATTAGCAGAGATGTGATCAGCGATAAGCGAATTGCGATTTTAGCGAGTTTTTCTTGCGCTGTTATGCCTGTGATTTTTGCCGACGTTTTTTCTTTTTCTACTTTGACTATTGCTGTTTTGGTTTATCTTGTTCTGATTAAGTTTTTAATGAATATGAGAGAAAATAACTTAAAGTATATTGCTATTATTATGTTGCTTTTGCCTTTTATTCATGTCTCTGCTGTATTGATCGGGGTTGGATTTTTGATTTATTTGTTATTGGTAAAGTTTGAAAGGCTGAAGCAGAGGAGAATAGAGCTCGAGGTTCTACTTTTTTTCTTTGTTTATATTATCTGGATTTATTTGGTTCTATTCAAGGGCGCACTATTAATGCATGGAATAGATGTTTTCTGGCAAAATGCTAAGCATAGCAGGTATGCTGTTGATTTTTTAAAATTTGTTCGGGATGTTGGTGCTATTCCGCTTCTTTGCGTTGTTTTCTTAATTTACAAATATTTCTTTGTAAGCAAAGATAAGAGGGTTTATCTTCTGACAAGCTTTTTCATTGCCTCCTTTGTTTTTTACTTGTTTAGGTTCTTAGCTGAGAGGGAGATTTTGCTTTTAGTAAGTTGTTTTGTCGGTCTGATTTTTATCAGGTTTATTGAAGACTTTTACAGGTATCTATCAAAAACTAAGTTTGATGGTGTAAAGGAAAAGCTTGTTGCTGGTTTTCTCATTTTTGTTATTTTGATGAATATCTTTTTTGGATTCGTTTTGTTGAATGAGCATAAGAAGTTGGTGTCGTCTGAGGATAGCATAAAAGCGATGAAATGGTTAAGAGAAAATACTCCTGAGGATGCTGTTATTGTAGCGAGTTTGCAAGAAGGCAGCATGGTTGCTGCTATTGCTCAGAGAAAGAATATTGCAGATACGAATCGGCTTTTTTCAAAAGATGTATTGATGAGAGAGGTTGATATAAAAAGGCTGTACCTAACACCGTTCAAGACAGATGCTGTTAGGACTATGAGCGATTATAATGCTGAGTATCTTGTTTTTTCAGGTTTTGCTAAAAAGATTTTCGGTATAGAGCATTTAGCTTTTGCTGAACCTGATTGTTTTGAATTGGTTAGGGATGGCGAAACAAAAATCTATAAAAGAACTTGTGAGTTGAAAACAAGATGAAGCTTTCAAACAAATTGGTTTGCACTGTATCTTTGCTGATATTTTTAGGGCTTGGGCTTTCTCTTTATTTCTTGCGCTTCGGCAGGTTTTTTCCTTTAGGAGAAAGCTATTATCTTTTATCTGTTGCTGGCAAGCTTGGAGGTAGTGATCTTGTTGGTAGAGAACTCGGGTTCAGTTTGATCAGATTTGTGTATCTTTTGCCCACCGAGATCATTCCGATTATTGGTATTGTAGTTGGTTCTTTCAGTTTTGTTTTTCTTTATTTGGTAATGAGGAGACTGAATTATAAGCCTTTGAGAACTTTTTCAACATTATTTTTAATGGTCTGTTCTCCGTCTATTTTCTTTCTCTTTTACTCTGCTACTGCACATGCTTTTTGTGTTTTCTTTATCATTCTTGGCATTTATCTTCAGATATCCGAAAGAAGAATGATTTATTCTATTATTTGTTTTTTAATTGGGATTCTTTTTTCTCCAGTCGGCATTGTTAGCGTGCCTTTGAGTTTGTTTATCTATAAAGAAAAAGGGTATGGAAAGAAAAAATACCTTTTAATCGTCTTGCTTGCTTTTTTTGTTCATCTTAGATATTTGATAAAATATCTTACTTTGCCTATAGTGAGGAGCAATGCAGTGAAGATTGTGCTTTCTGATTTGGGAAGCAGAACAGGGAATGGATTCTTTTGTATGGTCTTTTTCTTGATGGGCCTGTACTTTTTATGGAGGCAAAAGAAAAGGACCTTGCTTTTTAGCGGCATTGTTCTGGCTTTTTTTGTTGGATTTTACTTTAATTTTCTGTTTTATTACATATCATTTTTGATTTGCTGGATTGGCGGAACAGGTCTTTATAGATTTATAAAGATGAGGTGGACTCTTAAGTTCTTTAAGAGCATTGTTGTCGGAGTTGTTTTGTTCGGTATTGCATTTTCTATGTTTACTGCTTTTGTTGGCTTTGTTAAATCAGAACCTTTGCAAGAGCAGATTGACGGCTTGGTTTGGTTGAGGGCGCATAGTGGAGAAGATGCTGTTGTGTTAGCCGATAGAGAGAAAGGATTTATGATTGAGGGAATTGCAAATAGGGCTGTTATTTTGGATGATCTGCTTCTTTATACGAAGGATGCGAAAAAGAGGATTGATGATCTGAATGCAATCTTTCATTCGTATAGTTTGAGAAAGACGATGGCATTTCTCGATGAGTATAATGTTAGTTATATCTGGGTTGATAGGGAAATGAGGGAGAGGATTTGGAACAATGAAGAAAAAGGATTGCTTTTTGTTTTGAGGAATAAAATTTTTAAAAAGGAGTTTGAGAATCCCTTTGTTGAAATTTACAGCTATAATCCAGAGGCGGTTGAGCGATGATATGGAATTTTGAAACGATTTTGCTCTGCATAGTTTGTTTTTTTGGTCTTTATTCAAGTTTGTTCTTTTTATTTTTGATTCTTGATAATAAGGAAAGACTTGACGATCCAAAGCCAAAAAGGTTTCCAAGCGTTACGGTAATAGTTCCTGCTTATAATGAAGAGCGCACGATTGCAAAAACATTGAGGAGTTTGCTAAAGCTCGATTATCCGAGAAACAAGCTGAAAATATTTGTTGTTGATGACGGTTCAACTGACAGGACATATGAAATCGCAAAAAGATTTGAGAATGCGAATAGAGGTTTGGTTAAGGTCTTTAAAAAGCAGAATGGCGGAAAGGCAAGCGCATTGAATTATGGAATAAAAAGAACAAAAAGCGAATTGATTGTTTCTTTGGATGCAGATAGTTTTGTGAGCAGGGATGCGTTAAAGAGGATGGTTGGTTATTTTGATGATCCTACTGTCATGGCTGTTACGCCTGCTCTTAAGGTGTATAAGCCGAAGGGATTTTGGAGGAGGATACAAGCTATGGAATACTTGCTCGGTGTTTTTTTGAGAAAGGCCTTTGCTTTGCTCGGAAGCGTTCATGTTACGCCTGGCCCATTTTCAGCGTACAGAAGGAAGTTTTTTGAACGCTACGGCTATTACGATGAGGGAAACCTTACTGAGGATATAGAAGTTGCCCTGAGGATACAGGCAAAAGGATACGATATTGAGAATTCGATCAAGGCAGAAGTGTTTACTGTTGCTCCTAATAGATTTTTGCCGTTGCTTCGGCAGAGGCTTAGGTGGTATACTGGATTTATAGTTAATCTGTTTAGGTATAGAAGTTTGTTTAAGCAGAAGAATAACTTAGGGCTTTTTGTTCTGCCGACGTCGTTGATTTCGGTTGGCTTGGTTTTGGTCACAATAGGGTTTTCTGGATATCTTTTAGTTAAATATCTTATGCATTTGTTTAAATCGATAAAACTACTTGGTTTTTTAAACGCACTAAAAATGATGAAGATAAATTTAAATCCTTTTTACTTTGGTAATGAATTCGTTATTGTTACTGCTTCATGCTTTGTGCTTGGATTTTTGATTATTTATTCTGCAAAACTTTTTTCAAGGGAACGGAGTAAGATAAAATATAGTTATCTTTTGTACGTTTTGATTTATTATTATTTGTTTGGTTTTTGGTGGTTCTGGACTTTGATTAATAAATTATTTGGGCGGCAGATAAAATGGTAGATAGAAAGAAAGTTATTTTAAGGAGGTATTTGGTTGCGCTTGTTTTAACCGTTTTAATCTTTCTTCTCGGCGTTATGCTTGGAGGAGGTATTGCGAACATTAAGCTTGGTAAGCTTGCAAAGCTTGAAAGGGAGATGAAAACAAGGATTATGGATTTGGAGTTGCAGTTTTTGCTTGCTGAAGAGCATCCTTGCAGCAGTGAATTGCCTGGCCTTGCTGAAGAGCTTTATCAAATAGGTGGAAAGCTGAATTATATGGAAAGGCAGAAAGGAATAGACGATCCTGACGTGCTTGAGCTTAAAAAGTATTACAGTCTTCTTCAGATAAGACATTGGCTTTTTTTGAAGATGGTAAAAGAGCGATGCAAGAGGGATTTACACCTGATTCTTTATTTCTATTCTAATGAACCAAAAAAATGCGATAGGTGCGGTGATCAGGGAATTATATTGAGCTATTTGAGGGAGAAATATCCTAATGTAAGAGTGTATTCTTTTGATGTTGGGCTTGATTCTGGAGCGATAAAAACTCTGATGAAGAACTTTGATGTTGAGGTTGTTCCGACTGTTGTTGTTGATGGAAAAGTATTGCACGGTTTTCAGGAAAAAGAAGAATTAGAAAGGTTGCTTCAGGGTTCATGATATTGCTCGATTAGTTTTATCTTTAGTATGTGTTCGAGTTTTTTTGCTAGTTTTATTGACGGCTCGAGTTCGCCTGTTTCGAGTTTGTGAACAACGCTTTCTTTTTCTTTTATGAGTTCGGCAAACTCTGATTGTTTTAGGCCGAGCTTTTCTCTTGCTTTTTTAATTATTGTCGGGTAATTGGGGTTTATAATAAGAATCTCTTCTTCTGTGCTTGGTTTGATTGTTTGCTTTTCCTTTTTTCTTTTCTTTGCTTTTTCTTGTTTTGTTTTGATTGGGCCAAGAACAGTACCGAATTTTGCACATTCCTGGCATACAATTAATTCTGTTCCTTCGATTTTTGCCCTGACAAGATTTTTTGTTGCACCGCATAGGTCGCATTGCATTTTTATTCACCTTGGATTTTGCATAGAATGGTTCTTTCTCTTGGACCATCAAATTCTAAAAGAATGATGTTCTGCCATGTGCCTAGCGCAAGTTTTTTGTTTTGAATTGGTATTGCTAGACTTGGGCCAACGATTGCTGCCTTTATGTGCGCATCACCGTTGTTGTCAATTCTGTCGTGAAGCCACTTTCCTTTTGGAATGAGCTTATTCAGGCAGTTTGTTATGTCTTTTAAGACGTTTGGATCGTAGCTTTCAGCCACTGTGACGGCTGCTGTTGCATGAGGGCAATAAAGAAAACAAATGCCTTCTTTGACTCCTGTTTTTTGTATAAGCTGTTTTATCTGTGGCGTTATGTCAATACCCTGTTCTCGTGCTGATGTTTTGATTTTTATCTGAAACACAGATTCACCCTTTTTTGTGGAGATGCTAATCTTAATAAAATTTTTTAACCTTCATGGTGGGACGAATAAATAAGATAAATTTATAAAATAGCAAAGATTAGATAGAAAATAAAAGAGGTGAGATTATGCTTGGGAAAAAAGGACAAGGCCTGCCTATTACTGTTATTATAATAGCAGCGATTGCCCTTGTAATTCTTGTTGTTTTGGTCGCGATGTTCATTGGTAAGATGGGAATTTTTGGTAAGAAGGTTACAACAGTGACAGAGATAAGCTGTACTGAAAGTTGCTTTTTGAATGCGCAGGGCGCAAGGGTACATGGTGAAGTCTTCTCTGAAACCTGTCCCACTGATAAACCGTATCATGAACAATTAGGAAGCTTTAGAGACGTAGGACCAGGAGAAGTTTGTTGTGTTGACGACTCAAAAATCGAAAATGATCCTGGCTGCTAGAAAAGGACAGGCTACTGTGCTTAGGATTTTAGTTATTGCGGTCTTGCTTTTAGTTGTTCTTTCAATAATGATTATTTTCTTTACAGGGAAGTTTAGATTGTTTAGTAAAGGATTGGTAAGCTGTGAAGCTAGGGGAGGTGTATGCAAAGAAAAGCCATGCAGCGAATACGGAATGGCAACGATTAAGAATAGTGATTGTCCGAAGATAACTAATGAAACAAGGCCGTATTGTTGTATTCCAGTAGAATGAGCGATTGGAAGAAAAGCTCAGGCTTAACAACGAAAACACTTTTGCTGATTATTATTGCGATTGCTCTTGGGTTGATGTTTTTAGCTATTGTTATGAGGATAAGACATGCTATACTTAAATAAGCGCGGGCAGGCAAAGTTTTTGGTAACGATAATGATAGTTATAATTGGATTTATTGTTGTTTTTGCTGTTGTGAGAATGTTTGCTTCTAAGGCAGAAGGAACACAGCTCGAAATGCAATGCAGGGCAAGTGTTTTGGCTAGAG
>Ga0164310_10002362_pt1 | contig 10854 bp, 11 predicted proteins | sample GuaBasSedimGuay1_FD_121795 | JGI IMG/M metagenome (GOLD analysis project Ga0164310, IMG submission 121795) | Subseafloor sediment microbial communities from Guaymas Basin, Gulf of California, Mexico - Guay1, Core 4569-9, 0-3 cm | ecosystem: Environmental > Aquatic > Marine > Hydrothermal vents... | reverse complement strand
ATATACATACAACAGGTACCAACCAGGTTGCAGTCCCGTGCACACGAGGGGGACTTCTTTTTGGACGTGCTTGCTACCATCAGGGTGAAAGAGCTCATGCCTAAGCTAAGAAAGGTAAAGCTCGTTCCTGAGAATATGACATTTGAAGAGTTCAGAAAGATGTTTTCCTCAACCGAGCAACACTACTTCCCTGTGATAGACAGGGAGAATCGCCTCACCGGCATATTCTCCATCAATGACATCCGGGGGATCCTTTTTGATCGTGCAATTGGCAATGTAGTAATCATGAAAGATATCGCAAATCCAAATATCATCTTCACAACGCCGTCTGAATACCTCAGTGAGGTCCTCAAGAAATTTACCATTCGAAACCTCCACAGGCTTCCAGTTGTGAGAGAGGATGACCACCGAATTTTGCTCGGAATGTTAGACCGAAGAGAGGTTATTCAATATTATAACGAAATGGTTGAAAAAATTAAATCGGGACAACACAGGGTAAACATCGATTCAAACCACGAGGTAAGCCAATTGGAGAACATCCCGGTGGCTCGGGCAATGAAGCGAAAGATAACCACGATTCCTGAAGATATGCCCCTCAACGAACTTATTGATTTTGCCTATCACAGCAAGTTCAATAGTTTCCCAGTCGTCGATTCCAGGAATGAGTTAGTTGGTATACTCTCCATAATGGACTGCCAGAAGTTCCTTGGTGAAGAAACCGCCAAGCACTTGAGGGCTAAAGATATTGCTACACGTCACGTGGTTACGGTAACCGAAGATGAAAGTCTCCTTTCGGCCCTTGCCAAAATAACCAATGGAGATTTCTCCATACTCCCCGTGGTAGACAAACAGAATCCAAAGAGCCTTCGGGGTGTTATAAGCCGAAGGGATATTATGTCTGCCTATGAGGATATTATCGTGAAAAAGGCAAGCGGGATTTAGTCTCGACAGTGGCAGGATATTTTACCTGCCTTAGCACCAACCCGTGGGCAGGAGCTGTTATACCGGCACGCCTGCGATCCTTTGACAGCAAGATATTTTGAAACTCTTCCGGTGAGATTTTCCCCGTTCCTACGTCCGTCAGGGTACCCACGATGTTCCGTGCCATGTGCCGCAAAAAACCGTCTGCCTCAATGGTAAAGACAAGATAGCCCTCTTTATCCATTGCCGTCAGATTTACATCAATTACAGTGCGAACGGAATGGGACCTCGGACTGCCGCTTGCCTCAAAGGCTGAAAAGTCATGTCTTCCCTTCAGGCAAGCCATAGCCATCCTCATAGCTTCTACGTCGAGTCTTTTTTTGATATGCCATGCATACTGTCGGAAGAGGGCGGCCGGCAGCAATCGGTTTAAGATGCAATAATCATAAACCTTACTCAGGGCATCATACCGAGAGTGGAATGATTCATGTACCGATGCGCAATCCTTTATTACAATGTCCGTGGGAAGGAGACTGTTGAGTCCTTTTTGAAGGATATCAGATGTCAGTTTCGTATCGACAACAAAATGGGCCACCTGGCCAAGCGCATGTACCCCGGCATCCGTCCGGCCTGCCGCGATAAGGGTTACACGTTTGCCGGTCATCGTTTCAACGGCAGCCTCGATAGTCTTCTGGATGGTGGGAGCATCATTCTGACGCTGCCAACCGTGATAGGCCGTGCCGTCGTATTCAATCGTAAGCTTAAACTTCTGCAATCGAAAGAAATGCCTTAACTCATTTTCTCAAATAGGAAATGGGACTTGATCGAGACCTGCCGTTTCAGGGAATCCAAACATGATATTCATGTTCTGCACGGCCTGACCGGCGGCCCCTTTTACCAGATTGTCGATTGCCGAGACAAGAATCAGCCGTCTGGTGTGATTTGCTATCTTAAATCCGATATCGCAGTAATTTGTTCCCTTTACATGCATGGTGTTTGGCAATTTACCAGGGCCGCAAATCCGCACAAAAGGCTTGTTTCTATAGAATAAATCAAGACGGGAGGCTATATCCTCGCTGGAGACAGCTTCCTTTAGCCCGACATAAATCGTTGTCAGTATCCCTCGAGTCATAGGAACAAGGTGGGGGGTAAAGGTAATATGAACAGAGCTTCCGCTGAACCGGCTCAAGACTTCATCCATCTCGGGGTTATGCCGGTGTTCAGCCACTTTATAGGCTTTTAAACCCTCATTGACTTCACAAAACTGGGTCGCCAGGCTCACCGATCGGCCCGCTCCACTTGTGGCCGACTTCGAATCTGCAATGATGTCATGCAGATCTACAAAAGGGACTTTTACAAGAGGGAGCAAAGGAAGAAGCACGCTGGTTGGATAACAACCAGGATTTCCAATGAGAGAAGCGCATTTAATATCATTATAGTAGACTTCAGAGAGCCCGTAAACGGCCGTTCTAAGTAAATCTTTTGCCTGATGGGTTTCGTACCAGGCTTCATACAGGGAGGCGTCCTTGAACCTGAAATCCGCGCTGAGGTCGATGACCTTCTTGCCCCGGTTAACGAAGCCCGGAACTATACTCATGGAGGCCTTGTGGGGGAGGGCCGTAAATACTACATCCGCCGCCTCAGCTATCGCCGCCTCAGAAAATCGCTCACACCTCAAATCCGTCATTCCTGCCATAGCCGGGTATACATCCGAAAAGGCGATTCCTTCATACTTACGCGAGGTAATCACTGCCAGTTCTGCATAAGGATGGCTCAATAATATCCTTACCAGCTCAGCTCCCGCATAGCCGGTTGCACCAATAACTGCTGCTCTAACCATGTTGCCTCCATCGAAATTATCAGTTCAGGGGTTCAGAAATAGTATGTGTCGGTGGATGTTACCGGAATTGGTAAATCTGTGAAAGGGATAAAAAGATAGGAAAAACAACAGCTAAATGTCAGCCTTTGTGCATTATGAGAAACGGTATGTAATTCTTCCTCTCGACAGATCGTATGGTGACAGCTCTACCATGACAATGTCACCTGGCAATATCTTTATTGAATACTTGCGCATCTTTCCGGAAGGATGGGCAAGTATCTGATATTTATTTTCCAGCTCCACCTTGTAGGTGCCGTGAGACATATTCTGAATGACTTTGCCTCTCACCTCAATAGCCTCTTCCTTGACCACGCTTTACTCACCTTCTTTCTTATTTTTTTAATGACGGCTCGGTAAATCCCGCTTATGCAGGACTGGATTGCAATCCATCTCTTTCCCCGTTTTCACCGGGGCGGGCTCTGCGGCATACTTGTAGAGGCGATCCATGAATCGCCCCCCTACCGTGCCGTCCAATTCGGATTTTTTCCGGATCCGTATTTGGTACCTACGGAACGATTTCCGTGCCAAAAGCTGGAAGGCGAGAACAAAAAAGGCACAAGCCCTTTATTCTTTCCTTTAATGGCCTGAAAAAACAATCAATCGAAGATGATTACGGTATAAGGGCTATATACGGCAGCTCTAACGTTTTGAATACTGAAAGCGGGCGCGAGCTCCTCTTTGCCCGTATTTCTTTCTTTCCTTGATCCTGGAATCGCGCCTTACAAGTCCGGCCTTCTTCAGAATCGGCCTAAACTCTGGATTCACCTGAAGTAAGGCATTCGCGATACCGTGTCGAATGGCGGCAGCCTGACCTGAAATACCGCCTCCTGAGACATTAACCTTTACTTCAAAAGCTCCGGCTGTATCTGTCAACACCAATGGTTGCTCGACAATCATCTTTGCACTTTCCCGGACAAAATAATCATCGATTGAGCGATTGTTGATGGTAATATTCCCTTTTCCAGGTTTAAGCCATGTTCTGGCCACAGCGGATTTCCGCTTCCCGCTACCATAATAGAGTTCTGTCATAAGCAATCCCACACTATTTTGGATTCTGGAGTTAACAAATTCGGAATTCTCAGTCTCTGTTTTTCTCTTGGCTGAACTATTTGCAAATTTGCAGCATTTCGGGCTTCTGTGCCATATGCGGATGCTCGGGTCCGGCATAAACCTTGAGCTTTTTCAGAAGCCGGCGTCCAAGCCTGTTCTTCGGAAGCATCCCGCGAACTGCATAGACGACCAGGTCCTGAGGGCGTTTCTGCAAAAGCTGCCTTGCGGTTATCGATTTAAGACCTCCGATATAGCCACTGTGCCGGTAGTATCGCTTTTGGTCCAACTTTCTGCCGGTAAGAGCGATCTTCGAGGCGTTGATTACAATGATGTGATCCCCGGTGTCGATGTGAGGCGTGTAAACAGGCTTATGCTTTCCCCTCAGGCGAACTGCAACAAAGGTGGCCAGCCTTCCCAGGACACACCCATCAGCATCGAGCACATACCATTTCCTGTCAACTTCATCCGGTTTTGCACTGTAGGTTTTCATGGTCTAATCTTTTACATTTCTTTCAAGCTTTATTTAAATAGTTATTTGTAGACCCTTTTTTCCTCTGTTGTCAAGCCAAAAATCCTTTCCTCTTTAAATTCCTTGACCAGAGCTGCCGATTCTTATACTTGAACCTTTTACAGTCACCAGTTATCGGGCCGTTGCCCAAACAAAAATTTCTTTGAGCGGTCATTAAAACGTTTTTTGCTAACAAATCTTGGCGAAGCGCAAAATCAGCGATGTCAACTGTTTGAGCCCGGAGGGCTAGTTTTGACATCGCCTGTAGCAAGCCTTAGATTTGTCAAAAAACGTTTTAGACCAAGCGAAAAGGGATTTGGGCAACAGGCCGTTATATTCCAATCCGTACCCTAAAAGAAAGGAGATCTCATGAATATCCTGATCTTTGGACCAAACGGCAGCGGTAAGGGAACACAGGGGGCAATAGTCAGGGAAAAATACAACATACCACACATCGAATCGGGAGCAATTTTTCGCGAAAACATCGCCAAAGGTACAGAACTTGGACTCAGAGCCAAAAAATACATCGACCGCGGTGAACTTGTACCGGACGGAATCACCATTCCTATGATCTTAGATCGCTTGAAAAAAGACGACTGCAAAAATGGCTGGTTGCTCGATGGATTTCCGAGGAATAAGAATCAGGCTGTAAAATTGGACGAAGCCCTTAGAGCCGCCGGCCTGCATCTTGATGTTGTAATAGAGCTGGTTTTAGATACACAGACTGCAAAAAATCGCATTATGGGCCGCAGGCTCTGTGTGAAGAATAGCAATCATCCTAATAATATATATATTGAAGCCATAAAACCGGAGAACAACAGGTGTCGAGTATGCGGCGCTGAACTTGTCACTCGATCTGATGATCAAGATGAAAAGACCATCAATATGCGTCACAAGATATACTATGATACAGAAACCGGCACACTGGCTGCTGCGTATTACTTCAAGCAGCTTGCTGAAAAAGAAGGAAAAATACAATACATCACACTGGATGGACGCCCCAGTGTAAAACAAGTTAGCCACCAGTTGATGTCAGAACTCGAACGGCTTTCAAAGAAATCCTGAGCAAAAACTAACATGGACGAGTTGACCCTGATTCTCAAAAAATAGAGTAGCAATTTGAGTTTTTTCAAAACAGAACTTAGCTCGCTTCGCTCACAATTGGAATACTGGAATACTGGAACGACGGAATAATGGGTTCAGATTTTGTAGGTTGGGTTGAGGCACGAAACCCAGCGATCATGAAGCCAATTTGCTTTCATTATTACAAACCCGCAAAATCTCGCAAAACCCGACATTCCATTATTCCATATGCAGAGCAGCAAAAGGCTGCCCCAGCATAGCTTATAATCTCAAGGGGTTGTAGAAATTCCGAAACGTTCCATTACCCGGCTTTTGCTTTCTGAAACTTCCTCAGTTGGCTTTCATAATAATCCCTGTCCTCCGGGTTCTTGGCCAAGGCCTCCCTTATAGTAATAATCGCTTTCTGATACAACCCGTTTCTGTAGTAACTTTCTGCCAGGGTATCCAGGATATGAGGGACAGGTTTCAGGGCAACAGCTTGCTTTGCATAGAAAAGGGCCTTCGGTGGATTCCGGTATTCAATCTCCTCGCACGTGGCATAAAGCCAGGCCAGGTTATTGAATGCCTCAGCATCGTCTGGCGCAAGCGCAATCGCCTTTTCGTACGCCGCTATTGCTTTTGCATACTCTTTGTTCTGATAACAGACGGAAGCCAATATGGTATAAAGCTCTGCGTTCGCGGGGCTCTGCTTGAGTTTTTCTGTCACCACCTTTTCCACAAAATATCTGTTTAGGCTCTTTCCCATCTGGCCGAAATTAATGGAATAGCCGAGGTATCCGGCGCAGACAAGTCCTGCCACGAAAACCATCATGCTCCTTTGCAATTTACGGTCATGCCGTGCGATCAAGTCTCTGTCAGTCTCGCACTTTGTCAAAAAATCAATCCGCTCACGAATACTGAAATGGTGCCAGCAGGGCCTGTCGTGTGACTGCCCGCTGTAAGTGGCAATCTTTCTTAGGGATGAAACGAGACCACTGCCTGTCCCGAGAAGTTTGAATGCGTAAAGGTCGGCCTGACGCTCGCAGTTACGCATGAAATAGCCGAAAATAAACCGGAAGTAGATCACAAACGTCAGGGCCATGGCCGCGGCAAACAGGATGGAGACCACCGCGGATGGCTCCCCCCCATGGTAATGCAACACCGGAAGGGCCAGGTTTCCATAGAGGATTGCATAAAGGATGAGGTCGAATGTGCTGTAAGAAAGGACTATAAAACCGAGGAAAAATACGAGGTAAAATACCAGATGTCTGCGTTTGATGTGCCCGATCTCATGGGCCATAACAGCGTCCACTTCGTCAGGGTCCAGTATCTGAAGCAGGCTCTCCGTAACAAGGATGTACCGAAATCTCTTGACCAGACCCATGATGCCTGCGGTAAGGAGCTTGCCTTCAAAGAGAGGCCAGTTCAAGATGCCTCTGTATGCCAAAGACGCCTTCTTGCAAATGTCTTCGATACGTTTTCGTTGTGCTCCCTGTGGCAGTGGGCGGCATCGCCAGAAAAACTTTATCAGAGAAGGGGCAACAACAATGAGGGCCGCCAGAAAACATGAAAAGAAAAGGATCTGTCCTTCGGGCTTGGCCAGCAGGTCAGAGGAGACCTTCAGAGGAATAAGATTGATGATCTCCGCCAGGGCAGAGATGAAAATCCACGGCAAGATTACGGGAAAATTGAATAAAATATTTGAAAACAGGTAGGACCTTCTGGAGACCCTGGCCTGAAAAAGGCGCCTGTAGCAGGGATGAGCTTCCCACCATATAATCGCAAGATAGCCCATAAAAAGGGCGACGAACAAAAGACCCATTATAGTTGGTGAAGCTGAGACGAAGGGGATATCCATCAGAAAAAGTTTCAGGTTCAGCGCGTAGAGATTCAGGGAAAAGATCACAATCGCCATGATCGCCTGTCGGTTGAACAGACGGTCAAACTGGCCGTGTATGGCAGGTGAATATCGGCCTTCGATCTTTTTAGAAATGTTTCGAAAGGCACTCTTTGTAGTTATGACAAATATGGCTAAAAAAGCTGAGAAGATGATCAGGGTCTCAAAAGGCCCAAAATAAGGCTCTTCTGGCGGGTAATAGGTGGTATAGATAAGGACAACGATGATGAAATAGACGATATTGCCATACATATGCCCTTACCTGTAGATCGTGCCTTTCCTTTCGGACATAAACTTTATGACATTTTCCAGGATTCCATTCAAGTCAGTCTTTGGTTCAAAGCCTATACAATCTTTGATCTTTTGAATACTTGGTACTCGTCGCCGCATGTCTTCAAAATCCTTTGCAAAAGCCACATCGTACGGAATGTATTCTATCGTAGAGTCCGAGCCTGTCATGGCAATGATTTTCCTGGCAAGGCTCTCGATGCTGATTTCCTCTGTGCCACCAACGTTAAACACCTGTCCTGTGGCATCCGGGCTCGCCATCAGGCCCATGAGGGCATCAACCACATCCTTGACATACGTAAAGGTGCGGGTCTGTTTGCCATCTCCATAAACGGTGAGAGCCTTGCCTTCGAGGGCCTGTCCCACGAATCGTGGAATAACCATCCCGTATGCCCCTGTCTGCCTCGGTCCAACCGTATTGAAGAGACGGGCAATGACCACGTCCAGGCCGTTTGTCCGGTGGTAGGCCAGCGCCATAAACTCATCCATGAGCTTGGAGGCTGCATAGCTCCAGCGAAACTTTGTAGATGGGCCGTAAATGACATTGTCGGTTTCCACAAGCGGAGCATGCAGGTGTTTTCCGTATACCTCAGATGATGATGTTATCAAGACTCTCTTCTTGAACTTGTTGCAAAGCTCTAAAACCTTTTCGGTTCCCTGGATATTGGTTCGAATCGATTCAAACGGGTGCGCAAGGACATAGAGAACACCTACGGCCGCTGCAAGGTGGTAAACCTGATCACAGATACCGACCAACTCCAACATTTTTTCGTGATTCAGAATTGAATCAACAGTGACGAAAAAACGATCCTTGAAACGTTTCTCTTTCTGCAGGCCGGCAATGTTGTCAAGAAACCCTGTTGATAGGTCATCAATCACATAGACCTCATCTCCTTTATTGAGATGTGCTTCAGCAAGATGCGATCCTATGAAACCCGCTCCCCCGGTAATAAGAACTCTCACAGCCTACCCCTCCTGTGGTAAAGTCGTTTCTTTCATGGGCCAAGATGATACCAGGAATCAAATCTTCGCTTTGACATTCCGATGATACATTGCTACTCCCATAATCGTATCAGGTTGATTTTTTGAAAGCATCTGAGTCTATTGTTTAAAAGAGTTGTATCAGTTTAGATTTTTGAAAATATTATTGCGGATGGCCTGTCCGTTCCGTATGTCTGTTTTTTAAAAGAGCTAAAGTGTTACAAAGAGTTAAAGTGTTGCCTATGAAGCAGAGTTTTCGATACAGGTGCTTCCTAACAACTTTTCAGTCCGATTGCAACCTAAACGGTTTTGCAGAGCAAAAAGCTTTCCCATCGTGAAAAAACAGGATCAAATTCATCGAAGGATTCTGCTTGGTGCCCACTTTTCTATTGCAGATGGTTTGTACAAGGCCATCCTTACCGCATCCGAATATGGATGTACTGTTTTGCAGATATTCACAAAAAATGCCGGCACGTGGGAGGAGCGCAGGCTGTCCGCCCATGACATCGAGCTGTTCGATGCTGCAAGAAGGCAAAGCAGGATAGAGCTCATCTGCTCACATACGTCTTATCTGATCAACCTTGCCTCACCTGAACGCAACAAGTACTACAGCTCTATAAGGGCCCTTGAGCATGAGCTTACACGGTCATCGCAGCTCAGCATACAGTATGTAATCATGCACCCCGGCTCTCACATGAGGATGGGGGCAGAGGGGGGCATGTGCCGCATTGCAGAAGGAATAAATACTGTATTTAGCAATGTTTCCGATGCATCCTGTAAGCTTCTTCTTGAAACCACAGCAGGCCAGGGGTCAAATCTGGGTTACACCTTTGAGCAATTGGCCGAAATCTCAAATATGATAGAAGACAGAGAAAGGATCGGGTATTGTTTTGATACATGTCATGTTTTTGCAGCAGGCTATGACCTGCGGACAAAAACAGCCTACCACAAAACCATGGAGGCCTTTGACAGAATCATCGGGCTTGAGCATCTTTGTGTGATGCACCTGAACGACTCGAAAAAAGGGCTCGGAAGCAAAATAGACAGACATGAACACATCGGTGAGGGGGCTATTGGAATTGATGCCTTCCGCTTCATAATGAATGACAGGCAATTGAGAGCCATTCCCAAGATCATTGAAACCCCAAAGAGAGGAGTCGTCGACTATGACCGCATCAACCTGGACAGATTACGCTCACTGATCGAGTTTTCTTGATGGCCTTGAGCTGTGTCCAAATCCCTTTTTGCTTTCTGTTAGCCCTCATAGCCCGCCGGTTTTTTTCTGTGCCAATTCCATGCGGTTTCCATGATTGCCTGAAGCTCTGGATAGTGCGGTTTCCAACCGAGCTCGCGAATCGCCTTCTCGCTTGAGCTGACAAGTATAGCAGGATCGCCTGTGCGTCTTTCTGCCACCCTGACTGAAATCGGCTTTCCCGTCACCATCTGGCCCATCTCAATTACTTCTCTAACCGAATATCCCTTACCATTTCCAAGGTTGTACCGGCCTCCCGGGAGCCCGTTAAGCAGCCTTTCCAAGGCCAGGAAGTGCGCCTGGGCCAGGTCTTCAACATGAATATAATCTCTGATGCATGTGCCGTCCCTGGTTGGATAGTCGTTCCCCAGGATATTTATGTAGTCTTTCTTTCCGAGGGCTGTCTCAAGAACGAGGGGAATCAGGTGTGTTTCCGGATCATGATCTTCTCCCAGCTCTGCATCAGGATCTGCCCCTGCTGCATTGAAATACCGCAAGCTGACAGATTCAAGCCCGTAAGCGTTTCTGAAATCCTCCAGTATTTCTTCGACCATGAGTTTGGTTCTGCCATAAGGGCTGATTGGCTTGAGTGGATGAGCTTCATCGATCGGGGTTTGTACGGGGTTGCCATAGACGGCACACGAAGAAGAAAATATAAAATAGGGAACCTTCTTTTCAACCATCACCTCAAGTAGGGCAAGAGTATTGGCCACGTTATTCCGGTAGTATTTGGCCGGCTCTTTCACAGATTCCCCAACATAACAGAATGCAGCAAAATGCATAACTGCTGCAACAGGATAGGCTGAGAATATCTCGCGGAGCAAATCTGAATCGGACATGGAGCCTTTGAAGAATGGCCCCCACCTTACTGCTTGCTGATGGCCGCAAACAAGGCTGTCTAAAACAACGGGATTATAACCATGCTTGAAAAGATATTTGCAGATGTGTGAACCAATGTAGCCGGCGCCGCCAACAACCAGTATATTTTTCATGCATTCAAAGTCCTTAAACTATTT
>Ga0164310_10002361_pt1 | contig 10855 bp, 6 predicted proteins | sample GuaBasSedimGuay1_FD_121795 | JGI IMG/M metagenome (GOLD analysis project Ga0164310, IMG submission 121795) | Subseafloor sediment microbial communities from Guaymas Basin, Gulf of California, Mexico - Guay1, Core 4569-9, 0-3 cm | ecosystem: Environmental > Aquatic > Marine > Hydrothermal vents >... | reverse complement strand
TTACTTCCTTATCAAATGTGTAAAAATAGCCGACATCCGAGCATAAAATAGGATTAAGAGACCCCATACATAGATGAGCAGTACTAGACACAGCTATATGCTTAGGATGCCCCCTGTTTAATAATATAGCATCAATTGCCCCCAAATACTTATATAATTCCTCAATAGACGGCCTTCCCAACCTCACCTGTATAAATGGATACATCTGCCTAAGCTCTTTTAGCAACATAAATCTTTCAACATTCCTAACTAAACACAAATATATAAGAGATGGGTAACCTTCTTTTAAACTTCTAAGCATATGCAAAATTTCCTCTATGCCATAAAACCTCCCAAAAGTAAAAATGATTTTACCATCTTCAGGTAGTCCAATTTCCTTCCTCAGATTCACCTTATCTCCTTTTTTTATTGGATGACAGGGAAAAGGAACAATGTGAATTTTCTCCGCTGGAAAGACCTTAGAAAACAGTTTCTTAAATCTTTCATCAAAAACAGCAATAGCATCCCAGTCAAACTTAGAAAAATAAGGATTCACAGGTAAAATCCCTTCATGTAAAATCGCAACAGTTTTCGCCTTTCTCTTAATCTTCGGGAAAATCTCAAGCAATTTACCAAGAGGTATAGAAGTTGGCTTCTCAACCATCAACACATCGTAATCCGATTCGAGAATAGGCGTAGGATCCAAGTAGAAAGAATTAAGAAGCTCCTCATCACTATATCGGTCACCATACCTTAGAAAAGAAAAATTCCTCACCACAAACTCCTCATCCCTCGAAAAGAAAAAATAAGTCCTACGATCTTCATAGCACCGCGGAGCAAAAACAATCAACTCATGCCCCCGCCTCAACAAAGCCCTCCCAATAAGTTCAGCGTGAATAGACACCCCACAACATGCACCCCAACTAGAAATCAAAGCCACCTTCACCACACAATCCCCCCATACAAATATCTCACCCCAAAATTTTATAAACCTTCGGATTAAAAACCGCTAACAACAACAAACTCAAGCATAAACCTCAGCAAACACACACCATATTTGGTTTCGACCTACTCCGCACCCCATGGACACACAAGCTCTACATTGATCTTCCAACGTTCATGGAACAATTTAAACTAAGCACCGCCATATTCTTCCAAATGACCAAAGAACTAGACTGGCTCACACTATTCGAAAAATTGCTAACCGAATAATAACACCATAATTAAAGTAGTTAGGCGTAATGTCCTGTTTTGGGATTAAAGTTTAAATACGACCACACGCTCATAACCTAGGGGATCGAATCTTGGTGAAAGTGAAGAAAAGTAGGAAAAAGGGAGATAAATATATAATTATAGAGAAAAATGACTTAGGTATTCATATATCTATTCATAATAGCGGACATGTTCACATAAAAGACAAGACTGGGCTACATGTTGAAATTGACGGTTTACCGAAAATAATATTATCCAAGGCGAATCTACAAAAATTGTTTTCCGAAAAAGGATTGATTGCCATTCCATGTGAGAAATACCCTGACTGTATTTGTATCGACTTATCTTTGAATCCTTATATGTTAGAAGAAGGACAATATGGAGAATTATGTCTGAAGTTGCAGAAATACTTTGGAGGGGGGCTTTGTCCCGAATACGAAGGCAGACTATGTATATGGGCTGGATTATGTAGACGAAAAATAGATCCGATACCGTATGTAAAAACATTGTTCGGGTAGCCTTAAAGCAGAACGGAGTGGTTTTCATACCTCTGCCTTTACATTCATATAAACGACACCGTTATAGTGCGTGACACCTCTTTGTATTTTCTTCTTGTTAGTTAAGGCTTAATGCTTGAAACTAAAATCAGTGGAGTTTTGAATCTACTGTCTACAAATAGTTTTAGTGCCTAAAGTAAGATATAGAATGAATTTTGGAAAAACATTGAAAACGTAACTAAAAGGTCGATGCCAAAATGACTATTCAACAACTATCGCGAAGTTTTCAATAATTACATAACTAAACAATTTTTTAAGTTATTTAAGTTATTCTGACTTTATATGTCTCTTATACAAGTGCCAAAATTAAATAATTAACAATAAGTTGCAGAAGAAGTGCAGGAAAATATTACCGCTGTGATATTGCTCGTTTTGGAGACACTAGGGTAATTCACTTCTTACTTTTCTAATCAGGTCCTCGTAATCTGTGATGTCTTTCAGAGAAATTACTGAAAAATCGCTTATCGGAGTAAGCTTTGACGCGTCATATGAAAAGATTATTTTTTTCTTTTCAATTGATGGATACTTTTCTTTTACTCTCCAATAAAGTTTATTCGAAGTCTCCAAAAATTCGTTTATATCTGATAACGTAGTTTCATTAAATTTGCATTCAATAAAAATTAAAAAGTTCCTTTTGATCGCCAGGAGATCGAGTTCTGCGTTTTCTTTTTCTCCTGTGCCTATACCAGCATATTGAATGCTGGTATATACCTCTTCTTCCTGAGGCTCCAATTTTTTCCCGATTAATCTTAAACCTTTTATCTTCTTAAGCAAGTGCAATGCAAAATTTTCGAGAAGGTGATTTAAAGACATTTCTTCTTTAATATAGTCTGGAAAGAAAGTCATTAAGAATTTAAAGTCAAATCTATTTTTACAAACACAAGTTTCTTCACTGGATTCGGTTAATAATAACCTGTTGCATTGCAAACAGTAAAATAGCGCCTCCTCTTTTGGTTCTAACAGTCCTGCACCTAAAGCTTCTTTAAGGAAACGATTTATGTTCGATGTTTCGGTATCATCCATCCCTTCGTACTGATTCAACAATAAATATACAAAGTCTCTAATAAAATGGTAATTTTTTCTAATCTTACCTAACAATCGAAGCTTAATATCTTTGTAGCTAAAATCTTCTGGCTCTATGATAATTAGTGGTTTTGGGTTATTCTTCCATTTATAGAGGATCCTAAAAGCTCGTGGATAATTTATTAGGAGGTTTATAAAGCGTCTTACTCTTCTATCTTTTTCCAATCGAGCTTTTCTTGCATCGTAACTTAACTGATATTCTCTGATATATTCAATAATTTCTTCAGTAGACAAAATCATACCACCATATACGTTAATTCCTTATCGAGATCAACTTCTTTTGATATCTCTGCCAATTTTAAAGAAATATTCAACTCTGGTGGATATCTGCTTAACATTAGAGGTGACATCCAGTTTAGAAAAGTTCTGTCGTAATATTCTTGTAATAATTCATTTACACTTTTTTTAGATTCTTTATACTCTATTTTTAGATGAATTAATTTAACTGTACCCTGTTTTATACCTAATTCAGGATGCCCAGACGTGCAAATAAGACCCTCTTTCTCATTAATAACGACCACTGTGCCCGGGTCAATATTTACAATTTTTCTATTTCTTATTTTATATAACCTTATAATGCTTTCTTCAACGCTTATAACGTCTATTATTTTATCTTTCCAAAATTGTGTTTCTTTTAAGGTTGAGACTACTTTTTCAACGTTTCTTCTTTCGTTGTCAGTTAAATGACCTTTCTTATATATGACAATTCTATTAAATGGCGGAAGACTTTTTGTTCTTTCAAAAATAAAGCTAAAAAGCTTCGTTAGAAGTTCCCTCGTGAGATAATTGGCAATTTCGCTTAGTAACATGCTTCTCTGAAGAATATATTTTCCATGCGCATCACAAATGGCCAATATCCCTAAAGCCTTTTTCAAATTATCATTAACTCTCACTGAATAACCAATTCCACAGTAAGCGGTCATTGCCATACCATCAGATGGGTACCTCAAAATCCATGGCGGGTCTTCAAATCCTAAAGATTTTATGTATAGTTGCAATGCTAAACCTTTGGCTAGAGGTAACTCGCTTTTCTTAATTCTTCTAAGTGTTACCTCTCTTAGATGTTGGTCGGGTATTCTCCATTGATCATTAATTATCTTCTTGATAATATAATAGGCTATGTGCTTTTTGTTTAGTTCAACTACTAAAGCCATAACCCTATAATCGTCTATTTTACGTGGCCTAATGGGTTCTAACCTTCTTCGAAAGAACTCCGTTATTTTTGCTGCAGACTCTCTTAAGACTTTCTCTGAGTACGGAATCCTTATTTCATTTATTGGTGTGTAATCTAGTGTTCCAAATGATGTATCATAAGTTCTTTTCAAATTTTCCATAAAATACGTGAGGTCTTCTGAACCTGTTGACTGAGGACAAATAACTTTGTAAATGAAAATTTTTCTGGGCCCTGCGTAACCTCCAAACTTAAAAATTGCTCTTGTGTCGGTGCTTTTTTTAGACAGATCTCTTTTAGAAAACAGTAACATGGGAGGTAAAAGGCGATACGCCCCTTTAAACCACTTAAGGAGTTCTTTTAACGTCAATAGGTTCTTGTAAAATTTAATTTCACATAAACCAGTTTTAATGTTTTGGGAAAAATATTTAGTAAAGAAATCGATGGTTTTCATATATCTTTGATGCGGAGACAATGTTACCTCTTCTTTAATGATAAATCCAATATTTTTCTCTATCCACTCTTTTTCGAGACATAGCGTCTCCAAAGGGTAGGAATATGACTCGCCCGTTGCAAATTTTACTGTTGCCATCCCTCTCCTTGTAGTAAGTTCTAAACGATACTTATTTTTCCAGTATTCAATTATATTTTCGGGAATTTGTTCATTTATCCTAACCTTTTCTATAACAACCTCTCTTTTAGAGGGTAAAACTCTTATCTTTTTTAATTTTTTAAGTACTTGCTCTTCTTCTATGCCTTCAGCTTCTATCCAATTATTTAAAGTATAATACTGTACATACACGGGGTCTATCCAGAGAATGAATTTCCCCTTTGCTAATCTCTGTATTCTTATACTAAATCCGTGATAAATCGTTAAAAATGTTTGAATATCGCCAATTTTAACACTTTTGTTCTCTCTAGCGGAGAAATCGATAAATTTTAGTTTTTTGCCTACCTTAAATAATTTTTTCCTTCTTAGAAAATCCGTTATCAGTTGAAGCACCAAGGAATCAAAATTTTTTAAGGATCCTATGTCAACTTCCTCGGGCGTATCTACAACCTTAAATCCTTCTTCCTCAAGTATTTGATATATTCTGTTATCTGGTTTTTTATCTAGAATTAATTGAACTTTTTTATAGCCAAGAGGATATAAGGGGTAACATATATATCCTAGCTCTTTAATTTTCTTAATTATTCTGCTAATTAAAGTTCCTTTGGCACTGAAATTCTCTTTTGTTACATATTCTCTGCCTGTTATAAAAAGCGTCCATCCCTTACCAGTTATTTCACCTATATATGCGTTGACAAGTATATTTTCAGGTAAAGGTACTTTTCTTTTCTCTTGGAAATATTCTAAAGTGTTTTTAAGCTCCTCCTCGAGTTCATTAATATATTCCTCCCTCTTAGTGTTTTCTTCGAAATCTCTAATACGTAACACTTGGTACTTTACCTCGTCTTTAAATTTCAACTCGGACTCAACAATTTTTAAATGAGTGCTGCCAGTTGAGGTCATTACAATGCTATTACCTTGCTTTTCTAAAAAGCCCTCCTCTATGCCTCGTTGAACTATAACATCAAAGCCAAGTTCATCAATTAATTCCTTTTTTACGATACTACTAATAATTATACGTGCGGCTCGCTTCCAAAAATTCTCCAGTCTGCCATTAAGTAAACTAGCTATATATAAGAGATAGTACAGCTCCCTCATTTTTCTAACCTTCATTTAATCCTTATCTTTAAAGTAACAGTTACCTCTTTTAATTCTTCAATTTACGTATTCGCTAAGTAAAGTATGTAATCTTTCAACAAATTGCCTTGAATTACGGATTCCCAAAATTTCGGATATAAGTACATCAATTTCATAACGATATTCCTCTTTGAATTGATATCTAAGCGGAGGCAAAGTTTTGGAATTTAACTCGCTAATTAGATCCCTAACCTTTTCCATGAAGTCTTTCTCGGCAAGGTTGATGTTAGGAACTGGCATATTTAGATAATCGTCCTCTAAGAACCGTGTCCATGTTTCACTTATTTTCCTACTTCCAAATATAAACAAGGAAAGGAAGATCGAACTGTTAAACCAAAGAGTTAATATGTCTACGAGTTTAGTGCTATCTCTTACAAGTATGTAAAAGTTTTTTGTTGCAGTAGCTTTTTCTTTCGTTGTTACAGCAAAGATCCCTCTGCTTTTGAATTTAGCATCAATTTTATCTGGCAAGAATAATCTACCAAATGGGTTCTTTTTAATTATCTGTTGGTGAACATGACTATACCATTTTGACCCAAATGCTCTGACCGCTACATTTACTACACCTGAAGATATCCCCCATCCTACATATTTACGTAGGTCGCTTGGTAAATCGTGTAAATCTTTTGGAGGTATAGAAATGAAAAAGTGGTCAGGTTTCACTCTGATTTTGTTTGTATAGAGACTTGGTTTCCTTAAAGTTGGAATTAAATATTCTCTATCTAATTCTAATTCTTCATTACTGCTCTTATTACATATCACAACATTTTCATTACTTACCGAGGTAATAGCCCAATATTTATTGGGTATTAGGAAAAAGTCGGGACCGTACATTTCAACTCCTCTTACAATACTTGATTTACCTAGCAGAGCTTTCCACTCAATAAGTTTCCCCTGGTTCAAAGCTTTTATTATTGTTTTGATCGCCAATTCTCTTAGTTCGTCCTTTCCAAAGAGAATAAGCCAGTTTGCATCAAGTATCTTGGGCAAAGAATGTATATTAATAAAATTTATCCACATATTCTTTAAGTCAGTTGATATTCTTCTATCCAGAATTATTTGCGCCAGAGTTCTTAGGTCTACGTTATTTTCACTTTCTATAGTGATGAATGCTGATAAGTCGCTTTTTAGTGGCTTTCTTTTCCTACATATCGCAATAAACTCTTTAAAACCACTGTCCGTAGAGAAAGAGACTGATTTCGTCTCCACTAGTGCTAGTACATCATACTTAGACCTAAAGAGGCCCTTTATAGCCTTTCCATATATTGTATAGAATGTTGAAGACGGAAGAACGGATACAAGTAGCCCGTTATCCTTTAACACAGAATCGATCAAAAACATAGCTACAACTTGCAAACTTAACTGTTTTCTATGAACATACTTCGAATAACCTGTTATCTTAATGAGTTTCTCAAGAAATCTCCTGTATTTTTCATCGAGATTCTCCCATCTAGTAAATGGTGGATTCGTGAGAACAACATCAGCCTCAAAATAATTCCCCAAAGCATTATATTTATCTAGAGAACTTAACCTCCCCCAAATTTCTTTAAATGTATCACCACATCGCACACAGACCCTTTTTAGATCACCATCAAGTAACGAGAGAAGAGCTGAGTATCCAGTAATGGCGGGAAGAGGATGTAATTCTACTCCCCAGACTCTTTTTACAAACTCCCTACCCATAAATTGAATAGCGCCAGTTAAAGTTAGTCCAGATCCCATAAATGGGTCAGATAGCGTTATACCCTCTGAAAATCTACTTTCATTCTTTACGAAAACGCTTGTTAGTTCACTCATTAAATTGGTACCAAAAGGTTTAGTAAAATATGCAGCTATCCTTTTCCTGTACATAGACTCGATCAACCGCTGAGATTCAAATTGATAACGTACAATCATCCTATACGAAACTTTACGAACCCTATCAGTGATATCTTTTACCACTAAATCTAAAACATTATGTAAGCTTTCACTAGGCAAACCTAAATCCGTAAGGGCATTACACAGAGCTTCTCTAATATTACTTTCATCTATATTTTTAACAATTAATGCTAGCGAATCTATTAGTATTTGATAAGCTTTGTTCGGATCAGTAACCTTACTTATACCAAATTTTTCTAGTACGGCATACTTCTTTCTTGAGAGATTAGACATATTTCTTCCCATTTTTCATTCCTTTACTAATATGCCTCTATGATGCTCCTATTACCACCATATATGTATATGGTCAGATTTCTTAAAAACTACTTGCTCTTTTTATTAAATATACGACAATATGCCAAAAGCAGTTAAGGAAAATTAAAAAACGTAATAAAACAGGTAACAAACTACAACACATATAACATAACTATAATATTTAGAAAATCAAAAAGAACAAAGGTTTTATTTAAGAATTGTCTTAATAATAGCCTTAGATAACTTTTTAATGTTATCCTTTACCTCTTCAAGAAACTTTCTTAGATCTACTTCTGATGTGAAAAGTAAAGCCTCAAAATATGTAACTCGAACCAGCCCAGCAGGAGTTATGTAATATTTAACCCCCCTCACTCCGGGAAGTCTTCCGATAAACCCTCTCCTTTCGAGTTGATCCTCCATGTCATGTCTTCTATTATCTTGAGTTAGTGGAAACCCGAACTCTTTCTCAAACCACTCCGCTATCTCATTTCTGTCAAGCGTCACTAATTCGTAGTTTTCGAGTTTTCTGTTCCCTAATTGTAACATTTTGATTTTAGTAAGGTAGAGAATACTTCGCATAGCTTGACATAAAGGTATCTTTCCCTTCCTTCCTTTTTCCAGCAAATCATCAAAATCTTTGCATTTATCGATCTTAAATTCCTCTTCTTTCAGCGTATATTCTTTGAAAAACTTGAATGTAGGTGTACTGTCAAGCACTTCATATATGTGTACCGTCGTCCTGTCTGTCGCCGTCTCAACTACTGCATACAAATGTTTGGAAGATACTTCTTCATTAAGTTTTATAACGAACTCGTATTGTCTAATGAATTGGTTATAAAGGCTCTTTTCTTTCTTAAGAATTCCCTGTAAAAGTTCTTCACTAACCTCATCTATCCTCCGTGCTCCCACCTCACTAATACTCTTAACCTCAATAAACCATAAGAAAGAACTTCCCCGACCAATAACATCGAACTTTGTGACACCTCTCGTCCTCGTCCAAATATCATCAGCCAAACTTTCCCAAACAGTCCTATCTATAAAGCGATATCCTTTGTTCTCCAGTAAATCAAGCAAAGGATACTTATGAAAAGCATCACCCTTCTTACTTAAAGCTACCTCCACACCAATAGGATACACGCCCAAGTACGGTAAAGTCCACGCTACACGTCGCTCATTGAACTGTGGCACATCCCTCCGACCAATACACGAGAATTCTTCCACATGCTCGATGGAAAAAGACGTTTTCAATGCTTGTTTCAGAACCTCTCTCAATATACGCTTAAACTCCTGAAACCCTCCTAATTCTTCGTAAATAATACTATTCGAAAGAAAATCTAATTTTCGTATTAACATTATAGAAACCCCTTAAACAAGCTGAAAGAATTAACACGCTACTATTCTAATACTTTACTTTATGTTATTTAACGATTAACTAATAGGTCAACAAAATTTAGAATAAGAGTTGAAGGTCAATTCGCTCCTCGAGACTTTCATACCTTCATCCAAAGACGATATCTTGAAAATGAAGACCAAAAATTCTCGAAATGAGAATCTATAAATTAAGATGCCAAAATCCTCTCATATCGGATGTGTTCCTATTTCACCCAATCTCGTAATTACACTACTGTTTGCTTGTAAGTTAAAAATTAAAGACTAATCACGATAAGTACGACAACACATTTCCAGACAATGCCCTCAACCCATCTACTCATGGGCCACAAAGCTTCTATCATATATACTCTTGCTAACAACAAAAATATAGAGTAAAACAAACCAAGATGCATGTAATGAGAAACAACTTCAAGAACGTTTACAAACCCGTAAACTTTTTAAATCGATATTACAATAAAGTTATAGCCATTAAAATAGTCCAAATACCATGAAAAAACCTAAAAAGACCAAAAATAATAAAAATATGCAAACTACAACAAATTTAAATGACCACATGTAAAAACAAGGATAACAAGCGGGGCTAGTCTAGCCTGGACTAGGACGTCGGCCTTCCAAGCCGATAACCCGGGTTCAAATCCCGGGCCCCGCACCATCAAATTTCACCTCTGTTTTTCACGTTCAATTATATTTTAGAATTTTTGAGTTAAAGGAATTTTCTGAGAAGTTGAATGGGGTCTAAATAAGGTATTTTGAATAGAGATGCAGAAACTTTTCAATCAATTATGTTTCAAGTTCACCTAGATTGTATTTTTGCCGACAAAAATAATGTTGATATATAAATGCGCAGTAAAAGTATCAGGTTAACAATGTTATACCTAAATTTTGTCCTTTACATTTACGTAGAGCAACATTTAGAAATGACATAGAAGCAGGTATCGATGAATATTAGCCATAGTTTTGCTAGTATTTTGGTTTGATATTTTTAGTCGAAGATTTCTTTTTAAGAAAAATGTTTTCATAGGTTTTTGATCGACCTGTCTTAACCATATATAAACTTTGCTGCCCAACATGTTAATGTGGAACGTAGTGAGGGTGTGGGGCAAAATGAAGGTAAAATCATTGATATTAATTTTAATGATCGTTTTAATGGAGCTTTCAACAGTTGGATTAATGACTATGGGTGAAAGTAAAGTTTTAGAAGAACTTTCAAAGATACGTGTACCGAGGATATCGACTAACGGTTTAGATCCACGTTTTAAAGAGTTTAGGAATGGTACACCTGTAACAGTTTGGGAAGAACAAATTATTAGCAAGGTAACAATATCTCCGCTCAGTGGTACCCTAGATATTGGTGAAGACATCACATTAAGTTCAGATATTGATGAAAACTGGGTTACTGGGCTGAATGCAACAGGTTATTTAAGTGAAAACCTTGAAGAAATTTATGAAAACTCCATAAATAACATTAATGGTACAGGTGTGCTTGTTTTAGCGTTCTTAGTGACTGATGTTGAGGTTTTGAATGAATCGTTGTTTTGTGAT
>Ga0164310_10002360_pt1 | contig 10855 bp, 5 predicted proteins | sample GuaBasSedimGuay1_FD_121795 | JGI IMG/M metagenome (GOLD analysis project Ga0164310, IMG submission 121795) | Subseafloor sediment microbial communities from Guaymas Basin, Gulf of California, Mexico - Guay1, Core 4569-9, 0-3 cm | ecosystem: Environmental > Aquatic > Marine > Hydrothermal vents >... | reverse complement strand
TATCTATAGAAAATCTATCCAGGGTTGGCGTATACCCAGCGGCCCAATTTTTGCCAATGGAGCCCAATTGTAAAAGATTTTCCTTTTCCCAAAACCTTTTTCTTTTCTGGCTTCTTTGCTCTATCCTCTCTAACCATTCCACCACATTCTCAATATCCTCCGGCTTCAACCGGGCATCAGCCAATATCTTCTTGAATATAGGACTGGTTCTTGCCAAAGAAATAAGAACATCTCCCATTTCAACCCTTTCCTTTCCCCTTCTTTGGGCAATTTTCAAAGAATCCTCAAGAACCATCTGGAACTCCAAAACTTTCTTTTCCGGTGACTTCTCAGATGACCTGCTTGAATATCTCAGATGAGCCAAAAGCAGTTTTCTTATTTCTTTTGGGTTTAAAAGACAGCGGTAAAAAACAAAACGAAGTTTTGCCTGCTGGGTAATAAGATTGTAGAGAAGACGGGTTTCGTCGTTTCCTGCAGTATAAATCGCCTTGGCAACCTCAAAACTAAACAAATCAGCCAGATTGTATTCTTGAGGACAGGTTATTGCCTTTCCAATTTTCACCTTCAATTTTGGATGTTTAACTGCTGAATTAAAAAAGCAATCCAAAAGATAATAGGCAACAGCCAGGTCCAAAAATATCAAAAACAAACCCCAAAGTTTCAAGACCAAAAAAACTAGAGGAAGGAGAAAAAAGACCTTCTTAAAAACAGAAGTGAAGCGGAAGAAGGGGTTCTTTTCTAACCGGACTGCTTCAAAAATGGCTGATTTTTCTGGATTAAACATAACTGATTAAAATGAAAGAATAAGTCCAAGGATAAAGCAAAAAATTAAAAGTAGAGGAAGGACAAGCCAAAGCAAAAACAAACCTGCCCCAAAAGCCAATACCAACAACTCAAAAAATATCCCCATTAAAATAACGGGGATTCTTACCATTGCTCCCAAAAGTCGAGAAAAAAGATTGGAGAATAAAACAAGGAATTGCTCCCACAAATCAAAACCCCTGCCAGTAGACCAACTGATTCTTCTCCAAGGAGAAAAAAGGGTCTTCAAAAGAAGGGTAATGGAAAAAAAATATACGCCAAATGCCAAAAAGTTTTTCCAGCCCCTTAAAATCTTCCTCGTCTGGTCCCCAAAATGCCACCTCAAATACCGAACCAAAAGAATAGACATAAACCAATCTAAATTGACAAGAAGCCCAGAAGCCAGATTCTGGTGCGCGATGCAGGGATTGAACCTGCGACCTCCCCGCCCTTTAAGCTTGTGCGCGTGGCTGGATTCGAACCAGCGACTCCTGCCATGTGAAGACAGTACTCTAACCGCTGAGTTACACGCGCATAAAGGGCGGGGCTGCTCTACCATTGAGCTAATCGCGCCTAAATCTGACGCAACTGGATTATTTTAGCACTTTTATTTTTGATTGAAAAGAGATAAAATAAGGTTGAAATGAGAGTATTTGAACTCTTTTTTAATCCACCCGGCAAAAAACCCTCTGCCAGAGAAAAGGCATTGGAAAGAGGCAAATTGTTTGATAGTTTCTGCTACCAGCCCGAAAATATCTACGAAAAAAGATTGGGTAGTCTTTACATACTGGGAGAACTCAAAAACCCCACGCCAAGAAATTTGCGGCTCCTGGAAAAAATCTCTCAACTGATAAAAGACAAATACTACAGCAACTACCTGAAATCATCCGAGGGGGCGCTGAAGGAATCCCTAAAATCCCTTAACAATTTTTTGGCACAGGAACTTAAAAAGGACAACACTGAATGGATGGGAGGGTTGAGTTTAGCCGTCTTTTCTCTGGCGCCCCTAAGCGGTCCCTGGGTTAATCTAAATCTCGCCCTGTTGGGAGATATAAAAATCCTCTTATTGAGAGAAGGGCAGGTTTTTGACATCGGGAAAAAACTGGAGGGCCAGGAGATTGAGCCCTATCCCCTAAAGGTCTTTTCCAATATTGTTTCCGGAAAAATTCATGAAGCAGACACGATTTTAGGATTTACCAAAAGCATTTTTGAGGTATTTCAAGCAAGAAGCATTATCTCAAAGATATCTAATGAAAAAGAGTTGGATGACAAAAAAATAAAAGCCATTTTAAAACCGAATAGGGAAGAACTAACCAACGTCTCGGGCATCTGCCTTATAGTCCAGGCCCAGTCAGAATCCCAGCCGAGGTCAATTATCTCTTTTGAAAAGAAATTGGAAGGCTTCTCTTTAGCCGGACTACTCCGATGCTTTAGCAGGTTAAAAAATCTGGCAGGTCTCCTAAAAAGAACCAAAAAAATCCCCGTAAAAATCCCCGTCAGTTCCGACAAATTGTCCAAGATCGCCACTTTTGCTTTTCTTAAAAAAATCAACAACAAGCCCCTTGTCTTGTTCCTCATTCTCATTTGTCTTCTGTCAATCGGCGCCTTTCTTAACCAGAGAGAAAATAGAAAAGAGATTCAACTTGTCAAAAATACACTCCATAACATAGATTCAGAGGTTAACCGCGCAGAAGAACTTATTCAATCCAAAAAGGAAGAACAGGCAGATATTATTCTCCGAAAGGCACTAAGAGATATCTCATTTGTTATTGAAAAGAATACCCCTCTTAAAAAAACAGCCCTTGACCTCAAAAAGTCAATTGAAGAAAAACTCAAAAGACTAAACAAGGTAGAAAATATTGACAATCCCAATGTTCTCGTCAATCTTTCTGAAAAAAAACTGAATTTCGCTCCTTATCGGATGGTCTTCTCCTCCGGCAATCTCTATTTTTACAATCCCCTTTCTGATAAGATATACAGATTTGAAATAAAAGAAAACAAGGGGACCCTAATCCCTGCCAAAAAAAATATTACCCTGGGAATTGCCCATCATGACTCTGTGCTGTTTTTTGTCAAGCCCCACACCCTTCTTTTAACAGAGGGCAACAAAATCCAAGAGAAAACAATTAATCTACCCGATTTTAAACAAGGGGATATTTTTGGGTCCAATGTTTATTTCTTGGAGCCCAAATCGGGTGAGATTATAAAACAATCCCTTCTTTCAAAAAATAAAAAGGGTTTCTGGCTGGCATCAGGAACAAAAAAAGCCGTCTCAGCAAGGTCAATTAGCGTTGACGGCTCAATCTGGGTTCTTACCAAAGAAAATGAAATTGACCGCTATTACAGGGGTCGGCTTAAACAAACACTAAAACCGAAAATTTTTCCGGAGTTGGAAAATCTAACCAAAATCTGGACCTGCTCTTCTCTCCCCTATATCTACTGCCTGGAGCCTGACAAAAAACGGCTCATTGTCCTGGACAAGAAAGGCAAAATAGTCAAACAATATCAGAGCGAGAAATTTAATAATCTTTTGGATTTTGCTGTTTCCGAAAAAGAGAAAACCATCTATCTTCTAAACGGCTCCGAGGTATTTAACATTCCCTTTTCCTTATTTTAGTTCCACCTTTGCTCCAGCAGATTCAAACTTCTTTTTCATCTCTTCGGCCTCCTCTTTTTTGACATTCTCCTTAATTACCTGAGGTCCCGAAGAAACCGCATCAACTATATCCTTTGAATCCTTCAATCCCTTGCCAGTAATGTCCCTGACTACCTTAATCACCTCAATTTTCTTATCCCCAATTCCAGTAAGCACAACATTAAATACACTCTTCTCCTCCTTCGGCGCCCCGCCTCCTTCTCCCTGACCAGCAGAAGCCGCGGTAGGAGCAGCAACCACCTGGGGTGCGGCAGAGACGCCAAATTTCTTTTCCAAAACCTTTACCAATTCTGCCAAATCCAAAACAGTCATTTTCTCAATCTTCTCTACAAGTTCCTTAAACTTTTCTGGAACCTCAACCTCTTCCTTCTCTGTTTTCTCGCTCTTTTCCTTTGTCGCTTCCTCTTTAACACCTTCTTTTTCTGTTTTTTCTTCTGCCATATAATCCTAAATTTTATGCCTTGGCTTTACATCTTGCCAAAACACACAACAGACCTTTGATATTGCCCTCCAAAACAGCCGCCAGGCCCGAGATTGGAGCGGATACTGAACCGACCAACTGAGCCAAGAGATGCTCTCTGGAAGGCAGTTTTGCCAATTCAATAACTTTTTCAGGTCCCACAAATCTGTTTTCCAAAATACCCCCCTTAATTTTTAATTGGGGAAACTTTTCTGAAAACTGCCAAACAATTTTAGGAATAGAAACCTCATCCTGATAGCCAAAGGCAATAGCCGCCTCGTCCTTTATTAACTCTTTTGGGTCAATGTCTAAACCGGCTTTCTCAAGAGCAAGACGAAGCAGGGTTTTCTTTACCACCTTTATTTCTCCCTTCTCCTTTTTCAGTTTTCTTCTCAAAACCGAAAAATCCTCCACCTTCAAACCGCTGAATCCAACAAAAACCCCAACCTTTTGTCTGGCAATTTTCTCTCTTACCTGTTCAATAATTTCTTCCTTTTTCTGACGGCTTAAGGGCATAAATAAAATACCTGCTTCTCAGACAAGCAGGCAGTAGAAAACAAAAATCTCTCCCTTCTCCTTGGCAGGACTTACTGCCTCCTTTTAGGAAGCCGCCCGCTGTCTGAGGATACCTTTATATACCCTAATTTCTTCCTTTTGTCAACCCCCTGCGCTTACTTATCCTTATCTTCCCAGCAACTGGTTTAGTTTTGTTCTTATTCCCTTGCCCACAAGACCGCTGCACCTAACAGGATAACCGGCAAAACCTGAGATTTCATCCCTGTATTTCTGGCAGAAGCACTGAACCGCCTTCTTTGTCTTTGGACCGAACCACTTGGTATTCTTTACTCCGGACAGGCATCCTTGGTTTTCCAAGACAAGTTTTAGATAAACCACGTCCTGGTCAGTGGTTCCATAGAAAAGGTTTTTCTGGAAACTGAAGTCAGTTGGAATTCCTTGAATTTCTTGAGGCACGCCTGACCTCAATTTCAACAACTGGCTCTGGAGTTGGGCAATTAGAGCAGAAATTCTGGCAATCTCTGCTTTCAACTGGTCAATTGTCATTTCCGAAATTGGCTTTGCCAGCGGCGAAACTGATGGTTTCTCAGCCGGGGATGTTGTTGGAGTTGGCTGGGATTGTTGCCCTAATGCCAAGGTGGTAAAGGTTCTATCTGTATAACTTCCTATGTTTCCCGATGAGTCCTCTGACTTAATCTGATAGTGATAGGTGGTCTCCGGAGAAAGACCAGTCAGGGTTATTGAGTGAGAGGTAAGATAAGCAGTGGTTTTTACTTCTGAGCCGTAATCGGTTGAGGTGCCGTAAACTACCCAAGAAATTGAGGATTCATTGGTAGTCCAGGTCAGACAAGCAGTACTTGTGCCCGGTTCCACCTTGATATCAGAAATTGAAGGCGGAGTGGTGTCTCCAAGATTAGAAACAGAAATTGAGCCACCTCCTGAGGAAGGCGGAGCAGTCGGAGTGGCAGAAACTGCCTCAGTTGCCGCTGATTCATCGCCATCACTATTCAGAGCAGAGACCTTATAATAATAGGTGGTGCCATTGGTTAGCCCAGTATCAGTGTAAGAGGTATTAGAGGTTGAGGCATAAAATGGATAGACAGACCCACTTTTTCTGTAAATGTCATAATAACTGGCTCCAGAAACACTGTTCCAGGTCAAACTAATCTGACTGTCTCCAGCAGTGGCAGTAAGGCCTGTTGGAGTTGAAGGAGGAACCGCTCCTGAAGGTTCAAGAGGAGCAAAATCTGAAAGGTGTTTGGTCGTCCCAGTGAAAATCACTCCCCCATCGCTAGTGGTAGCTACATTGGTTGGAATAGTTACCCATTTATTCAAGGTAGAATCAAAGTAACCCAAATTCATATTAAGCGCCTCTGTTTGGGTTATGCCGGCTGAAGACAAATCGCTGGCTGAATAGGTCAAAGAGATGGTAATGGAGTCATTCAAAACAGTAATTGGCGTGCCAGAAGCATTGTTAACACTGATCTCATAAGCCATATTGCCAAGAGGTTTGGCATCGTTGCTTCTGGGAACGCTGGTTGTCTTTTCAATGCTTACTCTACCAGTATTGGTATCTTGAGCGTCAAGAGCGCCTTCTGGGGCTTCAATTTTTACCTCAGACCCCTGAATAACTCCTCCTGTTTTTGGCACAATTGGAGCAACTGTTGGCGCTTCTGGGCTATAGCCAGAAATAGCATTGGTCAGGTTGATAGAAAGCCCGGTTGTTCCAGCAGCAACATTAACCGGCACACTTTCGTAACCTTCTGAAGCGGCCTGGATTGTCCAATTTCCGCTGGTAACCTCTAAAGTGAAGTTGCCATCTCCATCGGCTTCAGCGCCAACCCAGCCACCAGACCCGTTTGTCGCCCAAACCCAAGCGTTTGCTTCAGCTACTCCTGATTTATAAACTGTTCCCGAGATTGAAGAACCAGCCCGAGTCAATGTTAAATCATTGACCGTGGTTGTGGTTCCGGCTGTAACCACAATGCTTGTTGTCACGCTACCAATATAGCCGGGTTTGTCAATACCAACATCGTAAGTTCCCGCTTTCAAGTTAAAAGAGAAATGGCCTGAAGAATCAACTTGAGTGCCGCTATGGCCTGAAGAATTTGCCGCCCAGACATAAGCGTCAGTGGTGGTGCCAGTGCCAGAAAGGGTGACAGTGCCTGAAATTGTTCCCACATTACTGGCTATATCATAGGATATTGTTTTTGAAACGGTACCGGAAGTAACGCTGGTTGTTGTTGCTGTCAAAAGACCATAGCCAAGAACTCCGCCCCTGACATTATAGGTGTAAGTGCCAGAAGTTGGTTTTGGTACCTCAATTGCATATTTGCGATAGCTGTCGCTGGCTGAAGAAATATCCTTATCAGAAAATCCTTTGCCACCGGGGCCATAAACCTCAACAAATGCCTTAGAAAAAGCCGACTTTGGCGAAATCTGAACATAAATGGTTGCTGTATTAATAGAGACATTAATAGTTGTTGAGGTTGCCGTGCTTGAAAAGGCAAGGGTTCCGGTGCTGTAAACCTCGCCTGCTCCTGGTTGAGCGACATGTAAATAATAGTTAGAGCCATAAGGAACTTTTAAGGTGTAATTTCCATTGCTATCGGTTTTTGTTCTGTTAATTCCATAACCTGATTGGCCATAGGTTACCCAAATCTCCATATCAGAAGAAGAAGCGTTGTTCTTTTTAACATAGCCGGAAATGGTTGCCAATTCTGAAGAGACACCAAAATCAACCCTTGGACAGGTGCCATTATCGGCGCAGCCATCAGGAACACTAATTCCCGTTCTTTGGCTTAACTTGCCAAAATTAGGAGCAAAACCATCTAAGGTATAAGTGCCCGGTGAAAGATAAAGTTTGTAATAGCCGGCGCTGTTGGTAAATGCCTGGCCACCACCAGGTCCTGAGGAGGACCAAGCAAAAATTGAGGCACCAGAAATGCCGTTGCCGCTGGAATCGGTAACCTGACCTTCAATATATTCATCAGGCGCTTCAATAACCAGAGTTATGTCAACTGCAGAATCGGAGGTGGCGAAATCGCTGTCTGAAGACAAAACCTCAACTTTTTTCTCAACCGCTGAAGGCAAATCAGGTCCCCCAACCCCGACGATATAAACACCGGGGATTACATAGAGATCAAAATAGCCAGAAGAATCAGGCATTGCTGAGGCGTGCAAGCCATTTTCCTTTGGCTGATAAGCATAAACATGGAATGCCTCAACCCCAGGGCCAATATCAAAACCTTTACTTTCGGCTTTGCTAATTTTCCCCCTAATCCTTCTGGTGGCAGTTATGAAAGCAAAATCAACATTGCTTACTCCACTGGTTGTTGTGGCCGAAACCTCCTGGTTAGAAGGTGAAATTTTTTGACTGGAAGAAGATCCGCCACTAAATCCCGGGTCCTCAACTCCCACATTGTAGGTTCCAGTTGCTGAAAGCCCAATATTGTAAGAGCCAGCTCCTGTAGCATCTGTTTTGACAAAAACCGGTTCTCGCCATTCCATATTTTCTCCCGTCCCTTCAACCGGGTCTGCCCAAACAACAATGGTACTGCTCGCCCTGGCATTGGTGATAGTACCTGAAATTTTGGTGGTTGAAGTAGCCAAAGTGAAGGTCGTCGTGGCATCGGAATTTATTGGTTGACCCTTGGCAACCACATAAGTGCCAGAACTATCAAAAACCCAGTTAAATCCTTCGGAAGGAACATTGTGAACAGTGTAAACTCCGGTGGCTGAATTGTAAGTAGTTGAACTGTTGGTGTTTCCATCGCCAACATAGTGCAAAACCGGGCCTCCCAGAGAACAAATTACAATCCTGGCCGTTGTAGTTGAAACTGAGTTTCCATTTGGGTCTAAAATTCTATAATTAAGATTAGTTAAAACATTAAAGAAAGCGCTATGGGAAAATTCGCTCTCAACTCCTTGAGCGGTAACAATGAAAACCGGACCGGTCTTGGCACCTGAGGGCACCGGCGCTTCAATTGAGGTTGCTGCCCAAGAGGTAGGAGTTGCAGAAATTGGTTCTTGGGGCTGACTACTGGTTGGAGGTCCCGGGGAGAAATAAACAGTGCCAGTGGCTGAACCAAAGTTTGTGCCAACAATCACTACTGTATCGCCGACATTTCCAGAATTGGTAGTAGTTGCCTCACCTTTTTTGTGAATATAACTTATTGAAGGAGCGGCAACGACCGTGCCAGTGGCGAGATTGTAGTTGCCGGTGGTATCAATCGTATCACCAGTCCCGCTTTTCACATTAGATGAAGCGGTAATTTTAAAGGTTTGACCAACGCTTAAGTCAATCCCCTTAATAAGAAGTTCATTGCCCCGAAATTCGGCCCAGGCATCAGTTAGAGATTTAGCAGTGCCAATTGGAGATTCTAAGGTATAATTGCTAAGGTCAGCGGTTGTCGCGCCGTCCATAAAAGTGTCAAAATTCACTTTTACTGATTTATCAGTAGCCACGGCTGATGTAATGGTCGGCTTGACTGTCACTGAAGTAGTAGCACTGAAGGACTCATAATGGTCTAACCACACCTTCAAATAGCCGGAGGCAGCGTTTTGGGGAACAATAATCTCAATACTGGTGCTTGACCAGGAAGAGACCTGAACCGGGCTATTATTCAAAAGCACCTCTCCCTGAGTAGTGATTTGATCCTGACCAAAATGGACTCCGGTAATAGTGGCAGTAGCATTGGAGTGAAAAATAGAGGGAGAAACAGCGGAAATAGTGGGAGCAATTCCTATAGCCGGATTTACATTGGTCAGCCCGCTTGAGGTTAAACTGTAGCCATTGCCGGAATTGTTTAGATTTCTAAAGGGCTCTCCTTGGTCATACTGCTGATTTCCATCCAGGTCTCTGAAAGCAAAGAAATCATAAAAATGGCTTGGAGCAGTAGTGGTTGACTCAAGCAGGTGAATTTGATAGAGTCCGGTAGTGGTGGTCTGAAAAACAGCGTAGGTAGTGGTGCCATTATGATCTATGGTTTGAATGTAAATTGTTCCTGATGTGGTAGCGTTTAACTGGCTGATTTGACCTGAAACCGGATAGCCGTTATAAGTGCCAGGGGTTCCTTTGTCTTGAATTCCTGTATCCCAGCCAGTAGCAATAATTGAGGTATGCCAACTTGCAGTTGAGGTGCCTGAGCCATAGTTCCAGTTTCTTGCCATTGAAGAGGTGGCTTGAGCTTGAGTACCTGTCGCTCCACCGGGCCAACTTGGACAGGTACTGGTTGGAGGAGTTTGGTCAATTATTGCCCCGGAATTATGGTTTAAAATTAGAGATCCGTTGGCGCTATAATCATCATTCAAATCAATGGTGGTGGTCACGCATTGGGCAGAAACATTGATAGCCGAGGAAGAACTGGAAAAGTTTGAAATTAAAAAATAACCATTTGCCGGAATGGTAGTGGTTGAACAAAGACTAGCAGTGGTGGTAACGGTAAGGTTTACTCCCGGGGCTATATTTTCTAATGTCCAGTTGGCAATGTCAATTGCCGTGCTTGAGGTATTTCTCAATTCAATCCATTCATCTTCTGTGCTTGAAGAAGTACCGGGCCACATTACCTCGTTAATTATTACATCCCCGGGACTAGCGGCTTTTGCCTTGCTTGCTGAAAAATAAATCCCAATTCCCAAAACAAAAACCAGAACAAAGAAAACTGCAACCTTTTTTGAAAATGATATCTTTTTTTGAAACATAAAAAAATAAAAACCCTCTTTCTCAAAAGAGAGTTTCGCTACATTAAGAGGAAAAGCCGACCAAACCTTTCCACATTAAATTTATTATAACATATTTTAATCTGTGTTTGTCAAGAAACTAGATGAGTAGATTTTTGACAAGTAAGAGATTCCGCAGGCTATTGCCCGTGTCTTCTCTTCCATTTCTCTCACGGCGATACGGAGACATTTTAATTATTCCCTTTCTGGTTTTATAACTCTATAAATAGGGCACCAACCTAAATTTTTTCTCAGTCCCACTTTTTCTCTCTTTACCTTTTCCAATTTTATATTTCTTTCTTCAGCCAACTTTTTTAAATTAGGTGCTGGAAATACCTCTATTAGGGCTCCATTCTTAGCAATTCTTAATATCTCCCCTAGGACCTTTTTTTGATTCTCTTCAGGAATCCAGTTAATAACATCTGCGCAAAGAATTTTATCAGCAGAATTTGTTCTTAAAGGCAAATAAACAACATCTCCTTGAAGAAAATCAACATTTTTAGGTAATTTGACTTTTTTTAATTTCTCCTCTAAAGAGGGATCTTTTTCTTTCAACTTTATATACAACCTATAGAGGCCAAAAATGTAGGGAATTAAGTCTAAAAGTTTGCCTTTTATTCTTTCTTTCTCCTCTAAAGAGAGTTCTTTATTTATTTTTGAAAAAACCTCTTCTTTTTTTTTAGAAAGTTCAGTAGAAAGAG